>OGOT01001734.1_pt1 | contig 12331 bp, 9 predicted proteins | sample 1552791 | NCBI WGS metagenome assembly OGOT01 (sample SAMEA2580160, study PRJEB22360) | human gut metagenome | biome: human gut; feature: human-associated habitat; material: faeces | place: Denmark | collected 2008/2010
CCAACGCCGTCCTCGACGGTGCCGACGCCACCATGACCTCCAACGAGACCGCCGTTGGTAAGTACCCGGATGTGACCGTGGCCACCATGGCCCGTATCTCCGGCTACGCCACCGACCACGGCTTCGACCGTATCCCGGAGCTCAAGAACCTTGACATGTCCTCCACCGGCGCTGTCTCCTCCGCCGCTGTGGACCTGGCCGACAAGCTCAACGCCAAGGCCATCGTTGCTTACACCCAGACCGGTGCCACCGTGCACCGCGTCTCCCGTGAGCGTCCGGCCGCCCCGATCTACGGCCTGACCAGCAACGAGCACACCTACCACTGGCTGGCTCTGTCCTGGGGCACCGAAGCCTTCCTGCTCAAGGAGGACTACCACGACAAGTCCCGCAAGGATCTCATGGTCTACACGGACAAGGTCCTCAAGGATGCTGGCAAGGTTGCTGACGGCGACAAGATCGTCATCCTGAGCTCTGCTCAGGGCGATCACCAGCCGGGCCGCACTGACTCCATCTACGTGCACACCGTTGGCGCTTGCGACTGATTTCAGGCTTCTGGTAGCTGCTGACAGCTAGCATATAGCACACGAAAGCCCCCATCCAAAGTGGATGGGGGCTTTCGTTATCTGTTATGTTGCGATTGTGTGGTGATTGCAATGGCCCACAGTCACCGCGGTGATCGAGCGTGGCGATCAGTCGTTGAGATGATCGAGCGTGCCGCTCTTCAGGCGCAAAATGGCGACCATGGTCTTGGCATCCACAATCGTGCCATTGACCACCATCTCATAGGCATCGTCCACCGACACCATACGCACGTCGGAACGCGGAGTCTCCGGGCCGATTTCCTGACGGGAAGCCGGGGTAAGACCGGTGGCGAAGAAGATTGCGGTGTGCTGGGTGGAATAGCTCGGCGTGTTCATAAAACGGGTGAACTGCGTAAGCTTGGTGGCGTCGAAACCGGCCTCTTCGGCCAGCTTGCGCTTAGCTACATCGGTCGGGCGTTCGGACGGGTTGTTGGCGTGACCGGCCGGAATCTCCAACGTCCAACGATGGTTGGCGATGCGATACTGCTCGACCAGCGGAATCATGCCATCATCGGTGACGGCCAGCACAGCCACAGTGTCGCCATTGTTCTCCTGAACAAAGTAGCGTTCAAACGAACCGATTTGATTCGACTCATAGGAGACGTGATCGACATTGAAATAATGCGTCTCCACAATCTGTCTACGGGAAATCTCCTTGACCGGAGAGGGGCGCCAGGGATCGAACTGACGGTAAGTTTCGTTGCTCATAAGCCCTCCTAACAAAAGCGATACATCGAAACTACAGCCCATTGTAAGCGGTGAAACCACGCAGGAGAACGGGCAACACACGGGTGCGCCGTCCGCGATATCGACGTGTTTCGCCTGTTTCACCGGGGGGAATGGAGGATTGGCGCGTGTCTTGTGTCGCAAGAGTCGAATTGGTATGCTACTCTCTTCAGAGTGCTTTGGCACGCCCTCGTATCCCAATTGGTAGAGGAAGCAGCCTCAAAATCTGCGCAGTGTGGGTTCGAGTCCCACCGAGGGCACTTTAGTTAGGAGTTCGCTGAAATTATTGTGAACCCCATTGTTGGGTAATTCAAGAAAGAGGTTGGCATGGCTGCAAGGAAGAAGTCCGAAGAACCGAGTATCAACATCGATGAGGTGCTGACCGACGAAGAGCTCAAGGCCGTGGCCAATGAAAGCGAACCTGCTGAGCGCAAGGCCAAGCCCGAGGACGGTCCGCGTACCGTTGTCGTGGCCGAGGACGAAGCCGTGAACCGCATGGATCTGGTCGCCATGCTGGAAGACAACGGTTATGAGGTCGTTGGTCAGGCCGCCAACGGCGAGGAAGCCGTGGAACTGACCCGCAAGTACCGCCCTGATGTGGTGTGCATGGATGTCAAGATGCCGCGTATGGACGGCATCACCGCTGCCGGCATTATCTGCGATGAAAACATCGCCCCCGTCGTCATGCTCACCGCATTCTCCCAGACCGATCTGGTGAAGAAGGCCACCGGCGCTGGCGCCATGGCATACGTCACCAAGCCGTACGAGGAATCCAAGCTGCTGCCGACCCTCGAGGTGGCCATGGGCCGTTTCGCCGAGATCAACGATTTGCTGGACAGCGTGGAGCGCAGCGAACGTAAGCTCAAGGAAACCACCGATCAGCTCAAGGAAACCGAAGAGAAGCTCAAGAAGGCCGAAGACACGCTTGAGGAGCGCAAGCTCGTCGACCGCGCCAAGGGTCTGCTGATGGACAAGGCGGACTTCTCCGAGCAGGGTGCCTTCCGTTGGATTCAGAAGACCTCCATGGACCAGCGCATCCCCAAGAAGCGCCTGGCTCAGGCCATCATCGCCAAGTACGGCGATCTGAAGCCTTCTGATTCGGGCGAACGCTGATTATCGGCGTCGCCGTACTGAGTCGTAAAGCAACACAAACACACTATGGGAGAGGCCAGCGTGACCGTACCCACCAATGAAACATTGCTGGTGGTGGACGGCCACTCGCTGGCCTTCCGTGCATTTTTCGCCCTGCCGGTCGACAACTTCAGCACCTCCAGCGGCCAGGCCACCAACGCCGTCTGGGGTTTTGCCACCATGCTCGCGCAGGTGATCGATGCGGAGAAGCCCGACCATCTGGGCGTCGCCTTCGATGTGAAGGGCGGCACATTCCGCAATGAGATGCTTCCGCAATACAAAGGCACCCGTGAGGCGGCTCCCGAAGAGCTGCTCACCCAGCTGCCATTGATTCAACGCATGCTCACGGCCCTCGGCGTCACCTACATCGAGAAGCCGGGATTCGAAGGCGACGACGTGATCGCCACCCTCGCCACCATGGGAGACAAGGCCGGTTACCACACACTGGTATTGTCCGGTGACCGAGACGCTTTCCAGCTGGTGGATGACAACGTCACCGTGTTGTACCCGGGCCATCACTTCAAAGACCTGAAGCATATGACGCCGCAGTCCATCATCGACAAATACAAAGTCACTCCCGTACAATATCCGGATCTGGCGGCACTCCGAGGCGAAACCGCCGACAATATTCCCGGTGTGCCCGGCGTAGGCGACGGCTTTGCGGCCAAGTGGATCAACCAATTCGGTTCCCTCGACGGCATTTGCGAGCACGCCGATGAAATCGGCGGCAAAAAAGGCGAATCACTGCGGGCCAATATCGACCAGGTCAAACTCAATCGCAAAGTCAACGCACTGGTACGAGACGTCGATCTAGGCGTCGATATCGAGGATCTGACATTCGGCACCGTGGACGTGGCACAGATCGACGCCCTGTTCAAGGAGCTTGAATTCGGACCTCGCACCAAGAGTCGTGTACTGAAAACCTTCAATACCGGGGCCAAGGCATCCAACACATCCGGAGCTGGCGAGTCTACGAATAATGAGCAGAACGAGCAGGATAGCAGCCTCGATCTGAACCTGCCGGAACCCACGAGCATCACTGCTCCGGAGCAGTTCGACGAATGGGTCAAGGCCCATCGCGTCGAAGTCAAGGTTCCCGGTGAAATCGCCGATTTCACGGTTTCCGACTATGGCGATGGCTCGCAGCGGCATGCCATCTGCGGCGACGCGGTCGGCCACGCTTGGACCGTGGCCGCATGGGGCGACGAAAGGCCGGGGCGTGCCACGGCACAAGCCATTGCCGTGGCCACGGCAACATCAGCGGCCATAGTGCCCCTTCCAATCACCGATACCCTGCGAGCACAGCTTGCGCGGTTCCTGAAAAGCGAACACTCCCGCACCATCGTGCATGGGTATAAAGAATTGCTGCATCTTTTGGGCGCGGTCGATCTTGACATGGACCTGCCGATGTTCGACACCAAGCTTGCCGGGTATCTGGCCCAACCGGATTTCCATGCCGATAGCCTCAAACAGGCGGCCGAGCACTTCCTCGACATCCACTTCACCGAAACCGAACAGCCTTCGCAAGGCACATTGGACTTCGACGACGATCAGGTCGAAGAAGATCCGAACGAACATCGTCTGCGCGATTTGGCCATTATCCGCAGCCTCGCCGTCACGCTCGGGCCGATTATCGACGAGCGTGAACAATGCTGGCTGATGCGCGCGATTGAACTTCCTGTTTCCCGCGTGCTGCACGGCATGGAGCGCACAGGAGCCAAAGTCGATAGCGTTCGACTCGTTTCCATGCGTGACCAGTTTGCCGCCGAGGCTCGCCAAGCGCAGGAAATGGCTTGGGAGTATGCCGGCACCGAAATCAACCTGCAAAGCCCCAAGCAGCTGCAGAAGGTGCTGTTCGAAGATATGGGTTTGAAACCCACCAAACGCACCAAGTCCGGCTCATACACCACGAATGCGGCCGCATTGCAGGATCTGTATGTCAAGTCAGTGGACAATGAGCGGGCCAACGGTTTCCTCGGAGCGTTGCTGCGCCATCGCGAGATCAACAAGCTCAAGCAGATCGTCCAAACGCTGATCGATGCCACCAACACATCAGATGAGCGCATCCACACCACTTTCGAGCAAACCGTTGCCGCCACCGGCCGATTGAGCTCCGTGGATCCGAACCTGCAGAACATCCCCAATCGGAACGCCGCCGGCCGTGAGATTCGTGGCGTGTTCGTGCCGGGGGAGGGGTACGAGGCCCTGATGAGCTGCGATTACTCACAGGTCGAGCTGCGCATTATGGCTGATCTGTCCGATGATGAGGCGCTGATCGAAGCGTTCCGCTCCGGAGCCGACTTCCACAAATACGTGGCCTCGATGGTCTACAAGCTGCCGGTCGACCAGATCACCGGCGACCAGCGCAGCCACGTAAAAGCCATGAGCTACGGATTGGCCTATGGTCTGAGCACGTATGGTCTTGCCCAGCAACTCAAGATCGCGCCACGTGAAGCGGAAGCGTTGAAAAACCGGTATTTCGATACCTTTGGCAAGGTGCACGATTACCTTGAATCGCTGGTGGCCAATGCCCGAGAGAAAGGGTATACGGAAACCATTTTCGGACGGCGTCGCTACTTCCCGGCCCTGCATTCGACCAATCGTGTTGCGCGTGAGGCCGCTGAACGTGCGGCACTCAACGCACCGATTCAGGGATCCGCCGCCGACATCATGAAGATTGCGATGATTCGCGCCGAACAGACCTTGGCCGAGGCTCACGTCAAGAGCCGTATCATTCTGCAGATTCACGATGAACTGGTAGTGGAAATCGCGCCGGGAGAAGGCGACCAGGTCACCGAACTGGTGCGCAACGCCATGGAGCACGCCGTCGACCTTGCCGTGCCGCTGGACGTATCGTGCGGCATCGGTTCCGACTGGCAACTCGCTGCACACTGACAATTTCTAGCTCCCCTCGGGTGAGGGGGCTGAGCCGTTGAGCAAACAGTCCAGTGGATTGTTTGTAGGCGAAGGCGAGCCGATAGTCGAGCAATGAAGAGCACGAGCATGGCTTGTCCGCAATTGCAGAATGAGTCCCTTGCCGCAATAGCCCACTACAATGGGACATATGCCGAATCTCAAGCAAGTCATCGACGTTCTCGAGACCCTGTACCCATTGCGCTACGCCGAGGAATGGGATGAGCCGGGCCTCATTGTCGGCGATCTGAGTCACGACGTGCACCGCATCGTGTTCGCCGCCGACCCGACCTCCGCCATCATTGACAAGGCCATCGCTACTGGCGCGGACCTGCTCATCACCCATCACCCGTTGTTCTTCCGTTCCGTACACGAGACGAGCGGACTCGGTTTCCGGGGCGACATCGTCCGCAGACTCTACCAGCACGGCTGCGGGCTGTGGGTAGGGCACACTAATGCCGACGCTGCGTATCGCGGCGTGGGACAGGCGGCGGCCGACTACTTCGGACTCATCGACCAGAAACCACTCGTGCCGATTGACGATGCAAACGCCTCTCATCCGGTCGGCTTGGGGCGTGTGGGTCGTTTGCCGAAGCCTGTTGCCCTGAAGGATTTCGCTCAGCGTGTATTCGACGAAGTGTCCGATCATGGCATGACCACCGCGCTCGGCATCCAGGTATGCGGCGATTCGGACACTTTTGTTCAGTATGTGGCCATTCTGCCTGGCTCCGGGGACTCCCTGTTCAACGAGGTGCGTGCCACCGGTGCGGACGTGTACGTAACCAGCGATTTGCGTCACCACCCGGTGACCGACGCCATCGAACAAGCCCGGTATGAAGCCCGTATGAGGTCCCAAGGCATCATGCTCGGCCATGGAATGGCGGGGGAGAGCCATGTGCGTCCCTGCTTCATCAACACCCCTCATGCCGCCATCGAATCCATGTGGTTCAACTACGCGATCGATGACGTGCCAGCCGCCATCGAACAAGCGACCGGAGCAAGGCCTGAAGTCGAGTGGTTCCACGACACGACCGATCCATGGACGCTGTCCATTACCGCGCATCGAGATTAAGACGCTATAGTAACGTGGCAAAAACGTTTTTTCCGAGGAGATGACATGTTTGGCGGAAGCAAGCAGGAACAACTGGAGCATCGGCTCGACCATAAGCTGAACGCCTCCTCGGACGGCATCGACATGGACGTGCCCGCCAAAGTGATCAGTAGCGAAACCGTTTATACCGGGCGTATCTTCCATGTGGACGACATGCGCATCGCTCTGACCGACAAGCAGGGCAAGGAACACGAGATCGGCCGCCAGGTGCTGCGTCACGCCCCCTGTGTGGTCATGCTCGTGCACGACATGTCCACCGACCGCTACCTCATCGAACGCGAATACCGCGCCGGATCGGACATGTTCGCCTACGGGCTTCCCGCCGGACTGATGGACGAGGGCGAGGACATCATGGACGCGGCCCTGAGGGAACTGGCCGAGGAAACCGGCGTGGTGCCGGACCGTGACACCATGGGCGTTGACTTCGTAGGTGATTTCTACTCGTCCGAAGGCATGACCGACGAACTGGCCCACATCATGGTGTTGCATTTGGGCCCGTTCAGGCGGGAGCAGCGCCATTTCGATGCGGACGAGCATGTGGAATCCGCGTGGATTCCGTGGAGCGACCTTGCCGCCACGCGCATCACCTCATCCAATTCGATGATCGCCATCCAGCATGAGGCGTTACGCAGACTCATCGCCAGGAACTCCGACAAAGATAAGCCGTCGCTGTTCTCCTGACGTTCAACTCCCCGGCACATCACTGACACAAAAAAAGTGGGATACTGAAAACTATGCAGATCAGACCTGGATCAATGTATCCGCTGGGCGCCAGCTATGACGGCGCCGGTGTGAACTTCGCGCTGTACTCACAGGTTGCGCAGAAAGTCGAACTATGCCTGTTCGACGAGCACGATGTGGAAACACGCATCGAAATGACCGAACGGAACTCGTACGTATGGCATAACTACATTCCCGGCCTCCATCCTGGCCAGCGTTACGGCTACCGCGTCTACGGTCCCTATGACCCGATGCACGGCCTCAGATGCAACCCCAACAAACTGCTGCTTGACCCGTATGCCAAGGCCATTGAAGGTAATATCGACGGCGACGAAAGCCTGTTCTCATACTGGTTCAAGAGCCCGGACGACAACTCGGCGATGAACGACCTTGACTCGGCCGCCCACACCATGAAGTCGGCCGTCATCAACCCCTACTTCGATTGGGGCAACGACCAGCATCCGTACATCTCGTACCACGATTCGGTGATCTACGAGGCGCACGTGCGCGGCATGACCAACCTCAACATGGACGTGCCGCCGGACATCCGCGGCACCTACGCCGGCCTGGCCTATCCGAGCGTCATCGAATACCTGAAGAAGCTCGGCATCACCGCCATCGAACTCATGCCGATCCACCAGTTCGTCAACGACTCCTTCCTGCAGGAGAAGGGCCTGTCGAACTACTGGGGCTACAACACCATCGGCTTCTTCGCGCCGCACAACGCCTACTCCTCCTCCGGAGAGCGCGGCGAGCAGGTCAACGAATTCAAGTCCATGGTCAAGGCCTACCATCACGCCGGCATGGAGGTCATCCTCGACGTGGTGTACAACCACACCGCCGAAGGCAACCATATGGGCCCCACCCTGAGCTTCAAGGGCATCGACAACGCCTCCTACTACCGACTGGTGGAAGGCGACCAGCAGCACTACTTCGACACCACCGGTACCGGCAACTCGCTGCTTATGCGCTCGCCGCACGCGCTGCAGTTGATTACCGATTCGCTGCGCTACTGGGTTACTGAAATGCACGTCGACGGCTTCCGCTTCGATCTGGCCGCCACGCTGGCACGCCAGTTCCAGGAGGTCGACAAGCTGTCCGCGTTCTTCGACATCGTGGAGCAGGACCCGATCATCTCGCGCGTGAAGCTGATTGCCGAACCGTGGGATCTGGGCTCCGGCGGCTATCAGGTGGGCGGCTTCCCGTCCAGCTGGTCCGAATGGAATGGCCGCTACCGCGACACCGTGCGCGACTTCTGGCGCTCGCAGCCCTCCACGTTGCCCGAATTCGCCTCGCGCTTGATGGGCAGCTCCGACCTGTATCAGGTCAACGGCCGCCGACCGGTGGCGTCCGTGAACTTCATCACCGCGCATGACGGTTTCACGATGAACGACCTGGTCAGCTACAACGAAAAGCACAACGAAGCCAATGGCGAGGGCAATCGCGACGGCGAGAGCAACAATCGCTCTTGGAATTGCGGCGTTGAAGGCCCGACCAATATTCCGGACGTCAACGACTTGCGTCAGCGTCAGATGCGCAACATGTTCGCCACGTTGCTGTTCAGCCAGGGTATCCCGATGATTTGCGGTGGCGACGAAGTGGCCCGCACCCAGCAGGGCAACAACAACGCCTACTGTCAGGACAACGAGATCTCCTGGACCAACTGGCATCTTGACAAGGGACGCAAGGAACTGCTCGCCTTCGTTTCCAAACTCATTCATCTGCGTTTGGATCATCCGGTGTTGCACCGCCGTCGCTTCTTCACCGGCCGTGAGCCCGGCGACGATTCGAACACGATTCCGCAGGTCGAATGGTTCGACCACACCGGCTCGATCATGGATATGGACGACTGGCAGAACACGCATGCGTTCTCCATGATGATCTATCTGAACGGTTCGGATATTCCGGAGGTCGACTGGTACGGCAACCGGATGGTCGACAATGACTTCATCCTGATCTTCAACGCGCATTACGAGCCGATTATGTTCACCCTGCCGGATGAGCGATACGGCCGCAAATGGCAGCTGGTCGTGGATACGCACAACCCGAATGAGCCGGCGCTGAGCTATGAGGCGGGCTTCATGATCACCGCCCAGTCCCGCAGCTTCCTCATGCTCATGAGCGCCAAAAAGCCCAAGAAGCCCATGGGCCTATAACCAGACCGAATTTAAGCTCCCTCTGACGAGGGAGCTCCCGGTGTAGCCGGGTGAGGGAGAGACCGCAGCAAAGCCGCGAACTCCTACTCGCGCCCCTTACGCTCCTCCACGAGCCGAGCATCCCCGAACGCAAGTAGATGCTCGCCGGCAAGCGGGCGCGGCTGGTCGAGCAGCTCGCGGAAATCCAGGATTCCATCGACTTCGTCGACGCCAAACAGCGCTTCTACGACGACGTCCTGTCTGGCGCAACCCCATACGTAAGCGTGCTCATCCCATCCGCGGCGCTCGCAAAGGAGTCAGAGGAACCGGGAGAATTGAAGGGGGTGGAGAGGAAATAGGTTCGACCGAGCTGTTTCTTCCTCCGGGATACAAGCGCGAACAACGGTTTGTTGTACCCGCGCTTGGCGAACGGGACATGCCCTTAGACTGGAATCAGCAAGCGCACAGCGAGACGCGCGAATCGTTTTCCGATGTCGGGAGGTAGTCATGTCGATCGGTCAGGTTATCAAAGTCGTGCGCGAGGAGCGAGGTCTTACGCAGTCGCAGTTCGCGCACGAGCTGTTCGTCACCCAACAGGCGCTTTCCCGCTGGGAGAAGGGAACGGCAGAGCCGAGCATCGACATGATTCGGCTGATCAGCACCCGTTTTGAGGTGCCGATGGCGAGGCTTATGGAAATGCCGGACAACGGTTTTTGCCAAAGTTGCGCCATGCCGTTCTATCGCCCGGAAGACCATGGCACCGAACCGGATGGAACGCGAAGCGGAGATTATTGCAACTACTGCTATGACGACGGCGTTTTTCTTCAGGACTATGCCAATAGCGATGAATTGGTCGCCGCGTGTGCGCCGATGATGGCGGAATCCTGCCATATCAGCGTCGAACAGGCCGAGGACTGCATGTCGGCGCTGCTGCCAAACCTCAAGCGGTGGCGGCATCAGGACGAGATCGATGCGGTGGCGGAAGGGGAATGAGCGATGGCGTTCGATTATAAGAAGGAGTATAAGGACCTGTATCAGCCGAAGACCATGCCGGCCATCGTCATGGTACCGGCGATGCGGTTCGTCGCGGTGGACGGTGTGGGCGACCCGAACGAAGAAGGCGGCGATTACGCCAAGGCGATGCAACTGCTGTACGGCATTTCGTTCACCGTCAAAATGAGCAAGAAGTCAAAGAACCCGGCCGAGCATATCGACGGGTACTTCGACTACACCGTGCCTCCGCTGGAGGGCTTATGGAGCATGGGGGAGGGTGTGCCCGGCGTCGATTACGCGCACAAAGCCGACTTCCATTGGACTTCGATGATTCGTCTGCCGGAATTCGTGACCGATGAGGTCTTTGCGTGGGCCAAGGCATCGTTTGCCGCCAAGCATCCCGAAGTCGACATCAATCGTGCATATCTCTTCGACTTCGATGAAGGCGTGGTCGCGCAGGTCATGCACAAAGGCCCGTACGACGACGAGCCCGCAACCGTGACGATTCTGGACGGCTACGCGCGTTCGCAAGGCTACGGGCTCGACTTCTCCGACACCCGCCGCCATCACGAGATCTACCTATCCGACCCGCGCCGAGCCAAACCGGAAAATCTCAAAACCATCATCCGTCATCCGGTAGTGAAGGTGGGTTGACTTTCGGCGAACTGCTCGAAGCGCTCACCGCGCAGTAGCGTGAACAATCTGCCGGAATCCTTACCGGGGTCAAAGAGCGCTACCAAGAACTCGATAAGCAAAATAACTAGAAGCACGGGTTCCTCTCGGAGAGATTCTGCCCGAGCGACCTTATAAATCCTTGCGCGGGTCACCTTTCCCGGTGCAGGAAGCATCCAGGCTCATGTGCATTGATGACGCCGATGGATTGCAGATAGGCGTAGACGATGGTGGTGCCGATGAATCGCATGCCGTACGTCTTGAGATCCACTGCGATGGCGTCGGACAGAGGGGATGTAGTCATGCCTGTCTCGTAGATGACGTGACGGCCGGTGAACCGCCAAATATAGTCGTCGAAACTGCCGTACGACGTCTGGATATCCCGGAATGCGTTGGCATTACCGACCGTCGCGACGATTTTGCGACGGTTGCGGATGATGCCCGGATCGTTCATGAGTTCGGCGATCTTGTTCTCGTCATAGCGCCGGATCCGTTCGATGTCGAACCCATCGAACGCCTGACGGAAACGCTTGCGTTTGTTCAGTATCGTCTCCCATGACAGTCCGGCTTGGAAGGTCTCGAGCACCAGCATCTCAAAGAGGTGGTGGTCATCATGCGACGGAACCGCCCATTCGGCATCGTGATAGGCAACATAGACGGGATTGCTGAGATTGCACCAGCCGCAGCGTGGTCTTATATCGTCCATGTGCTCTCCCTATGGGTCGTTGGAGACGGTCGGTTCTAGATGTTGATTCGATGTGTGATCCAGTATAAACGGTGTGTTCGGATAGCGGTCTGGATGTGCGGATTGTCTGAACCATATTTGCCGGATTGCAGGTATAAAGGGGTTAGTTACTGCGGTTGCGGGTATTTCGGTACTAGTTAGGGGTGATTCTGGGCTGTAACTCGACACCTTTTACCTGCAACCCACTCCCGCCCACGGGATTGCACAATCGGTTGCAGGTATTTTGGTGTCATTTGAGATTGGGAAGCGGAAATCGATGTCGCATGGAATCGAACTGACTAGCAGGTGGGGTCCCAACATCACAAAAGTCCCTTATACCGCAAGGCCATATAGGTTCTACGGTCATCGGATAAAACCGGATAAATCGTTTAGCGGCCGGATAAAAGAAGAAGCCCAGAATCGTTGAGATTCCAGGCTTTTTTGTTTGTCGGGCTAGCGGGATTTGAACCCACGACATCCTGCTCCCAAAGCAGGCGCGCTACCAAACTGCGCTATAGCCCGATGCGCCATTAAGGCACAATGAATCATTATAAACGACGCTGGATACATCCCGTTGTCTAAATGAAAGTGCAACACCCGTTAGATTGGAAATTGCCTAGAAAAC
>OGOT01001739.1_pt1 | contig 12274 bp, 5 predicted proteins | sample 1552791 | NCBI WGS metagenome assembly OGOT01 (sample SAMEA2580160, study PRJEB22360) | human gut metagenome | biome: human gut; feature: human-associated habitat; material: faeces | place: Denmark | collected 2008/2010
CCAGAAGAAAGACCTGACCGGATCGCTCAGCAGCATCGACGGCGGAGCGATCCTCAACAGACAGACGCAGACCGTTTCGATGGCGCTTCAAGGAGCGATGCCCGGCGTGACGGTGACACGCACCAATTCTGCACCCGGCCAATCGGCGACCATTCGCATCCGCGGCATCACTTCGATGACCGAAGGCGCTTCGGATCCCTATGTCTTGATCGACGGGGTTCCGGGCAATCTTTCCGATCTCAATCTGACGGATGTAGCCAACATAACGGTATTGAAAGATGCTGCGTCCGCTTCGATCTACGGGTCGCAGGCCGCGGCGGGCGTCATTCTGGTAACAACCAAACGCGGGGGGAATAGCGGAACGAGCGTTACCTACAACTATACGCTCGGACTCGATTTTCCGACGTCGATGCCCGACTACATGAATGCCGTCGACTACATGAAAGCGGTCAACGAATTAAACTACAACGATTTCCCCGGGGGTGGATGGTATCAGACCTATACGAAGGACGTAGTGGACAACTATTGGAATCTCAACCGTGAGGACCCCGACAAATATCCGAATACGGATTGGCTTTCGTTGCTGTTGAAAGATTACGCCGTGCGACAGTCGCACAACGTTTCCTTCCGTTCGGGGAGCGCCAAACGGAGCACGTCGCTGAATTTCGGGTACGACGACGTGGACGGTCTTTTTACGAAAAATCTTTCCTGGAAGCGTTATACGCTGCGGCTGAACAACGATTTCGAACTTTTCAAATGGATGAAGGCGTCGGCCGACATTTCCCTACGCAAAACGGACAAGGTGAACCCCCATACTTCGCCGTCGGCCCAGATGCGCTATATTCCGGCCATTTACGCTGCGACATTGAGCGACGGGCGCTATGCGGAAGGGAAAGAGGGCAGCAATAAATATGCAGCCCTGATGGACGGCGGTACGATCGACGTGCACGGTTACAAGATGACGGGAAAGTTCCAGCTCGACCTGACACCTTTCAAGGGTTTCTCCGTCACGGGAGTGTTCGCCCCGAACTTCTCGTATACGAAGGAAAAGGACTTCCAGAAGCAGGTGCCTTATTTCCGCGCCGGCGATTCCTCGACCGTAAGCACGAAATACATCACCGAAGCGACGACGACCGAACTCAAAGAGACGCGCAGCGATACATTTAGTCATACGACGCAGTTTTATGCCAATTATCAAAAGACGTTCGGAGAAGACCATAATTTCAGCGCCATGATCGGTTACGAAAATTACAAATACGAACAGGAGGGGCTGCTTGCCTCGAAAAGTAAATTTCCGCATTCGCTGATCCCCTATCTCTCGGCCGGAGGCACTTCCGACGTAGTGGCCAAAAGCGAAAACGTCTTCGAATTGGCCCGTCGTTCGTATTTCGGGCGCGTGATGTACAATTATCGCAATAAGTATTACATTCAGGGCAATATCCGCAGGGACGGTTCTTCGCGTTTTGCTCCGGATTCCCGCTGGGGTACGTTCCTGTCAGCTTCCGCCGGATGGGTCTTTACCTCGGAAAACTTCATGTCCGGAACGAAAGACTGGTTCGATTTCGGCAAACTCCGTGTCTCTTACGGCGAACTCGGCAACGAACGGATCAACGGCTATTATCCCTACCAGACGACGCTCACTCCGGCATATTCGGTCGGCTATATCGGCAATACCGTAACCTCGCTCCCGGGTTATTCCCAGACAGCGGCGGTCGTCAGAGACCTCACCTGGGAAACGACCACTACCTACGATGTGGGCGTCGACCTGACATTTCTGAAAAATCGGCTCTCGCTGACGGCCGACTATTACTACAAACGTACGGACGATATGCTGCTGACCGTACCTATCGCACCGATCATCGGTCTGAGCGATCCCTACGACAACGTCGGAACGATGAATACCCGCGGCTGGGAAATCACGCTGGGATGGCGCGACAGAATCGGAGACCTGACGTATTCCGTATCCTTCAACTTGTCGGACGACGTTTCGAAAATGGGGTATATCGGCAACAAGGAGATCATCTCGGGCGGCAAGATCATCAGGGAAGGCGTCGAGTACCAGTCGTGGTACGGATATGTGAGCGACGGCATCTACCAGACCGAAGCGGAAGTAAACGACTCGCCCCGAACCAACAGCGCGGTAACCGTAGGAGACATACGTTATAAGAATATAGCGGACGGAGCCGACTCCCCGAATGTGATCAACGCTGCCTACGACAGGGTCGTATTGGGGTCTTCGCTACCGCACTTCAATTACGGAGGCAACATCTCGCTCGCATGGAAGGGGTTGGATTTCAGCATGGATTTCCAGGGTGTCGGCAAACGCAACTCCTACCTCTCGGAGAGCATGGTACAACCGCTGCGGGCCCAATGGTACAATGTCCCGACGCTGATCGCCGGCGCGAATTCGTGGAGCAGGAAAAATACGATCGAGGAAAACCGTCATGCCCGCTACCCGCGTTATTCGTATCAGAGCGAGGGAAACAATTATGCCATTTCCGACTTCTGGATGTTCGACGGCTCCTATTTTCGGGTGAAGAACCTTACGCTCGGCTACTCTCTGCCGGAACGGTGGATGAATAAGGTCTGGGTTCGCAACCTTCGTTTTTCGGTAACGCTCACCGACTTTTTCACGTGCAGCGATTTTCCGAAAGGATGGGACCCCGAGGGAGGCGTTTCGGCCTATCCGATCACTAAATCGGTGTTGTTTTCCGCGCAGATTACATTTTAAATCTACATAAATTCCCTAAAATATGAGACGTTTAAGGTATATGATAGCTGCGATTTGCAGCGCGGCTCTCCTGGCATGCAGCGATCTGGATCTCAATCCGAAGGATGAAGCCGCGACAGGAAACTGGTTTCAGACACCCGAACAATTCGAAATGAACCTCAATGTACTCTTGCTCCATATGTTCTGGCCTCAGGAACGTTTGGAGTGGACCGGCTCCAACCAATGTGCATTGGATGCCATCACCGACGACTTCACCAACCGCGACAAGCTGCTGAGCTTCACCAACGGATCGCTCAACAGCACCAATCCCGTGGCGACGGCCATGTGGGACAACACATATACGGCGATCAACCGATGCAACAAGATCATCACGGAATTGCACAAGGTCGAGGCGCAGATGGACCCGGAACTCCGAAATCGTATTCTGGGGAACGCACGTTTCTACCGGGCCTGTTTCTATGCCCGTCTGCTGATGCACTTCGGCGACGTGGTGGTCGTGGACGAAAACATCGACATCGAATCCGAGGAGGGGAGAAATGCGGCCTATCTGCTCGAACGTACCGACCGTTGGTCGGTGCTGGAGGACGTGCTCGAAGAGTTCGATGACGTCGTGGAAATGCTGCCCAGGGAGTACTCCGCTTCGGAGGTGCAGCGGGCCACGAAAGGAGCCGCCTACGGCATGAAAGCCCGCACGGCGCTCCATTTCGCGTCCATTCGGAAGTGGGACACCTATGGACTGGGAAATCCCTCGGAAGCCGAACGGCTCTTCGGGATCGCAGCGGAAGCAGCCAAGAATTGCATGGATCTGAACGTGTACAAACTTCACGACAGCTTTCCGGAACTCTTCCTGCAATCGACGAAAAATTCACCCGAAGGCATTTTCGTGATCCCGCGTTCGAAAGCCTATTCCAACGGGTCGTTGAGACAGTACCTCAACGGGCAGTCCGTAACCGTGAAACTGACGCGCACTCCTGTGGGCACCAACGCATTGGGCGAGCTTCCGTCCTGGGATCTTCTGTGTTCGTTTCTCTGCACGGACGGTCTGCCGATCGACGAATCGCCGCTTTATGATCCGAGCGAGCCTTTTAAGAATCGCGATCCGCGGTGCAGTTACACGATCGTCGAATTCGGAACCCAGCATTTGGGATATGAATTCAATCCCCGGCTGGACGTAGCGGAAATATACAGCAGCAAAGAGGGCAAGATGGTGACCAACAACGACTCGCGCACGTATCTGATATCGGGGAATTCGAACCAATACGCCTCCTACAACGGGTTGGCCCTAAAAAAAGGAATCGACGAAAGCTGGCTTTCGCCCTATGAGACGGAGCCCGACAAACGGATATTGCGTTATGCCGACGTATTGCTGATGTATGCGGAGGCCAAAATGGAACTCAACGAAATCGACGATTCGGTGCTCGAAGCGATCAACCGTGTGCGCGCCCGTGCTTACGGCGTCGAAGTTTCTGCGACGGGGCAATATCCGGCCGTCGCCGAACGGGAGCAGACCAAGCTGCGCACGATCATTCGTACGGAACGTCGTATGGAGCTCGCTTTCGAGCAGTTACGTTACCTGGACCTCTATCGCTGGCGTATTGCCGAAAAGGTAATGAACTATCCCAATTATGGCCTTCCGGCAAAGAACAAGGCGCGCCAGGACGCCTATATGCAATATTGGTTCCACGGTGCTGTTCCCGAGATCGACGAAAGCGGATGCCCCGATTTCAGCCGAACCGTCAAAGGGGAGCCCTCATTTTTCGAGTCGCAGGCCAACAAACTCTCGCAGAGGCAGTTCATTGCCCCCAAAATGTACTTGTGGCCGATCCCGAACAAAACTACTGAGGTCATGCCCAATATCGAAAACAATACCGGATATTGATCCGCTCCCGAACGACGAAAACAGGAGGCCCGGAACTGATGTTCCGGGCCTCTTCGTCTATACGGATGCGCACGCAATACGGCACATGCCTGTTCATTCCGATCGAATATATAGGGCTGATAATAGATTGACAGCTCCGTCGTCGTTTTTCGCATACGGGCCATGACGCCCTCGACATCCGGATAGACACGATCACGGAAAATAAAAACGGGAGTTCCCGATTTCCGGGAACCCCGTTTGCCGCGACGGGCGGAACGATTTCATTCCATGGCGAAGGAGAGAGCTTTCGGGCGCTCCATGATCTGTTCGTAATGATTTTCGAAACCGTCGGTTACGACGATGCGCAGCGACGAAGAGGCCGTACGGGCCTTTACCTTGAACATATGGGCCGAATACGAGGTCGGGAAAGTCATTGCGCTCTTCTTGTCGAGTTTCCGCATATTGTAGGAGATGACATGCAAAGGATCGTGCGTACGGACGCGCTGCACCGCGAGAGACGAATCGTCCGAAAGATCCGTCACTTCGATCTTCCAGTCGTCCGCCCAGTCGAAGACGTTGATGAGCACTTCGTTATTGTTGTTCGCCCGATCATACCCGAAAGCGTATTTTGCGAAGTCGGAGTCGCTGGCCGACGGACAGAAGTCCGATTTCTCGAGCAGACACTCGTTCAGGTCGTAGGTGCGGAATTGGTATTCGGCGTCCTTGCCGATGCTTTTGTAGTACCAGCGTACGTCGCTGCCGGTCGCTTCGAAGATCTTGTATCCTCCGGGCGACCCGTCGCGGCAGATATGATTGCCGGCGTAATCGGTGTGCCCCGTCCACCACCAGGTAGCGCATACGGCGGCGATATTGTGTTCGCGCAGGCGTTCCGATTTCGTGATGTTGAAATTGTAGTGGGTGTGTCCCGTGAGAATGTTCACGTCGTAGCCTTCCAGACACTCCACGAAACGTTCGGCATCCTCCATATTATAGCTTGTAGTCGTGCGGCCGGTGTCGTCGAGGGTAGGAGTCTTGTGCAGCGGGACGTGCATCCCGACGAAGACCGGAGTCTGCTTGTCCACTGTCGCGAGGTCTTTCCTCAGCCATTCGAGTTTTTCATCCGTTAGACGGACCGAATAACTATGCGTGCCGTCGATTCCGTTCGGATTTTCATAAACGACGTTGTCCAGCAGAATGTAGTGTACGTTTCCGATGTTGAACGAAAAATCCGTTGGCCCGATGATCTGCCGGAAGGGGCCTGCGGCCGCGAAATCGTCGTTGGCGATCGTGGGATCGTTGTCGTGATTGCCCGGTGCGCTGAATACGGGGAAGTCGAGCGATTTCAGGTCGTTTTGATAATCGTTCAGGTCGTAATCGTTTTCGTACCAGTATTGATCCCAGGCCAGATCGCCCAGGGCGATCCCGTATACCGGAATGTTGTCTGCGCGGCAGCTTTTCAGATAGTCGGTCATTTCACGCAGGAATCCGCTTTGAAACTGGCTGCGGTCCGAAACGCGCCGGGCCAGGTGCACGTCCGTGAAGACGACTATGCGATGATGACTGTTGTCGCATTTCGCAAGTGCGAAATCCCGTTGCTCGACCGTCGAAGCCGACTGGTTTAGGTAGCCGAAGAAGCGTGGCGTCGTACCCGAATGATCCACTTCGTAACCGCTCGGCACCGAGATGAAGACATATCCGTTCTTTTTGTCCGATGCGAGGTAATAGATTCCTTCGGCATCCGTCCTTGTCACCTCCGAACCGTCCGATACGACCACTCCGGTCACCGGTTCGCCGTTGCAGGTGACGATGCCTTTGATATTCATGCCCGCTTTGTCCGGAATGTCCGAAAGCAGATTGAAGGTCGTGCGTCCGAGCAGCAGGTTCTGGCCGTTGCGCGACACATAGACTTTGTATTCGCCGCTGGTCAGACCGTCGGGAACGACGAAAACGATCTCCGTCGAGGTGACGAGCACGGCCGGAGCGGTATATTCCGCCGAACCTGTGAGGATGGGGCACAGTACCACGACGTCGCCGGATTCGAATCCTCTGCCGGAGATGGAGACTTCGCTGCCGATCGATGTGTAGATCTGATCGAGCAGCACGACATCCGAGATATCGAGGATGCCGTGCTCTTCGGGATCCTCCTTCGAGCAGCCGGTGCTCTGGACCATTAGCAGGATCAATGCCGCCGATACAGCGAACAAACGATGGATTATCGAGGTGAAAGAGTTGTTTTTCATTGGTTTTGTAGGTTGGTTTTTCCCGATGCCGCAGTCGGTCGTACGGGTATGATAGGTAATATGTCGAATCGGAGGAAAAGACGATCCGTGATCGGCCCCCCCCCCGCCGCATCACGTCTCCGGCCGCAGGTTGTCGAGTCGTGCGAGAAGTCCGTAGAAAGCCGCATGTCCGATGTGTGCCGCCGGAGCAATGCTCCGCAGGCACGCTGTTCCATACAAGCCTTTGCGCAAGCCAGGTTCGAGATAAGCGTACGAACGGGAAATTTGACCGCCCAGCAACAGACACTCGATCCGTTCCTTGCGGATCAGTTCGCGGAGAGCCTCGCCCAGCATACGGCCTATGGTCGCAAAGGTCTCCCTGGCGGCCGGATTCCCCTCTCCGGCCATGCGGCCCAAGTCGGCCACCGTAAGCGACGGCCCGGTATCCTGTCCCGTTATCTCGCCGTAGAGTCGTAGGAATCCGCGTTTGGCGACATAATCTTCGAGGATTCCGTCGCGGAACGGTTTCTTGTAGACGGTGATCCGCGGGGAACCGGTCGGAGCGTATTGCACCTCGCCGTCGAGACAGCAGGCGAACCCGAGTCCCGTTCCGAGGGCGATGAGCGCTGCATTGGCGAAGCCCCGGGCGTTTCCGCAGCGCATTTCGCCCAGCATCGCGGCGTTCACGTCGTGCATGAACAGAACGGGCATCGTCGGTCCCACATCCGTACGTGTGCGGAGCAGGTCGAGCAGCGATATGCCGTATATGTTCCGGAATTTGTGCGTCATCAGCGGAATGCCGAGTCCGAAGTCGAACGGGCCGGGGAAGGCGATTCCCGTGCATCCGATCCGCAGGCCTCGGTCCGCCGCGGAGCGCATGCCTCGCTCCACGGCGGCGATCAGGGCCTGTTCGATCTCTTCGCGCGGACCGTCCGACGGCATCGGTACGGAGTATTCCGTGTCCGGAACGAACCGTCCGTTTCCGTCGGCGATGACGGCTTTGAGAAACGTCCCTCCGACATCGAAAAGCAGTTTCCCGTTATTCGGCGTCGAATCCATCTTTGAGCATGGTTTTGTGCACGCAGATCGGCTCCGTGCGGAGATTCTCGATGACGTAGCGCCCCATGTCCGCGGGGACGACCACCATGTCCATGAATTCGGCGTCGAAATAGCGTTCGGGATGTTCGATCGAGCGGATTCGGATGCGTTCGCCGTCGACGAGCGTCAACACGTGGAACCTGCCGTTCGTGTTGTCCTCGACGCTTGTCTCGAATTCGAGGCGTCGCAGCGAGAAGTAGAGCATGTCGCTCTCTCCGACGATATATTCCGCCCATGTTTCGCCTTGGCGGACGATGCGAGGCTGTTGTACGATATGGTCTTGTACCCACGACGCCTTGCGTTCGAATGCAAGGTTGCGTTCGCCGTGCCAGGTGTGGATCGGCCGGGGCTTGCCGTCGAGGTCGGCGCGCAAGTAATCGTAGAGTTTGTAGGTGTAGGAACCGATCGTCAGGCTGCCGATTTCCAGCACCACCTGGTTGCGGCCGGAAGAGTGGATGGTTCCGGCCGGAAGCATGACCTGCAATCCGGGTTTCGAAACCTCGTAGTTGACGTATTTCAGATAATCGACGGGCTTGTACTCCGTGTCGGCGCGTTTGATGTCCCGGATGAACTGCTCGGTGTCGGCGTCGTCGCGGAATCCGACGAACGTGCGGGCGTTGTGTCCGGCCACGACCACGTAATAGCTTTCGTCCTGACGTCCCAGCTCGTCGTAATTTTCTTGGTTGTAACGGGCTCCCGAATGTACCTGGATCGACATGTTGCCGTTGCTGTGGTAGGAGTCGTCGTAGTTGAAGCGGATCGGAAAATAACCGTGGAATTTCTTTACGCAGGCATCGCCCATGATGGCTTCGCCTTCGCGCTGTACGAAAGTAAAGAACGGGAACTCGACCCGCTCGGCACCGGCCTCGACGACGATGCTGACCTCCATCGGGATCAGGTCGAAGACCCACGCGCAGTTGCGCATGGCGTCGGGCAGGTTGCGGAGTTTCTTGACATAGGTGCCGCCCCAGACCCCTTCCAAATAGACGGGCTTGCAGCGGAACGGATAGGCGGCCAGGGCGCCGAGCATCTGTTCCATGGCATTCCGCGGCAGCAGATGTATCCGGTCGTGATGGTCGGAAGCGACATAGTAGTCGAGTACGCTCTGCTGCAAGAGTTCGCCGCGCAGGTGTACGGCCATTTCGAAATCCACGTAGTAACAACGCCGGATAACGAGGTTGGCAGGCCGGGCCGTACGGTCGCCCAGGTTGGCGTATTCGCCGCGGCGGATACGCAGGATCGATTCTTTGGGAGTGACATCGAAGTAACATTTTCTGTCGTAAAGCGGCCGCAGTCTTTCGACGAGACATCCGTATCCGTAGACGGCGATCACCTTGCCGTGGTCCGCGGATGCCTGTAATTCGGACAGCCGTCGTGCGAACCCTTCGATTTTCGCAGGGTCGAACATCGCTTCGTATCCGCTTCGGAAGATCCGGCCGTAGAGTAGCGTCGGGTCTTTCGTGCGATCCCATTCCAGATAGGGGTCGACCATTTCGTGGATCTGTTCCTCGGTTTTGTAGACCCGTGCGAAATCCATCGCTTCGAATCCGATGCCGAGGAGTCCGAGTTGCTGCGAGAGCAGGTTGATCGTTCGGGTCCAGTCGGCCGTGGTGTATCCGTCGAATGCGACGATCAGGTTGCGTTGGGGCGTCGCTTTCAATGTCTCTGCGAATTCCCGGGCGAGTCTGACTGCCGCCTGCGGAGTTCCGGCTGTGACGGATTCGATGGTCTGGGGGGCGAGTACCGGCTTATTGATCGCACGCGGATCGTCGTAAGGGTACGGATTGTACATGAAACTCATGGTATGTAAATTTTATGGGATGAATGTTTTTATTCGATAGGGCAGTAGTCGAAGTCCATCAGGGCGGCGACCTCCTTCAACTCTCGGCGGTAGTCTCCGTCGACGACCCCGAAGTGCTGTGTGCTGCCCACGCGAAAAATCTGTTCGAAGAAGCGTCCGACGGGAACGTCGGGCCGGAAAATGCTGTGCGAATAGGTAGTCAGAATATGGTCGCCCGGAAGCGACTCGGCCATTCCGCAAATGAGTTTGTAGCGTCCGTTCTCTTCGACGAGCTGGGCGAGAGTTTTCCGCCCCGGAGAGATACGATACCATGCGAACGGAGCTCCGGCGTAGCGGTAGTCGGTTTTGGCGAAGCGCACGTCGCGTGCGATGACCACATTCTCCTGCCATGAGGAGTCGTTGTGGTCGTTGGGGCCGGCGTGACCACCGGCGAAGGTTCCGAATTCGGATTCGATGTGGAAAGGTTCGAGAAAGTTTACATGACGTCCCGAGAGCAGTTTCAGGATATAGCAGATCAGTCCGGCTCCTGTGTCGGCTTCGGGGACGAGTACCGAGATGTTCTCGTTGAACCAAGGGTGATAAAAACCGGCGCGCAGTCCCACCAGCCGGAACATCGCCTGGTCGATGTCATTGAAGACCAAAATGTCGGAATCGGACATGCGAGCCATCTCCGCCAGTCCGATCGAGGCGCGAACCGAAGCCCGGAATTTTTCGGGATCGACGTCGTCCATCATCCGGTATCGGGCCGTCAACTCGTCGCAATATGCGTTCAGTACGGTGTCGTTCACGCCGTCGATGACCTCGCCGTAGGTCGAATAGGGGAGGAAATGGATCTCCGGACCGATTTTCGTGAAGAGCGCGTAGGGATCGAAATAGGTGGACCACATCGCCTCGTTGTAATTGGCCAGCAGTCCGAGATTCGATTGCCGCAGCAGGCTGCGTACGCGGGCGGCGGAGGCGAATGTCCGGATGCGTCCGGTCACCTCCTCCCGCGATCCCATGACGATGCGGACGTGTTTTCTGCCGACACGAGGAAGCGATCCCGACCCTTCGAGCGATCCGACGAGCGTTCCGGAGCAGAGATACTCGATGAAGTCGTCCTCGTCGAGCGTGTCGCGGAAGGCCATTCGCTCCTTGGCTACGTTGACGAAGATCATCGGCACCTCGGGCATGTCGCGCAGGAAACGTATCCATGCGAAATCTTCCGACCAGGAGAGGAACTCGGCGATGATGAAGTCCGCCTTTTCCAGATAGAATCGTTCCATGGCACGGACTGCATCCTCCCGTTCGTAGACGATCCCCGGGAAGATGACGTCGAGAAAGTCGAGTGTCCCGAGAATTTCCTCGACCTGCATGGCTTTGCGTTCTCCGTAGGTGCCGTGCGGCAGCCCTTCCCCCAGATTCTTGAATCGGGGCGATGCGATCAGGAGCAGCCCTGCTTTCGCCTTTCTGTTTTTCTGTTTGCTATACATTGTTTATGCGATTATAGTTTTTCATGTAGAACCGTTTGCTGCCCGCAAGCATCAGCACGCCGCATACGAGCCATACGCCGGCCAGCATCGTAATGCCGGAAGAGAGTCCGGCCGCCTCTTTCACGGCACCCAGTATGACGGGTGCCAGCGCTCCTATGGCGAATCCGGTCATGATCATTACGCCGGACGCCGAGGAGTGGTAGCGTTCGGGAACGACGTCGTAAAGAACCGTATAGGTGTTGGCGTCGAAGAATGCCCGGGCGAAGCCGAATCCTGCGAAGCCGAGATAGATGATCCACAGCGTCGAAGAGTGTCCCATCATCACGATGAACGGCACGGCGGCCAGCAGGCCGATGCCCTGCATGGCCATTCGGCTCGCAGGGTGTTTCGCGGCGATCCGGTCGGAGATGCGTCCGGCGATCAGGATTCCGACGAAGGCGAACAGATGCGTGTAGAACATCGAGTGGAAACCGGCGGCGGCCAGATCCATGTCGAAACGTTCGTAGAGATAGGTGGGCATCCAGGTCAGATATCCCGTCAGCACGAAGATCAGTCCGGAGAAACTGAGCGTCAGAATGAGTGCCGTCGGAGTCGTGAAAACGATACGGAATCCTTCGGCGAAACGGGGTTTCTGCTCGTTCCCCCCCCCTCTTTCTGTCGACTCGGTCGCAGGATGTTTGCGGTCGCGCAAGTGTCCGGCCATGATTATGCCGTGGAGAACCCCGATGGCGCCGAAGATGTAGAAGGCGTTGCGCCAGCCCCAGAGTTCGCCGACGACGCCGGCGGCATACCCGCTGAGGATGATCCCGACATAATAAGCCGTCTGGTGGATCGACATGGCGAAGGCTCGCGTCCGGTCGTGGTAATCGGCGATGAGCGAGTAGTTCGCAGGCCCGAAGAAGGCTTCGCCGCCGCCCGTTGCGATGCTGCGCATCACGACCAGCATCAGGAATCCGTTGCAGAGTCCCGTGAACATGGTGGCGATGCTCCAGAAGAGGACGCTCGCCGTCACGATCCACTTGCGGCTGAAACGGTCGCCGATAAATCCTCCGATCGGGACCAGCACGGCATAGAACAGGTTGAAAACCGTGGCGA
>OGOT01001754.1_pt1 | contig 12171 bp, 8 predicted proteins | sample 1552791 | NCBI WGS metagenome assembly OGOT01 (sample SAMEA2580160, study PRJEB22360) | human gut metagenome | biome: human gut; feature: human-associated habitat; material: faeces | place: Denmark | collected 2008/2010
CGATTGCCGGCGATTTCGGCGGCATGTACGGCCCGCTCGCCCGTCTGCGCGCATCCGGCGGCACTGCCCAGCCGAACCTGTTCAACGCGTTTGGCTTGGATTATCGGTATGTGGAGGCCGGCAACGATGTTTCCGCGCTGGTCGCAGCTTTCGAGGAAGTGCGCGATATCGATCATCCGGTGGTGGTCCATATTCATACGCTGAAGGGCGCAGGATATGACGGTGAGGAGACTCACGCAGATCGGCAAACCGCCTCGGCCTCACCGGTTTCGTTCGACTCCCCCACCGGCGTGCATCCCACCGATAACGTGAACCACAGCGAGCCGTGGCATTCGGATCACTGCAACCTGTCCGATCATGAACCACATGAAGGCCAGTGCGAGGCCTCGCATTGGCAGAATCCGGATGCCGCAATCGGCAAGCCGGACGATCCGCGCAAGCATTACGGCAAAATGGCGATGGCCGCGCTCGAACCGCGTTTCGCCGCCGAGCCAGGACTCGTGGTCATCTCCCCCGCCACGCCGGGCTCGAACGGCATCACCCATGAGTTCCGAGAGCGCGCGGGCGCACATTATGTAGACACGGGCATCACCGAATCGCATGCCGTGGCGTACGCTGCCGGCATCGCACGGGCGGGTGGCACGCCGGTGGTGGCCACCACGGCGTCCTTCTTCCAGCGCGCCTACGACCAGTTCTTCCAGGAGATGAGCCTGAACCGTTCGCGAGTCACGGTACTTGATTTTCTGGGCGGCTTGTCCGGTTCGGACAATACGCATTCCGGCGCGTATGACGTGACGATGTTCTCCAATATTCCAGGGGTTACGATGCTGGTGCCGACTTCGGCTCGCGACTATCTGGCTGATTTGGCATGGGCTACCGCGCCGGCCGGTTCGGCGGACGCCCCTGCTGGTCCGGTGGTGATTCGAGTGCCGGGCGAGGCGATTCTGACGGCGGAACGGGATGCGACGCTGCTGCCGGTGACGGGTGGGCAGATTGCTGACCGCCCCCAGTCAGCTTCGCTGCCAGCCTCCGCCAGCTCCGCCAGCGGGGGCATATCTGCCGCAACAGTCCGCGGGACCGTTAGCGTAACGGCTCAGCATGCCGGTGCGCGTCACATGCTGGATTGGCGGGTCAATCAGACGGGCTCGCACGTCGCGATTATCGGACTGGGCAATGCGTATCCGTTGGCGGAGCAGACGGCCGCCGCATTGTCTGACGATTATGGCATCACGGCAACGGTTATCGACCCGCGCCAGTGCACGTCGCTGGATTCAGACGTACTGGAGTCGTTGCGTGATGGCCACCAGCAGGTCATCACCCTTGAAGACGGGCAGCTTGAAGGCGGCTGGGGCGAGAAAGTGACCGCATACTATGCGAATCATCATGTCTCGGACGGCAGCCGTAATCCTCGTGTGCTGAACTTCGGCGCAGCCAAGGAATTTACCGACCGCGTGTCGCTGGGCGAACTGAACGAACGTTATGGACTAACGGTGGAGCAGGTGACAGAGGCGATCACTCGTTGTTTTTGATGGCGTCTAGGGCCGGGATTTTAACGGCTTTATTGGCCGGGCCGAAGCCGAACAGCAAGCCGATCAGCGTGGAAAACAGCACGGCGAACAGGAACAGCCACCACGGAATCACCGAATAACGGGTCACATTCTCGCCACCAACTATCGCCTGCCAGAGTATGGTCCAGATAGATGTTCCGCCACCGGTACCGTCGCCGGAGCCCCCGCCTGCGCCGCTGACCATACCGCCAGACATGCCGCCGCTCATGCCGCCCGCATACAACGCGCCGACAACGTTGATGCCCAGCGATATCAGTCCGCTCAGCACGCAGCCGACCAATCCGCCGAAGAATCCGATCGCGCCGGCCTCCGCAAGAAACATGACGCGAATGTCACGAACGTAGCAGCCAAGCGCCTTCATAATGCCGATCTCGCGCGTGCGCTCGGTTACGGACATAACCATTGTGTTGGCGATGCCGATGGCCGCAACCAACAGCGAAACCGCGCCGATACCGCCCAGAATCAGCTGAATCGCGCGCGACTGTTCTTCCAACGACTTACGCATGTCTTCATAGGAGGAGGTCTCGTAGCCCAACGCTTTGATCTGTGATTCGACTTCGGGCACGGACTTGAGGTCGGCGGCCTTGACCAGCACTTGATCATAGGCGGTGGCTTTTTTGGCGGCGGCTGGATCGACTTTGGCGGCCAGTTCCTTCAACGCCTGCAAATCCATGACCAGACCGTCGGAGGTGGCATAGCCCTTGTTGTAGTCGCCCGCCACAATGCCGGAAGCCCGCACATCAAAGGTGACGTTTTCCGACTGACCCGCGGTGTTGCCACCCGCACCGCCTGTGCCGCCACCGCCGCCGTACATGTTCATGGTGTACTGGTCGCCCTGATAATTGGTGCCGGTGGTCAGACTAATTTGCGTGGTGAGCGGGTCGAAGAACGGATCTTCGTCCTGATCTTCCTCGCACTGGCCGGTGGCCTGGCTAAACGTGCATGAGGAATACTGATCGCCACGTGTGCTGGTGCGTTGTTCGCCGTTCTTCAGGGTGTCCATGAACCCATAGGCGAACCATTCGCCGGCAAGCACCTGGTCTTTTTTGACCGGTTTCTCGCCACCGACGAGCTTGTAGCCCATCTGGTCGAACTGGGTCATGTCGATGCCCATGATCTGCACGTAATCGTAGAGGTAACGGCCGCCCGCGCCGGCTCTGGCCGTCACGTTATAAGGGAAGTTCATCATCGGCGTCACGCCGGATACGCCGCTCATCGCGCGGAAGGATTCCACGGCCTTGTCGTCGAGCTTGGTATCGCCCATCTTGGACGAGCCGCCATCGTCCATCGGACCGGCATAACCGTTGGTGTACACGGTGACGATGGACAGATCGCCCATCGATTTGAGCATCTTCTCGTTCTGCTCGTTAATGCCTTGGCCCAAAGAGACCATGAGCACAATCGAGCAGCAGCCGACGATAACGCCCAGCACGGTCAGAATCGTACGGGATTTACGCCGCCATAGGTTTTGTCTGCAGAGCCGCAGTATGTCGCCGAATCGCATGGTCGGGCCTTTCAGGCCTTGTGGGATGAGCCGGCTGGTGCGACTGATGAGGCTGGGGTGACTGGTGTGATAGGAGCGGTGTCTGCCGCAGCACCATCCGTCACGCCGGTATCGGTCTTATCATCCTTGCCTTCGGACCAATCATCCCAGTCCTCATCAATATCGTTCTTCTTGGCCTTCTGCTTGCGCCGGCGACGCACCAGCAGCACAATCACCACGATAATGACCACGGCGATCACGACGATGACCACATACACCAGCACCGGCAATCCCTGATTGGCGTTCTGGTCCATGTTCGGATCGGCCATGCCGGAATCATCCATCGGCTGCATATCGGTTACGGGTATGGTGAGCGGGAATTCCTTGGTCTTGGTCTGTCCGTCGGAATCCTCGTACGTGACTTTGAGCGTGGTCTTCAGCTCGCCTGACGCGTGCGGTGTGAAGGCGTAACCAATCGTGCCGGTGGCGCCGGAAGCCACATTGCCCACGTACTGGGTTTTCATCGTGGCATCGAAACCTTCGCCCTCCATCGTGGCCTCGACGTTGGCGATATCGCCTTTGCCCTTGTTCACATATTCCATCGTGACCGTGTTTTCCTGGCCGGCGATCACCTGGTCGGGCACTACGGGATCACTGATTTCGAACCGGTCAGGCTGACTGATCGGCACGGAAATCTTGACGTCAGACTGGCTTGAGGAGCGGGCGCCGGCGTCCACATACTCGTATCGGAAGTTCACGGTCACGGACTGGGCACCGCTTTTCGCGGAGGCGAGCGCCTGCATCGGCACGCTTTGCGTCATGGCGTAACCGGCCCACAGCGCGTCGACGTAGAACGTGTTCGTGCCTCCCGCGATGGCGAAGCTCTCGCCGCCGTCCACGGTGACGACCATGTTCGTCACCGCCACCTGCCCCTTGTTCTGGAAGGTGAAGTCGAGATTGAATTTGGATCCGGCGGCCACGGAATCACCTCCATACGCGAAGTTGGTGATGATGATGTTGGGCACCGGTCCGGCGATCGGCGCGGAATCGCCGTCGCTTCCCTGAGACGTACTGTTCGTGCCGCTTGTGCCGTCTGTGCCGTCGACCGCGTACGCCTGATGCGGAAGGGAGATGACGGCAAGTGCCAGTGACAGCGTGGAGAGCAACGCGACGATGATGGCGATGGTGTGGTGGGAGAGGTGCTTCATCGGTCAGTTCCTTGGGTTCTATGGGCGGACGGCGTGGACGGTGTAGTTGGTGTGGTTGGGGCGGACGGCGTGGACGGAACAGTTGGGCGGGAAAGGTCGGTGTTGAGCCGATCGCTGGTGATGCGGCCATCGAGCAAGGTGACGATGCGGTCGGCGTATGAAGCCATCTGCGGATCGTGTGTGACCAGCACGATGGTCTGGTTGAAGTCATGGGCGAATGCACAGATCATCGTCATGACCTCGGTTTTGGTTTTGGAGTCAAGGTTGCCGGTCGGCTCATCGGCGAACACCACCTCGGGCTTGGTCACAAACGCCCGGGCGATGCCGACGCGCTGCTGTTGGCCTCCCGACATCTGGCGCGGGTAATGGCTGAGACGATGGCCGAGCCCGACTCGTTTGAGTACGCCACGCGCCGCACGTTCGCGCTGTTCCTTGGGCACGCCGCGGAACATCAGCGGCATTGCCACGTTTTCGAGCGCGGTCAGATTGGGCAGCAGGTTGTACGACTGGAATACGAAGCCAAGATGCTTCTGGCGGAAGGCCGCCAGCTCACGCTCGTCGAGTTTGCTGACGGGTACGCCGCCGATTCTCACGCCGCCGCGCGTCGGTTTTTCCATGCCGGCCAACTGGTTGAGCAGCGTGGATTTGCCGGAGCCGGATTCGCCGAAAATGCAGCAGATCTGGCCTTGCGGGATACTGAGATTGACACGGTCAAGCGCCACCACCGTCTCATCCTCGACGGGGTATTCCTTGCGTAGGTTTCTTACCTCGATGATTGCTCGTGGCACGGGCCTTCTTCCCTCGTTCGTCGCCATTGGCGGACGCGCGATAGCTGGTTATTATTCAGCACATCTCAAGTCAGAGTATAGCCGTTATGCAGGAGACGCACCCCTTAAGGGTGTTCCCGGATGGTGGTGATGAGCATGTGACTTCTAATCTCAAGGTCGACAGTTCAGGCTCCAGACGGACCCAGACCGGCATAATATTCAAAAGCCCCTGCCCCTCACAAACGATGAGGGACCAAGGGCTTATTACATCGTGACCCCGGACGGGCTCGAACCGTCGACCTTGAGATTAGAAGTCACATGCTCTATCCAGCTGAGCTACGGGGCCAAACTCGTGTAAGTCTAGCCGTAGGGGTGTAAAACACCTCGGCGTAACGTCGGCTTGCACCGGTACCATCGGCGATATGGGGACAACGGAGAGCAACGTAGATCACGCCGCATCGGGCCAGACCGTCGCAGGCGATAGCGGTGAGCTCACTTTCACATACGCACAGGATCGTTTTGCCAGTGAAGGCAAGGATTGGGAAAGCCCGGTTGTGACCAACATGGCTGCATCCGTCTCTGCCGATGCCGGTAATGTCCCCGCCGGCAGCATCACCAACACCGGCACCAACAACACCTTCACCAGCACCACCGAATCGTCGCTTGCCACCCTGCTGTCCAACCAATGCCCGTTCGTTATCAAGGCCACCATTTTCGAGGGCAATGGCAAAAACGCCATTCGCGAACGTCACACATTCACCGGCTCGGTGCTGCGCCAGCTCGACCAAGCCAGCGCCCTGCTGAACGGCATCAACGAATCCGGCCAATACCCGGCCATAGCCCTGCGCGAAGCATTGGTCAACGCACTGGAACATCGCGATTACACGTACTCCGGCCCCACACTGATCAATATCTTCGATTCCCGCTTGGAGATCGTGTCGCTCGGCGGCCTGACCGATGGTTTGGAAATCAACGATCTACTCAACGGCGTATGCCAGCCACGCACCCCGCGTTTGGCTGAATTGTTCGCCGATTTGGGCCTCTGCGAGAACTGCGGTACCGGCATTCAACGCATTATGGACGCCTACGCGCAGAGCGCGGTCAGTCCGCAACTGCGCGTGGGCCCCACTTCGGTGGCAATGGTACTGCCTATCCCTGTATCGGCCGAGGCCGCGTCCTCGCATCGGACCGATGCCGATGCTTCCGCCGCGCCCAGCACCACTGACGAAGCACAGCATGCCAAAATGTACTCATTCCCCACGATTCAGCGCATGACGGATAACGCCGCAGATGCTTTGGCCGGCGCACGCATCATCGGCTGCGCGCCACTGCAGACGCTGATTCTCGGCAGTGGATTCGGCGAACGCCCGGACGGTGACGATCAGGCCAGTACCCGCCCGCTTGATACGGCAACGCTGGAACCGTCGCCTCAAACGTTGGAACAGTTCACGCTCAATTTCCTCGCGTTCCGCGGTGTGAAGCTCAGCCGTAAAACCATGCAGAAAGCGCTTGGCCTGAACAAGGATCAGATGACGCAGCTCTTGGACCAGCTGGAGTTGAGCGGCAAGATCGAACGTCATACGCACGCCAAGTCCACTACGTATTCGCTGGCACATGCCTCAGGACGGTAGCGACCAGGGCGACAACGACCAAATCGTCAACAACCCAAGCAGCAACGACCAGAGCAATACGGCCCAAGGCACGATAAAGCAGCAGCTCAGTTCTCGAATACGCGGTCGCGAATCATGCGACCGGATTCGTCGAGCGCGGTGGAGAACCGGCCATAGTCGGACAGAATCACGCCCATGTACAGCATGTCCACGAGCGCGGTATCGGCCACGCGCGAGAAAATCGCATTGCCATAGATCGTGTGCGAATCACGACCCGTCAGCAACGTCACGTCGGCCCAGCTGGCCAGCGGCGCGCCGATGGCATTGGTTATGGCGATGGTTTTCGCGCCATGCGACTTCGCCAATCGCAACGCTTTGACCGTATCCGCCGAACTGCCCGAATGGGAGAAGGCGACGGCCACAGCGCCGTGGGGCAGGTGCCCGGCACCGATCTGCTGCAGGTAAGCGTCGGTATTGAGACGGCATGTCAGTCCCAGGTAGCCGAGCTTGGTGAACAGATCCATCGCCGGTGTCAACGAATTCTCCACGCCGAAAATGTCGATGAACTCCGATTCGGCGAGTAGGGCGACCGCCTTGCGATAGGCCTTGGGGTCCAACGCACTGTGCAGCTCGTCGATCAGCGCCTTCGCGCCATCGGCCGCTTTACCGGGAATCTCATCTTCGCCATCCCACGGATTCAGATCGAATCCGGCCAGCGGATTGAAGGTCACTTTGTGTTCGGCGGCCGGGTTGCGCAACACGTACCGCAGTTCACGGTAACCGCCGAAGCCGAGCTTGCGGGCGAACCGAATCACCGTCGGCTGGCTGACGTGGGCGATGTCGGCCATCTGACCGACGGTCAGGTCGGCCGCCTCCTCGATATGATTCCGAATATACTGGGCTACGGCGCGCTCCGCCGGACGCAGCGACGGATACACGTGGTCGATGCGCTCACGTATTCCCACCGAGGATTGCACAGCCGCGCTCCTAGTCGTCCGTATTTTCCATTCCTGTTTCGAGGTTACCGGCTGTATACCGGCGAACAGTCGACTTGGATTGACCGCAACATGAACGGTGAGCGAACTCTTCCGTTTACCTTTCCGCTCCATTCCCTCTACAATCGAAACCATGGTGCGGATTAGCGTGGGAAGCCCCACCCATCACACAAGCGGGCGACTGTACGGCGTGTTCTTCGAGGACATCAACCATGGTGCGGATGGCGGGCTGAACGCCAACATGGTGAACAACTACAGTTTTGACGGCGTTTATCTCGACCATCACACGTGGCGTATGGCCGGTGCCGAACGGTGGCGTACGCAGGCTGATTCCCTGCGTTTCTGGGATTTCATCAACTGTTCCGCCGTCGGCCTTGGCAGTGAGATACGCGGGATTCACGGCCAGCGGGTGACCACCGACTGCCCCGCCCCGCCAATTCACGCACATAGCCGATACGCTCGCATCACGTCCGATGTTCCTTCCGAAACCGGCCCTGCATATCTGGAAAACCTCGGCTATAACGGAGGCGGCGACAACGGGGGCGAGCCCGCGTTCTCCATCGTCGCCGACCACACCTATTCCGTCAGTCTCGCGGTACGTCCGGTTCATGGGCGGGCCAAGCTGTCCGTCGGCGTGGTCGATAGGTACGGCCTGCCGCTCACCAGTATCACTCGATTGTCGTATATCGTGGACTCCGATCCGCTTGACGATACGGAAGAGACCGGTCTGAGGCAGGACGATGGGGCCGATGCGCAGGATTCCGGCGTTTCGATCAGTCCGGATTCGTCGGATGGTGCCATCGTCATCGGCCGTGACGGCTGGTACCGGTTCAACGCCGACGTAACCGGACTGAACACCGATTACGGCAAGCTGCGTATCACCATTGACGCCGGCGAACGCACCACGTTCGATCTGGATCTGGTGCAGTTCATGGATGCGGACTATTGGGGCGCGGGCGACCCGAAATGGCGTTACGGCAAGCTGCGCCGCGATCTGGTGGAAACCATTCAGGCGTTGCATCCAGCGTTTCTGCGATTCCCCGGCGGCTGCATCGTCGAAGGTGTGACGCCCGGCAATGAGTATCGCTGGAAGGATACCGTCGGCTCTCTGGCCGCGCGACGCCAACAGTATTCGATGTGGTCGTTCAAGATGCCGGATGGTTCCAGCTATTCGCAGAGCTATCAGATCGGTTTCTACGAATATTTCTGCCTGTGCGAGGACATCAAGGCCAAGCCGCTGCCTACTCTGTTCGCCGGCATCGCATGCCAGTCGCCCGGCCGAGATCCGCGCCACATGGATATCAATTCGGCCACCTTCCGCAACAATATGATTCAGGACTACCTGGACCTCATCGAATTCGCGAATGGCGATCCGGAGTCCAGCTCGTGGGCCGCGGTCCGGCGTGATATGGGCCATCCTGAGCCGTTCGGCTTGGACATGATCGGCGTGGGCAACGAAAACTTCGGGGCTGACTACGTGGCCAAGTTTGACATGATCAGCGAGGCCATTCATGAACGATACCCGGATATGCTGTGTGTGATGAGCGCCGGACTGTTCCCCTTCCAGCCGGCGATGAAGCGCAGCTGGGACCATGCGCGAGCGTTGGCCGCAACCGATTCCGGGGCACATGATTCCGCCACCGGTGACGCGATTATCGTCGACGAGCATTCCTACCACTCCCCCGAATGGTTTGCATACCAAGCGTCACGATTCGACGCTTACCCGCGTTGCGGCGCCGGCGTCTATTTCGGCGAATATTCAGCCAACGGCTATTTTGCCGGCCAACCACAGACCGAACAAGGCGCGAACACGTGGAAGTCGGCACTCGGCGAGGCCGCGTTCCTGACCGGCTGCGAGCGCAATTCCGACGTGGTGCGCATGACCTCCTATGCGCCGCTGCTCGCGCATATTCCGGCTAAGGGGTGGGCGCAGAATCTTATCGAATTCAATCCGGCGCATGTGAACCCCACGGTGAATTATGAGGTGGAGCGGCTGTTTTCCACGCATCTGGGCGACACGACGTATGCCGTGTCCATTGAGCAGACCGCGTCACGCCCCGCCAAACATCTGTATGTCAGCGCCACCGGGCATGACAGGGATGACGCCTGCCGTTACATCAAAATCGTCAATATCTCCGATTCCCCGGTGGATGTGACGTTGGAAATCGCGCGCAGACTGGCCGGGCTGGGCGCCTCGCCATCGCGACCGGTGCGTTTGGAGGTGACGACGTTAAGCGCCAATCCGACGGCGAAGACCACTATCGGATACCGCGGCGAGGCTTCGGGGGCGATTGTGCCGGAACGTCGGGCTTACACATTGCCGTCGCCGTCTTCATTGCTGGCGATGAAGATCAAGCCGTACAGCGTCACGCTGGTGGCTTCGCGCTGATCGACATCGGCCATTAGGCCGATTCCTTTGCCGTTAGAATCACCCTCAAGGATGAGGGGGAATCGTGCAGATTCAGGGAATAATAGGGGCTATCCCCCATAGCGAATACAAGCGCAGGAGGGCAGGATGGAATCCACGGCGGCCAGAAGACCGCCGGCCAACGATGAAGGAGTGTGCGGTATGTTTATCAATCTGTTCCGCAGGCAGCGCCCTGCGCTCGCCCGGCTGGCCCGCAACTCCAACGCCTATCGTCAGCCGATGGTTGCGTCCGTATCATCGTCCGCAGTCGGCGTATCCAGCATCACCTCTGAATCCAACACAGCCACCGCAGCCGGCGTATCCACGCTGGATGCCACCATCGGCCGCATCCACGACATCCCGCAGTCGGCCATGAGCCGACTGACCGGCTCCCCCACCGTATACGCGCGGTAGACCGGCCCAACCCACAACGGCGGCTCAGAGACTCGGCTCGATGATCCAGCTCAAGGTCAGCAATACGGCCAAAAACAGAACGTTGACGGCGGAGTAGACGGCCAGATACCGGCCTTTCTTGTGCGGGTATTGGCGCACGACGTTCTTGTAAGAAATAAGCGAGGCCATCGAGGCGATGAGCGTACCCATGCCGCCCAAATTGGTGCCAATGATCAGATCGCGCCATTGGTCGCAGAAGCCGGAAAGCAGAATCGTGGTGGGCACATTGCTGATGACCTGGCTGGAGCCGACCGCCCCCTCCAGCGGATGGCCGCCGACCAGCGAGCGCGCCAGTTCGTAGAATTCGGGCACGCGCTTCATGTTGCCGATGAAGATGAAGAACATGCAGAAGGTGAGCGGCAGTCCCCAATCCACGTATTTGAATACGCGCCGATCGGTGAACAGGAACACGACGACCACGATCACGCACATCACCCACAGGGGAATCACGTCGGAGACGGCCAGTAGGCAGACGATGAACAGCAGCGAGTAGACGATGGTGCGCCAGCCGCCATAACCGGCGCCGTAGCCGGTGATACGAATCTCGTCGGGCTGGTGTTTGTTGCGCTCGGGAGCCAGCACGCCGGTTTCGAGGTCGCCCAGGTCGCCGACCGGTTTGCCGCCAAACACCACGGAAATCACGATGACCAGCAACACGGCCGCCGTGCCGGAATACGGTGCCATGATGCCGAGGAATTCCATGGTCGGCATGCCGGTCAGGGCTTTGAGATACAGGTTGTGCGCGTTGCCGATCGGGGTGAGCATACTGCCCACGTTCGCGCCAATGGTCATCAGCGTGACCACGAGGATGGTCTTATCCTCTTGCCCAGCCATGATGAGCACGGCCACCGCGAACGGCACAAACGTGACCAGCGCAACGTCATTGGTGATGAACATCGCGGAAAAGAACGTCAAAGCGACAAGCGTAATGACCAGTCCGCGCATGGTGCTGACCTTCTCCAGCAATCGCGAACCGATGATGCGGAACACGCCGATACGCTGGAATCCGCACACCACAATCATCAGGCAGATGAGCTGGCTGATGGTGCTGGCGTGAATGTAGCTTTTGTAATCGGCGTCCGGCGGCACAATGAAACACGAAATCAGGGCGAGTATTGCGGCGACGATGAGAATCGTCTCATTTTTGGCTACATTGATCAGCCAGCGTCGCATCCATTCCTCCGTGAATAACCCAATATCGCAGCCATTCTATTTTACGCGCAGACCAGCATAAGGTACGTAGTCGCGTTGCGCTGGCGGACATGAGTTTTTGGACCGGTGCCGCACATCAGCCGCGCTCGTTTTTTTTATTTGGATAAGGAAACATTGAGTTTGCATGTCTTCCATACAATGAACTGCCGCGCAATGCTGTGCCCGTATATACGGCTGCATCATTGTGTGGCAGGCCAGACACGAATACCGTACGTGGCTGGCTCATACCAATGGAACATAGTTTCATTCGAGGAAGAGGAGCGATGAAGTTGCGTATTACCCCAGTATTCCCGGTCAAACGTTTCGCCGCCGTGTCTGCACAGAACGTGAAGAACGTGCAGTTCGATTACACGAACATGCCCACGTACAACACGATCACCAAGTAGCGCGCACTGCCGCACTGATCGGCGGCACTTGCCGCATACATGAATGGCCGGTGTGCTGCGGATTCCTTACCAAGAATCCGCA
>OGOT01001763.1_pt1 | contig 12092 bp, 9 predicted proteins | sample 1552791 | NCBI WGS metagenome assembly OGOT01 (sample SAMEA2580160, study PRJEB22360) | human gut metagenome | biome: human gut; feature: human-associated habitat; material: faeces | place: Denmark | collected 2008/2010
AGGAGTACGAACTTCCACATCCACATAATACCCCAACAAACTGAATATGATATAAAAGACCTGTTGATAGTGTCCTTCGAACCTTGTATTGTCGCAGTAAGGAATCGTAGACAGAAATTCCTGCAAACGGTGTAAAGCAGCATCCATATCACCATTCTGAATATCATAAAAAAGATAAGCCACCATGGTAGTTGCTTCAGGTGTCTTGTTATTTACATAATAAGGAAGAAGGCTCTCCATAAGTCCCAGCCTTACTTCTTTATTGGGAATATCCAGCGTATAAAGATCTAGCATCTTATTATAATCCTTAATAGTGATATAACCACTTTGGTATAATAAAGGCACTGCATCAGTCATCGTTTCAGTAGGAGCATCGAAAACTGAAGATTTCAGCTGTCTACGTCCAATTTCGGAAGGTTTCACACCGAATTTATCCAACATCTTAACCAGATATGTAGGAGTACCGCTACCAAACCAATAAGATCCAAATTTTCCATCAGCAAAAGCATTTAGCAAACTAAAAGGATTATATATATCGGGCGAAGGAGATGTGAAATGATAACCATCATAATTTTCTTTCAATTTCATCAAAGCCTCTTCAGGTGTTATCTCCAATTTCTTTGCCAATCCTCCCAAATCATCCTTCATTTGCAAACGTATCTCATCTTCACTAATTCCACAGATAGCAGCGTATGGCTCATCCATACTAATATTCTTTATATTATTCAACTCACTAAAAATACTTAGTTGGGAGAATTTGGTAATACCAGTCAGAAATACATATCGCAAATAAGGATCACAAGCTTTTAATGGGCTGTAGAAGTTACGCATGATGTTACGCAATACATCCAGATTTTCCCGTTCATGTACCACATCAAGCAAAGGAGCATCATATTCATCAATAAGCACAACCACTTTCTTTCCGGTCTGCTCATAGGCACGTTTTATCAGTCCCATCAAACGCTGATTGGGATTAACCTCCTCATCCAGCCGTCCATAAATCTGCTCATAGCCATACAATTTCAGATTTAACTCTTGGAGCAACTGTTCACTATCCGCATGCTTAGCGGTACTCATATCGAAGTGAAGTACCGGATATTCCGTCCACTCCTTCTCCAGTTTCTCCATAGCCAATCCATGAAACAGATCCTTACGACCGGAGAAATAGCTATGCAGCGTGGAAGTAAGTAATGATTTCCCAAAACGTCGTGGACGGCTCAAAAACATATAGCTGGAAGCCGAATGAGTCATCCGGTAAACATATTCCGTTTTATCAATATAGAGGTAATTCCCCTCCCGTATCTTCGAGAATGTCTGTATCCCGATAGGATATAGTCTTTGCAAATCTTCCATATCAATCATATTTTTCACATACTTAAGCATTTATAATCTCCCAGCCCCCAATCGTACACCGTTCGCTATCAAAACTGACAGCCACCTTTACGACAGGCAATCCACATAAAGCAAAGCGTTCCGGATAATTCTTCAAATCAATTTGCTCCATCGCTTCACCCGCACTTTTATCCAGTTTCAGTTCCATCACATACAATGTAGTCTTCGTACGAAGTACTATATCTACCCGTCCACGAGGAGTACGAACTTCCACATCCACATAATACCCTAATAAACTAAATATGATATAAAAAACCTGCTGATAGTGTCCTTCATATTTCGTATTATCGCATTGCGGTATAGTGGACAGGAACGTTTGCAAACGGCGTAATGCAGTATCCATATCCCCATTACGGATATCACGGGAAAGATACGCCACCATTGTCGTGGTTTCCGGAGCTTTACTACCGACATAATGTGGAAGAAGACTTTTCATCAGGCCTATTCTCACTTCCTTATTAGGAATATTCAATGTATACAAGTCTAATTCCTCATCATAATTCTTAATAGTGATATAGCCACTTTGATATAGCAGCGGGATAATACTTGTCATCCTTTCTGTTGGTGCATCAAAATCCTCGACCGAAACCCTATTATTTCCAATTTCGGAAGGTTCTACGCCAAACTTCTCCAACATATTTATCAGATATGTAGGCGTACCGCTACCAAACCAATAAGATCCAAATTTTCCATCTGCAAAAGCATTTAGCAAACTGAAAGGATTATATATATCGGGCGAAGGAGATGTGAAATGATAACCATCATAATTTTCTTTCAATTTCATCAAAGCCTCTTCAGGTGTTATCTCCAATTTCTTTGCCAATCCTCCCAAATCATCCTTCATTTGCAAACGTATCTCATCTTCACTAATTCCACAGATAGCAGCGTATGGCTCATCCATACTAATATTCTTTATATTATTCAACTCACTAAAAATACTTAGTTGGGAGAATTTGGTAATACCAGTCAGAAATACATATCGCAAATAAGGATCACAAGCTTTTAATGGGCTGTAGAAGTTACGCATGATGTTACGCAATACATCCAGATTTTCCCGTTCATGTACCACATCAAGCAAAGGAGCATCATATTCATCAATAAGCACAACCACTTTCTTTCCGGTCTGCTCATAGGCACGTTTTATCAGTCCCATCAAACGCTGATTGGGATTAACCTCCTCATCCAGCCGTCCATAAATCTGCTCATAGCCATACAATTTCAGATTTAACTCTTGGAGCAACTGTTCACTATCCGCATGCTTAGCGGTACTCATATCGAAGTGAAGTACCGGATATTCCGTCCACTCCTTCTCCAGTTTCTCCATAGCCAATCCATGAAACAGATCCTTACGACCGGAGAAATAGCTATGCAGCGTGGAAGTAAGTAATGATTTCCCAAAACGTCGTGGACGGCTCAAAAACATATAGCTGGAAGCCGAATGAGTCATCCGGTAAACATATTCCGTTTTATCAATATAGAGGTAATTCCCCTCCCGTATCTTCGAGAATGTCTGTATCCCGATAGGATATAGTCTTTGCAAATCTTCCATATCAATCATATTTTTCACAAAGCTACTAAAAAATATCCATCAGTCATTGCTTTACAAAAAAAATATCAACTATCTTCACAGACGGTTGATATAATAGAAATCACATCGGATTTACACCGACATGAGGGCGTTGATCAGGAATACACCGCTGTGTATTTCCTGACCACAAAATGTAGGGGTCTTCATGTGTGTAGCATGAAGTTAGGGACCTACATGTTCCATCTCACTTTTGTGTAAAGTATTAAAAGTACTCTATGACATTATTAACTTAAAAAATATCGGTCATTAATGGCTTTAGTCTTCCTTGGTATGAGATTGTTCTCCATATCCATAACCGTAGCCATATCGCTTACCGTAGCCATAATACTTGCCATATTTACCATAACCATAATAATAACCGTACTTTCTTCTCTTCAGATCCAAACCATTGATTACAGTACACAGGTTAGGTAATTTATTATTTTCAGCAAGTTCATTAATTAGAGTATACTCATTCTTGTGAGTATAGTCTGCACGGCAAACATAAACAGACAGATCAGCCACACGTCCTATCAACAAGGTATCAGTTACCATACCAACAGGAGCGGTATCCAGAATTACATAATCAAAATTCTTCTTGAGCATTTCAATCGCTTTATCCAATCCATCACGAGCCAACAATTCCGTCGGATTAGGAGGAACTGATCCACCGGGAAGAATATAGAGATTCTTACTGACATTGGAAAGCTGTACCAGATCCATCAAATTCTTTTCCGGATTAGCCAAATATTGAGTTATACCCACTCCTTTTCTCGGAATATTAAAAACCTTATTCAAACCAGGTTTACGAATATCAAGACCAACTATTACTACTTTCTTACCCAATAAAGAAAGACTAATAGCAAGATTAGCAGAAATGAAAGATTTGCCCTCACCACTAACCGTAGAAGTAACCAGAATCACCTTCTTATCATTTTCAAGCATAAACTGAAGATTCGTTCGGATATTGCGGAAGGTTTCACTCATCAGGTTATTTTGATTCTCAAATACAGCAATAGCCCCCTGCTTTTCATCGGTCAATGGGATATCACCAATAATAGGTACACTAGTGAGTTTTTCTACATCTGCACGTCCCTCTATTTTAAACTTGGTTAATTCGAGCATATAAATAACCCCTACCGGAATTCCGACACCTAACACTAAGGCAACCAGATAAATCATCTTACCCTTAGGAGATACAGGAGCTTCATCCGCTATCGCGTCATCTATAATCTTCGCATTGTTGGCTGTAGCAGCCAGAGTGATAGCATTCTCCTCACGCTTCTGAAGAAGCATCAGATAGAGTCCGGCTTTAATTTCCTGTTGACGCGCAATACTCACAAACTCACGCTCCTGACCGGGTGCCTCACTAATACGACGGGAATAACGGTTCGCTTCACGATCCAAATCAGCTTTTGTGATAAACAACCCACGCAACACCCTGTCTAAAGATACTTGTACATTCTCTTTCATTGCATGAATACTCGTATCCAGATTTATAATAGTAGGATTATTCTCCGTTGATGTACGTAACAAGCGTTTCCTCTCAACAAGCACATCATTATAACGGTTGATGGCAGCCGAAAGATTCACATCCTGCAATCCGATATTACTGGGCAGAACCTCATAACCTTCATTTTGCATATATTTCTGCAGATCCTGCAGCAAATTAATCTGGGTTTGATTCTCCACACGCTTCTTTTCATATTCAGCACTACCCGTCAAAGCTATTTGTGCATCACTGGTCAAATCCGTAATACCTGCCCCACGTTTGAAACTTTCCAGATCCTTTTCCGTACTGCCCAGTTCTTTAGAAATAATACTAATACGTTCATTGATAAATTCTGCAGTTTTCTGTGCCACTTCATTCTTATCATTATTCGTATTGATATTATACATCTCCAGTAACTTATTGATAAAATCCTTGCCTCGCTGTACATTTGAATTTTTCAATGATATGACGGCCACAGAAGTGGTTTTGGAAGTAGGTTCAATAGTCATATTCCCACAATACCCTTTCGCTACAGCCAAAGGCTTATTAATTGTTGCCGTAATATTGCGTACAGTTCTTTCCACACCCACTATTTCCTCTGACGCTTTCTTAGATGGCAATATTGAATCTGGTGTCTGAAAGAAAGCAAGTGTTCCCTTATGGGTAGGAAAAACAGCCGGCAACTTTTCGAAATGTTTCTGATATTCATCATCGCCTATCTTCACATTCACATCTATACTTCCCTGTGGTTGCAATGTCATCTCCACAATCATCGGCTCCTCCAACAAATCAGCTTCCTGTGGAGTCAGGCTTACTTGCACAGGCGAAGTCTTATACATATTTTTAGAAGGGAATTCATCCTCATCCGTATAAGAGATATAGAGGCCCAAGTTCTCAACCACCTCCTTGACGATAGTCTTTGAACGGAGAACTTCAATCTCGTTATCAATATTCTGTGAGGGAGAGATCATACCATCCAATCCCAAGCTCTCCAATCCGGAAAGCATTCCGGCGCTACCCCCTTTTTTATCATCCTTTATTAAAACCGTAGCGGAAATATTATATACGGGAGTGGACATATAAAGATAGATCCATGCCGCAATCAAACACGCCACAACCGCCCCCACAAACCAAGGCCAGTGAATCACATATTTAAACAGCAGTTCCTTGATGTCTATATTTTCTTCCTTAGATTCTTGTGCTTCGTTGAAATCTGTTTCTTTCATTACAAATCATTATTTTAAGATATTTACTAGTAGGCTGACAACGGATACCAAAATAGAGGTAGCAGAGAACCAGAGGCTGGTACTGTTGCCTACATCCGAATTTCGAGCCTTTGCTTTATTGGGAGTTACATAAACAATATCATTCTGTTGTAACCAATAGTAAGGCGAAAGAATAGTTTCCGCCTTATTTAAGTCTAAGGTTATAATCTGCTGTTTGCCGTTTGCATCCTCACGAATCAACTTTACATTATCACGAAGGCCATATACCGTCATATCCCCGGCCATGGCCAACGCTTCCAACAGATTCACTTTCTCATTAGAGATAGTAAAAGTACCCGGCCGGGCAACCTCTCCGATGACTGATATCTTATAATTGACCATACGTACCGTTACGATAGGTGTTTCTTTCATATAAGGTTTCAGTTTATCCAATATCAACTGTTCTGCTTCCCTTTTGGTCAAGCCACCCAATTTCAACTCACCTAAAACCGGAAAATTTATGTTTCCTTCATTATCTACCAAATAAGGTTGCAATGCAGCCTGCGTAGTCACATTGGACGAAGTACTCGCAGCCAAGCCGGCACTACTGGCCACCGTCAGATTAAAAGGAATAGCCAATTCAGGATTGGTACATGACACCACAATGGTCAGCAAATCCTTGGGCATAATTCTGGCATCATATAATTTCTCTTGTTGGTTTGCCTCGTTCACCACTTCCACATCCTGAAAATAGGGTACTTTCTTATAAGATTGGCAGGCAACCAATAGGAATGGCAACAATAATAGCCACCAATTTCTTTTGTTAAGTCTTCTCATCATAATTCTTAAATTCATAATTAAACGCCCTTTCATTCCTAATTTTTAATTATCACTTTTCTATTGTTAATTGTTAATCCTATCAATACGCTTCTTTTTCTCCACGCACAGCATTATACACCGTCTTATACATAATATATAAGTCCAATAAGAAGGTCCAATGCTCTATATACCAGATATCACGCAGCACACGTCCTTCCATCTGCCAGAGTTCCTTCGTTTCACCACGATATCCCGTCACTTGTGCCCAGCCTGTTATTCCAGGTTTAACAAAGTGGCGAACCATAAACTGGTTTATCAGATTAGAATATTCCTCCGTATGCTTCAACATGTGTGGCCGGGGACCTACAATAGACATATCCCCTTTCAACACATTGATGAATTGTGGCAATTCATCCACACTTGTCTTTCTCATTATCTCTCCGATACGCGTTTTACGAGGATCATTTTCCGTAGCCTGAAGAGTATCACACTGCGCATTCACCCGCATTGATCGGAACTTGTAACACCAGAACTCACGACCATCCTTACCACTACGTTTCTGCTTGAAAAAGATAGGGCCGGGAGAACTTAGCTTAATCGCGATTCCGAAGAATATATAGATGAAAGGAAAGACGGTACAAAGAAACAGTCCTGAACAAATAACATCAAAAGCACGCTTGATAATACGGTTCTCCAATGACTCCAACGGTTCGCAACGAATGGAAAGTACAGGAACATTACCCATTAGCTCAAAATGCATCCTACGTTTCAAATAGTTACGAACATTAGGAACACTAAAGAAACGGACCAGATGATTTTCACAGTAATTAATGATGGAAACAATCTCCGCACTTCGCACAGAAGGAAGACTACAGTAAAGCTGGGCGATCTCTCCCGTATGTTTTTCTAGAAAATCAATCACTTCGTTCGGTTGTCCCAGATAAGAGACATCTTGTGGATACTGATTCGAAGGAAAATCCTCGAAATAACCTAGTACACGATAACCGGACGTAGGATCATCCGTCATTGCATGATATAATTCCTGCATATTCTCATGACTCCCAACCAATACTACCTTACGGACATTTCCGCCTTTTCTTCGATAAAGTTCCAGAAAGTGACGGGAGGTCAAACGATAGATGACAATGACAATTATCAGAGCGACATAAAACAATCCGAAATAACGGGAATGAGAAAAATGAAAATGAAAAACCAGCAACATGCAGACCGAAAAAAAGACAAAAGGAACCATGTTACGTAAAACACGGATCATTATTTGTTCTGAACGGACCACAGGACGATGAAGAATAACCCCTGAATGCATGTTACAAAGTAAATAGCACAGAGTGATAAGAGCCATACCCTGAAAGATAGAGCCACAATGGATACACCAGAAACGGGTACCCAGTAACAAATTAAATCCCCACAAAAGCAGGTTCAGCAAAATAAGATCCCCCAAAAGGACCAAGGATTTTAGGACTTTGTTGAAACGTTGGACTTCCTGCATAACAATAAACTTGAATATATAAAAATTAAAACATATTTTCGTATACAGAAACAACCTGTTCTGCTATTTTATCCCAGTTATATTCATCCATTGAATAGTGGACAGGATAAAAATCCTGCATTAAATTCTTTTGTAGTTTTTCCTGCAGTTGCCCCTCATTCCCCGTCTGAAAATAGCAATCAAAAGCTAACCCTACTTCCAGGTTTGCAGGGATATCACTCACTATCACAGGAAGATCATAGCTCATCGCCTCTAATAGAGCAATAGGTAAACCTTCATGAGAAGACGGCAAAACAAAACAATGAGCATGGGTTAACAGTTCATGCAACTTCTGACCTTTAATAAATCCAGTGAGCACCACACAATTATCCTTTGCCAATTTCTTCAGCTCCCGCGAATAATCATCTTCAAAATCCGTATCCCCTGCCAATACCAGTTTATAGTCTTTCTGGTTCAAAGCGGTAAAAGCATGAATCAAATGATGAAAGTTCTTTTCCGGAACAAAACGCCCCATTGCGAACACATACTTTCGGGATTCTACACCTAACTCTTTTAAGTAATCCGTATCAGCCACTTTATCAGGAGCAGGAACGCCATTATATATAAGGTGGCAATCCCTCCGCCCATATTTACGAACCAGAATATCATTGATAACCTCCGAAATGACAATGACTTCATTGGCAAACATCACCCCCATCCGTTCGCCGAGCTTCAACATCGTCTTAGCTGCCAATCCCCACTTATCCCGGTCATAATCGGGACCATGGTGAGTAAACACCACCTTCATGCTCAGCAGGCGTGCAAAAGGAGTCAACAAAGCCGGACCGATAGCATGAATATGCACAATATCCGCATGCAGGTTCTTCGCTTTTAAGATTGCTTTAAAAGTATGGATGATGGCTTCGAACGACTTCTTTTTAGGAGTTTCAATATCTACCAACTTCACACCTTGAAATTCAGTCAACGAATCGTAAACGTAGCTTTTACGACGGATTATAGTTATATCGATGTTTTTTTGTGCAATACGAGGGAAAAGCTCTTCGCAATGTGTTTCAACACCACCAAGGATATTGGGTATTCCTCGAGTACCAGTTACCACGACTTTCATGTTCTTAGAAACGTTCTCTTAAGTCTCCCTGACAAGGATCTTGCCCTACGTCATACCAACATTTATCCAAACAAGCAGACTTGCCTTGCATACTCAAGAATTTATTCTTCAATGCCCATTTCAACGGATGCTTAATATATTTATGCATCACCGGAGAGGCAGTTCCTACCATCCAACAGTTTTTTGGACATTTGCGTACCATATCACGCACTTGTTGCGCTTGCTCGCTTTCCCAAATGGTCATAAAGTTCGGAGTCTCACGAATATTACCCATTTTTTTCATCCAATATCTATCTTCAAGACCGTTGCAGGGATATACATCTCCATAAGGCTCTATAAAGAAATTGGCAGAGCCTGCTTCACACGGCAACATACGACGGCCACCCTCGATATAATTAATCAATCCCATATTGAAGAAAGCACGGAACCAACTTTTCGGATGATTCTCTTTCAATTGCCATTCAATCAGCTGTTCAAAATTCTTGCATACTTCATCTTTGTTTGTTATTACATTATCATCTTTATGAAAATAATACGAATTATGAAAAGCAGCTGTAGCAAACTCCATTCCCAATGACTTGCTCAACTGATAAAGTGAAAGCATATCCTTGGAGTTGTTATTGGATACCGTACAGCCAAAGCCAATATCCTTCAGTCCCATATCCTTCAGTGTCAACAACGTGCGCAACCCTTTATCAAAACCTCCGGCATGCCCGCGCAATTCATCATTCTTACAACTCAATCCCTCAATAGAAATACGAATACCAATATTCGGGAACTTTTTGGCCAACGTCACTACACGGTCTTCAAACCATCCCGAAGTAGATATTACAATACGATCAGTATGTTTGTAGCACTCTTCTACGATTTTATCCAAATCTTCACGGATAAAAGGCTCACCACCCGTCAAGTTTATGAATTTCAACTTGGGAAGTGTACGCAACTCTTCCGGCTGTATTTCCTTACTCTTTTCTGTGGGATACTGCCACACATTACACATTTTGCAACGCATCGGGCAACGATACGTCAAGATAATGCTCGCGTCTGTAGGACACGGGATACTATTTGTAGCCATAATATAGATATGATTTTAAATAATTACAATTTGCTATAAATTTCCATCAAATTCTCGTAATAAACGTCAGCCGAATATCTTTGCTGTGATTTTTTAGCCAATTCCTCATAATCGAATGAACTTGCGAACATTCTCTCAATTTTCACCTTTAAGTCTGTTACATTTTTCGATTCAAACAACATTCCGTTTGTCCCCTCCTCTATTAATTCCGGTATTCCACCGATACGTGCGCCCAAGACTGGAGTTCCCAGGCATTGCGCTTCAATCACTGAAAGCGGATTATTTTCATACCACTCTGATGGGATAACGCTAAAGCGGGCATGTCCTACCAGTTCTTTAATCTCAGTCCATTGTTTGTAGCCTACAAACTCAATATTAGTTCCCGTAGTCAATGACTTCAGCTGTTCCATTAAAGGTCCTCCACCAATAATCTTCAATTTATAAGGCAACTGGCGAGCGGCTTCCACCAATGTAGTGATCCCTTTCTCATGAGACAGACGACCGATAAAGCAATAATAATCGTCTTTTTCATAACTGTCTTTACGACATTTATCCACATCGATAAAATTACAGAGAGTACGCATTTTAGCTTTATCAAATCCTCCTTGAATCATCTTATCGGCTAAGAAATGGCTAGGACAGATAAACATGTTTGTACAAGTTTCCAATCGTTCACGACTCCATGTTACCGCTTCTTTATAACCGATCCATGAGGCAAGTTTAGAATCTTTCATGCACTTATTGTACAAGCACGCTCTTTTATCTCCCTTGAAGCAAGTCTCACAGATAGAGTTACCATTCTTTAAACAGTCATACCGAGGACACAACAATTTATAGTCATGCAGTGTCCATACTACATGAAAGTTATGCTGATAAGCCAATTCAGCTATCACAGGAGATAGTTGCGTATGAATATTATTCAGATGTACCACGTCTGGTTTGAATACATCCAAAAGTTGTTTGAACTTTTTTTTCACTTCAACAGAACCAAATGGACGTGTAAATGCCATCAGTTTATTCATATTTTGTGGAAAATACATCTTCCAAGGTGTCTCTATATTCTCCGAATAATCCATTGCGAACACTGCAACATCATGACCATGTTCCTTGAGCAACTGTTCCAGATTCAGCATATAAATGCAATCACCACCACGATAGTAATAAAACTTATTTGATAATAATATTTTCATTGTTATCCTGCAAACTACTTATCAGTCATTAAACGAATATCTTTATTAAACATACACACCTTTATGCAAGCATTACATTTTACACACTTTTCTTTATCCACAACAGGATAAAGAAAACCTTCTTCATCAGGTTGCATACTAATTGCCCCAAAGGGGCAAATTGCATAACAAGCCGAGCAACCACAACACTCATATTTTTCTACAAATAATATAGGGTAATCTTTTTCCATATCTTAGCGTCCTAATATCTTTTTAAGTCTATTTTTCAATGAAATAGGAAACAAAGCATTAACAAGCCGCTTCATTTTCTCCTCGCGACTATTTTCACCATACTTACTTACAATATATGCAAAAGGTTTAACTTTTACCTCTTGCCAGAAACGTTCACGTTTTGTCCCATTTACATGACAGGCCATACGAAAAGGCAATTGCATATAATTCTTAATATTAACCTCTACATAATCCAAGCATGAATTTATCTCATTAAAAAGAGCTATCGCTTTACCGGAATTCACCAATAACAGTGAAACCCCTTTATTATCGTTAAATTCTTCCATTTGTTGGTCGATACCCCAACAATCCGCCAATGTAAAATCAGAAGGATGATCTATAGATTTATATGGACAATGATAACAACTAGGTCGTAATCCGTAATGGCTATAGAATATGCAAGCATAGTCTTTGGATGAATATAGCTTCCCATCTTGAAACCTTATGGTTTCAAGATGTTAAGGCTG
>OGOT01001770.1_pt1 | contig 12064 bp, 7 predicted proteins | sample 1552791 | NCBI WGS metagenome assembly OGOT01 (sample SAMEA2580160, study PRJEB22360) | human gut metagenome | biome: human gut; feature: human-associated habitat; material: faeces | place: Denmark | collected 2008/2010
CCGGAAAAACTATCCGCTAATCTGGAAGAAATAAGTTTCCACACCCGTTCTTATAAGAAAGGGGAAATTCTGGCACGGCAGGGGGATGTATGCAACCGCCTCGTCATTCTGACCAAAGGCAGTGTTCGCGGAGAAATGATAGACTATTCCGGAAGATTAATAAAGGTAGAAGATATTGCCGCCCCCAGAGCGATTGCCCCGCTTTTTCTGTTTGGCGAAGAAAATCGTTATCCGGTGGAGGTGACAGCCAACGAACCGACAGAGGTTATAGAAATTCCTAAAACAAGTGTTCTGGAATTGTTCCGCAAGAACGAGCAGTTTCTCGAAAATTATATGAACCTTTCTGCCAACTACGCACGGACTTTATCCGACAAGCTCTTTTTCATGTCTTTCAAGACTATCAGGCAGAAGATTGCTTCTTATTTACTTCGCCTATATAAGCAGCAACAACAGTTACATATCACCCTCGACCGATCGCAACAGGAATTAAGTGATTATTTCGGAGTATCCCGTCCTTCGTTGGCACGCGAATTGGCACACATGCAGGAAGACGGATTACTCACTGCCGACCGGAAACAGATCACTATCCTTCAAAAAGAAGAGCTTGTCCGGCTTATCCAATAGAGTTTGCCGGTATCCACAAAAAAATATTCATTGTTGTAACATTAGTTACAGAACTGCCCGCAACCTTTGCGCTACATTTGCGTTCATTAATCAAGAAGACTAATTAAAACGTAAATGTTATGAGTATGTTCTGTTATCAATGTCAAGAAACCGCAATGGGTACAGGTTGTACCTTAAAAGGAGTATGCGGTAAAACATCCGAAGTGGCTAACCTGCAAGACCTGTTACTCTTTGTAATACGTGGAATTGCCGTGTACAACGAACACCTGCGTAAAGAAGGACATTCCTCCGAAGAAGCGGACAAATTTATCTATGATTCTCTCTTTATCACTATTACCAATGCCAACTTTGACAAAGCAGCCATTATTGGGAAAATAAAGGAAGGACTACGCTTGAAAAAAGAACTGGGCGGTAAGGTTTCTATCAAAAACGCTCCCGACGAATGTCTTTGGAACGGCAATGAAGATGAATTTGAAGAAAAGGCTAAAACAGTGGGGGTGCTTCGCACACCAGACGAAGACATCCGTTCGTTAAAAGAACTGGTGCACTACGGACTGAAAGGAATGGCAGCCTATGTAGAGCACGCACATAACCTGGGTTACCAGTCACCGGAAATCTTCGCCTTCATGCAACATGCATTAGCTGAACTGACCCGCAATGATATAACTATGGAAGAACTGGTTCAACTTACACTGGAGACAGGTCAACATGGGGTGTCTGCCATGGCACAACTGGATACTGCCAATACAAGCAGTTACGGCAATCCCGAAATTACCGAAGTCAATATCGGTGTACGCAACAATCCGGGTATCCTTATCAGCGGGCATGACCTGAAAGACCTCGAAGAACTGCTGGAACAAACGGAAGGTACGGGAATAGACATCTATACTCACAGCGAAATGCTTCCGGCCCATTACTATCCCCAACTAAAGAAATACAAACATCTGGCAGGAAACTACGGGAATGCTTGGTGGAAACAAAAGGAGGAGTTTGAAAGTTTCAACGGGCCGATTCTGTTTACAAGCAACTGCATTGTTCCTCCACGTTCCAACGCCAGCTACAAGGATCGTATCTATGTCACCGGCGCTTGCGGACTGGAAGGAGCACATTATATCCCGGAACGTAAGGACGGAAAACCAAAAGATTTCTCTGCACTGATTGCCCACGCCAAGCAATGCCAGCCACCGGTAGCAATAGAAAACGGTACTCTTATCGGCGGGTTTGCCCATGCGCAAGTGACGGCTTTGGCAGACAAAGTAGTAGAAGCTGTAAAGAGCGGTGCGATTCGTAAGTTCTTTGTCATGGCAGGATGCGACGGACGTATGAAGAGTCGTGAATATTACACAGAGTTTGCCCGGAAACTTCCGAACGATACGGTTATCCTGACAGCCGGATGTGCAAAATACAGATACAACAAGTTGTCTTTAGGTGATATCAACGGTATTCCCCGTGTACTGGATGCAGGACAGTGTAACGACAGTTATTCACTAGCCGTCATTGCCCTGAAACTGAAAGAAATTTTCGGTTTGGATGATGTAAACAAGTTGCCTATTGTATATAACATTGCTTGGTATGAACAGAAAGCCGTTATCGTATTGCTGGCCTTATTAGCTTTGGGAGTGAAAAACATTCATCTGGGTCCTACCCTCCCCGCTTTCCTTTCTCCGAACGTAAAGAATGTGTTGATAGAACAATTCGGAATCGGTGGTATCAGTTCGGTAGATGAAGATATTATGAAATTTCTGTCATAACTAATAGAACCTGAATCTTACATAAAGGCGCGGACAATGCAATGTTTTTGTATCGTCCGCGCCTGAAATTTATAGTAGAATCAACTTATTCTTTCCGGTCAGTCATTTCTCGGCAAAATCAAATTAAGGAGTACGCCTACCAAAGCTGCCAGTCCGATACCGGATAAAGAAAATTCCCCCCAGGTAAAAACAGCTCCGCCGATACCGACAGTCAATGTTAAAGATACGATGATAATATTCCTTGTACGACTCAAGTCAATACAATTATTTACCAGATTGGCTATACCCGCACAGGCTATTGTACCGAAGAGCAAAAGCATAATTCCACCCAACACTGCACTCGGAATTGATTTCAACAATGCACTGATCTTACCTATAACAGAAAATAAGATAGCAGAAAACGCGGCAATCCGGATTACCTGCGGATTAGTGATCTTCGTCAGAGACATGGCACCCGTTACTTCGGAATAAGTAGTTACAGGAGGGCCGCCTACCAGTCCGGCAAAAAAACAAGCCAGACCGTCTCCCAATAAAGTACGATGCAGACCGGGGTCTTTCACAAAATCTTTTCCGGCAACAGTGTTGACCACATATACATCACCAATATGCTCTATCACCGGAGCAATCGCTACCGGAATCATAAACAGCACCGGTTCCCACGAAAACTTAGGGAAAACAAATTGAGGCAAACCAATCCATGCCGCATCTCTGACACCGGATAAATCTAAATCATAGAAAAGCCATGCGGCCAGATAACCTACTATAATCCCACAAAAGATAGGTATCAGTTTTAAAAGTCCTTTCGCTTTCATTGAAACAATAACCGCAGTAACCAACGACAACAAGGCCAGCACCCAGTTTTCTTTTGCCATATTCACACCGGTTCCCGCCAGAGACAGTCCAATCAGAATAATGACCGGACCTATGACAACCGGAGGAAACAATTTCTCAATTACCCTTATCCCCTGCCACTTGACAAGCGCACTCATTACAAAATAAACAAGCGCAACCCCTACCATGCCCGATAAAGTGCCGGGTAATCCGTAAAGTTCCGTCGCTTTTATGATAGGAGCAATAAAAGCAAAACTACTTCCCAAGAAAATAGGAACCTTCCCACGAGTGACAGCGTGAAAGATAAGAGTACCGATCCCGGTGGTAAATAAAGCAGTGGAAGGGTCGAGCCCGACCAATAACGGTACAAGAACCGTAGCTCCAAAGGCTACAAACAGGAATTGTACTCCCACTATCCCTTTCCTTAAAGGAGTAAGATTATTTGAATCCATAAGTATGATGTAGATTAATTGAGTGCAAAATTAATCTTTTTAGACAATTTAACTACCTTTTTTCACAAAAATACATCCAAAAAGCCCTTTAATTTGTTGTTAATAATGTGTAACTTCGCACGGTGAGAACGAATACGACAATTTTATAACTTAATAATATATTGCCTATGATATTTACAGCAGAAAACACCTTACTTATTGGTTCTATCTTACTTTTCGTCAGCATTGTTGTTGGAAAAACCGGATACCGCTTCGGAGTGCCCACTTTATTACTATTCCTTGTAGTAGGAATGCTATTCGGAAGTGACGGGCTCGGACTCCAGTTCCATGACGCCAAAGATGCACAATTCATTGGTATGGTTGCATTAAGCATCATCTTGTTTTCGGGAGGTATGGATACGAAGTTCAAAGAAATCAAACCCATTTTAGGACCAGGTATCGTGCTTTCTACCGTCGGAGTTTTACTCACTGCCCTTTTCACCGGATTGTTTATCTGGTGGCTATCCAGCATGAGTTGGACAAATATTTATCTGCCTATCACGACTTCATTGTTATTGGCAGCTACTATGTCGTCTACCGACTCGGCCTCCGTATTCGCTATCCTGCGTTCGCAGAAAATGAATCTGAAACATAACCTCCGTCCCATGTTGGAATTGGAAAGTGGTAGTAATGACCCTATGGCGTATATGCTGACCATTGTGCTGATACAGTTTATCCAATCGGCAGGTATGGGAGTCGGTGCTATTGTCGGTTCATTTGTCATTCAGTTTATGGTAGGTGCAGGTGCCGGATATGTACTCGGAAAGCTGGCTATCCGTATGCTGAACAAACTCAATATTGACAACCAGGCATTGTATCCGATATTATTGCTGGCTTTTGTATTCTTCACCTTTTCTATCACCGACTTGCTGAAAGGTAACGGCTACCTTGCCGTATACATCGCAGGTATCATGGTAGGAAACAATAAAATCATGCACCGCAAGGACATCTACACATTTATGGACGGATTGACCTGGCTGTTCCAAATCATCATGTTCCTTTGCCTCGGACTTCTCGTCAATCCGCACGAAATGCTGGAAGTAGCAGTAGTAGCCTTGTTGATCGGTGTCTTTATGATTCTCATCGGGCGTCCGTTAAGCGTGTTCCTCTGCCTGCTCCCTTTCCGGAAGATTACCATGAAATCACGGTTGTTCGTATCATGGGTAGGACTACGCGGTGCTGTACCTATCATCTTTGCCACCTATCCGGTAGTTGCAGGCGTGGAAGGTTCGAATATCATCTTTAATATCGTATTCTTCATTACCATTGTCTCGTTGGTTGTGCAGGGAACAACGATTTCTTTCGTTGCCCGCATGCTGAACCTCTCCAAACCACTGGAGAAAACAGGGAATGACTTTGGAGTGGAGCTGCCGGAAGAAATAGACTCCGACCTTAGCGACATGACCATTACCACGGAAATGCTGGAAGAAGCAGATACCTTGAAGGATATGAATCTTCCCAAAGGAACATTGGTTATGATAGTGAAACGCGGAGATGAGTTTTTAATTCCTAACGGAACACTGAAACTTCATGTAGGAGACAAGTTGCTCCTTATCTCCGAAAAATCAAAAGAGGAAGTGAACGAATCCGAATAAGGCGGGGGACGAAATATGTTCAAACATCCCCCGTTAATTAACCGTAAAACTTAATTGTAAAATTCGGTTTACATTAATGAAGTATTAATTTTGCGCAGTTTTAAACTAAATGTGCAAAAACGAATGGAACAAGAACATCAGTTCATCGACTATATTGAACAAAGCATTATCAAGAACTGGGATAAAGACTCTTTGACTGACTACAAAGGAATTACCCTCCAATATAAAGATGTGGCTCGTAAAATAGCTAAATTCCACATTGTTTTAGAAAGTGCCGGTATTCAGCCGGGAGACAAGATAGCAGTCTGCGGACGTAACAGTGCCCATTGGGCTGTCACTTTTCTGGCTACTATCACTTACGGAGCCGTAATTGTTCCTATTCTCCATGAATTTAAAGCGGATAATATCCATAATATTGTCAACCACTCCGAAGCCAAACTGCTTTTTGTCGGCGACCAGGCATGGGAAAACCTGAATGAAGACGCCATGCCCCTGTTGGAAGGAATCGCGTCACTCACCGATTTCTCATCATTGGTATCACGCAATGAAAAACTGACATATGCTTTCGAACACCGGAATGCAATATACGGTCAACGTTACCCGAAGAATTTCCGCCCGGAGCATATCTGTTACCGGAAAGACAGGCCCGAGGAACTGGCTATTATCAACTATACTTCAGGAACCACAGGCTATTCAAAAGGTGTCATGCTCCCCTATCGCAGTATCTGGTCGAATGTGGCCTATTGTTTTGAAATGCTTCCCGTCAAACCGGGCGACCATATCGTTTCCATGCTTCCTATGGGACACGTTTTCGGTATGGTATACGATTTCTTATATGGCTTCTCCGCAGGTGCGCATATCTATTTCCTGACACGTATGCCGTCTCCGAAAATCATCTCACAATCTTTCTCGGAGATTAAGCCCAGAGTTATCTCTTGCGTACCTTTGATTGTAGAAAAGATTATCAAGAAAGATATCCTCCCTAAAGTGGATAGCAAAATCGGAAAGTTATTGCTCAAAGTACCTATCGTCAATGACAAAATCAAATCGTTGGCCCGCCAGGCAGCTATGGAAATCTTTGGAGGTAATTTCGACGAAATCATTATCGGCGGCGCTCCTTTCAATGCCGAAGTAGAAGCTTTTCTCAAAAAGATAGGTTTCCCCTACACCATTGCTTACGGCATGACAGAATGTGGTCCGATTATCTGCTCCAGCCGTTGGGATACATTGAAACTTGCTTCCTGCGGAAAGGCCACTACCCGAATGGAAGTCCGCATTGATTCCCCGGATCCTAAAACTCATGCCGGAGAGATTGTTTGCAGGGGAGCGAATATGATGCTCGGATATTATAAGAATCCGGAAGCTACCGCACAAATCATTGATGTAAACGGGTGGTTGCATACAGGAGATCTGGGTGTTATGGATGAAGAAGGTTATGTAACTGTTCGCGGACGTAGCAAGAATATGCTTCTCACTTCCAGCGGACAGAATATCTATCCGGAAGAGATAGAAAGCAAACTGAATAATATGCCGTATGTGGCGGAATCATTAATCGTATTGCAACACGACAAACTGGTGGCGCTTATCTATCCGGATTTTGACGATGCATTTGCTCACGGATTGCAGCAAAACGATATCCAGAAAGCTATGGAAGTCAACCGTGTCGAACTGAATCAACAATTGCCTAACTACTGCCAGATCAGCAAGATTAAAATTCATTTCGAGGAATTTGAAAAGACAGCGAAGAAATCAATCAAACGTTTCATGTATCAGGAAGCAAAAGGATAAGATCTTTTTCGTATACAAAAGACAAGATAAATAAAAACGGTGAACAAACCCCTGTGCTTGTTCACCGTTTTTTCTAACCTAACCAACTTTATTTCCTTAATCTATCATCATTCAACAATCTTTTACCTTAAAACCAAACCTATCCCTAACACAATAAACCTCTATTAAATCTTAACCTATTTTTTCTTAAAGTTGTATGAACGAAATAGCCTGTCCTCCTCCGGCAGCCATACGTACAGTCAGCGTATTTTCAGCTGTGACAGTTTGTTCCGTAATCTGATAATCTGCCGGATTCGTTTTCCAGTCCGCCTTCTCACCGTCGGCATAGATAACAGCTTTATATTGTTTGCCCGGTTTCAGGAAGTCCAGTTTTATTTCCAGTGTACGGGGAGCCTCATTGGTAGCTGCTCCGAAGAAATAATTGTTTTTCGCTTTACGTACAACAGCTACAAACTCTCCCGGTTCTCCTGCCAATGCCTTGGATTCGTCACAATCCGGGTCGAAATCGCGGAAGAACCGGAAAGCAGGATGTCCTTCATAATGCTCAATCATATCAGAAGCCATTTGCAAGGGAGAATATAGAATCACCCAATTGGCAATCTGCTTCGCCAATGTTGTGTTGACACGGCTGTTCCCCTTATCCTGGTCATTCCATTTCCGACGACGGGGAGAGTCTTTGGTTTGCTGGAACAAAATATCAAAAGTTCCCGGAGTGTAGTCCATTGGACCGGACAGCAAGCGGGTAAACGGCAACATTACATGATGAGACGGCGGATTTCCTTCACTCCATGCATTCCATTCCATACCTCTGGCTCCTTCGCGCGTCATCATGTTAGGCCATGTACGGCGGATACCGGTATCCTTAATCGGTTCGTGTGCATCCAATGTCATTCTATGCTCCGCAGCTGTTTCCACTACCTTCTGATAATGGTTGACTCCATATTGTCCATGATGTGAAAGCCCGTTCGGGAAAGCTCCTGCATAACCTGTTTTCAGGATGTGGATGCTGTGGTCGGTATACCATTGCATTGCATGATCCATTTGCCGTTCATAGTTCGGGATATTTCCTCCTGTTTCATGGTGTCCAATGATTTCGATTCCTTTTTCCTTGGCATAACGTACTATTTCATCTATGTCAAAGTCAGCGTAAGGTTTCGTAAAATCAAAATTCTGCATACCGCCCCAACTTTCCCAACCTTCATTCCAGCCTTCAAACAATACCGCTTCTATATTATTGGCAGCAGCGAAGTCGATATATTTTTTGGCATTGACAGTGGTAGCACCGTGGCGTTCATCCATTTTCCAAGTCTCTACACCCAGATGCATCCCCCACCATACACCGATATATTTCAAAGGACGAATCCAATCAGTAGTTTCCAACACACAAGGGTCATTCAGGTTCAGGATCAGGGAAGAATTGATTAATCCGACAGCTTCCGGAGCAATCTGGATAGTACGCCAGGAAGTTGTAAAATGGTTGCTTTTGCGTACCTTGATACCGTCCGGCCAAGGAGTAAGTTCCGCCTTCAAAGTGTAATCTCCGATTTGTTTCAGCGTCATTTCGGAGAAATCATACAATGCCGCTTCATGGATACTTCCGTAAACACCATCCGCCGTCTTAAAGGTAAAAGGAGTATTGGCTGTCTCCACTTCGGAAATAGGCTGCTGCTTATAAAGCAATTCATAAGTCTCGGCACTCGCAGGAATCGACCATGAGGTACCGTCCTGACGGAAGTGGAAAGTAGTCAGTTCATCAGTTATCATCAGAGAATCCACATTGGGAACATTATATTCATAACGGAACCCTACTCCGTCATTGAAAACCCGGAAACGAAGGGTCAACTGCACCTGATCCTCATTAATCAGATTGACAGCCATTTCATTATAATGGTTCCGGTTGGTTTTATTTTCTCCCCACGGCTGCGTCCATGTTTCATCTTTGCTGTCGAATGTGGTTTTCTCTATCCGGAAGCCTCCTCCCAGAATAACACCGTTTCCCTCCACAAAGCCCATTTTTGAATTTTCTATCAGCAATGAATCATTTACCGACACATTATAAAACGGAGTACCATTCTCATCTACCGTCAACGTCATCTTGATGTGACCGTCCGGTGATTTTACTTCTGTTTTCGGACTGCTACACGCACAACATCCCAGCATACACAGAAAAGCTACAACTAAATGCTTTACTTTCATAGTACAATTATCTGTTTATATATAATACAATCCATAAAGAAGAAACACTTAATTGTATGCGACTTTTCTTTATAAAGAAAGTCCGAATCTGATTTGCTTTGCAGGCAAACCTCAGATTCGGACTTTTATTTTCATTAAAACACCGGATGTTATTTATCAAACATCGCTCATCCGGCAATTATTATTTATGCAGAAGAACATCAGTACCCGGAACAATCTTTCCCATTGACCACACACAACGTACATTCAACTCCTTATCGAGAATCACAATATCTGCATCCAACCCTTTAGCCAATGCACCTTTCCGGTCACTGACTCCAATCAAACGGGCGGGAGTCTCGGAAGCCATGCGCACTGCATCCTCCAAAGGAATATTTGCTTTCTTTACCATTGTACGCACCAACACATCCATTGTAGCCAAACTACCGGCCAGCGCGGAATGGTCTGCCATTTTACACACTCCATCTTCAATAATATAACGCGGGTCAATCGGTTCATGTCCTTCGTAAGCAGCGTAAGCCAGCGCATCAGTCACCAGACACGTATTCTCCACTCCTTTCAGTTTATAAACCAGTTTTAGAATAGTGGCAGGCAAATGAATGCCGTCCGCAATAACTTCCACCGTCATTCCGTCTGTCAGATATACACTCTCCACCGTCCCTTCATATTTATATTCACGGCGTTTGTGGAAACCCGGCATTGCATTGTAAAAATGAGCAGCATGTGAGAAGCCCACCGCATACGCCGCTTTAATCTCATCATATTCGGCTTCTGTATGTGTAACTGCCGTCATTATTCCCTTTGAACGGGTATATTTGGCGAAATCATGCGCTCCACGTAATTCCGGGCTGATATCCCAACGCTTGATACAAGTAGTATGCTCCAATAACGGAATATATTCATTCTCATCAGGAGTTTTCAGAAAACCTTCATACTGGCTTCCTGCCATTTTCGGATTCAAATAAGGTCCCTCAATATGCAGACCGAGAATTGGAGAATCCGGTTCCTGCATCAATCCCTCACACACATCGACAGCCTGATAAAGTTTTTCAAACGATGTGGATGACAAAGTAGGAAACATACTGGTGGCGCCATGCTTCAAATGCGCGGTAGTTGCCATGCGGAATGCTTCTTCCGTAGCTTCGGTAAAATCATGTCCGCCGCCTCCGTGCGCGTGCATACTGACAAATCCCGGTACGATTGTCATTCCCCGGGCGTCAATAACCGTTGCACCGATAACTGCCAGGTCACTGTTGGTCACCTCTAATATTTTTCCGTCACAAATCAATACCGAACCGTCTTTCAGCCAGCCTTGCGGGGTAAGTATTCTACCGTTAATTATCTGAGTTAACATAGTCTTCTTTATTTATTAGATTTAAAACAGTTTATTGGTACCTTCCACTAATTGCCCCATTGCCCATACGGCTCTCACATTCAAGTCTCTGTCGAGGGCAATAATATCGGCATCCTTACCACGTTCAAGCGTTCCTTTGCGGTCAAGTACTCCCATTATGCGGGCAGGCGTTTCGGATACCATGCGTATCACATCCGCCAAAGGTATTTCTGCTTTCTGCACCATGGTACGAATCAAGCGGTCCATAGTAGCCACACTTCCTGCCAAAGCAGAACGGTCGGCCAGCTTGCATACTCCGTCTTCAATAATCACGCGCGGGTCAAAAGCAGTCTGGCTGTCACTGGCCGCACAAGCCAGTGCATCCGTTATCAGGCAGGTACGCTCCACTCCTTTTATCTTATAAACAAGACGCAGAATAGTAGGTGGTACATGAATACCGTCAGCCACCACTTCGACCGTCATGTCGTCAATCAGGTAAATACTTTCTACCGTACCTTCGTATTTATATTCTTTCCGTTTATGGAATCCCGGCATTGCATTATAGAAATGAGTAGCATGGGTATATCCGGCTTCATAGGCAGTCTGTATGTCCTCAAACTCCGCCTGCGTATGTCCTACGGAAGCCAACACTCCTTTCGCCGTGATGTATTTACCGAATTGCATGGCTCCCGGAAGCTCCGGCGCAGCATCCCAACGCTTGATACAACGAGTTTCCTCCAGTAACGGGATATATTCTTCCGGATCGGGGTTTTTGATATTTTCGGGAATCTGTCCGCCTGCCATAGCCATATTGAAATAATGTCCTTCCAGATGAAGTCCTAATACAGGGCTGTCCGGTTCCGCCATCATCTTCTCGGTAGTCTCTGCGGCTGCACGAATCATAGGAATGGTAGAAGAAGAAAGAGTGGGGAAAATACTGGTCGTACCATGCTGCATGTGAGCTTTGACAGCTACCCGGAAAGCTTCCTCCGTGCCTTCCATGAAGTCTCTTCCACCGCCGCCATGAACGTGGATTTCCACTCCTCCGGGAACGATATACATTCCTTTGGCGTCGATAAGTTTAGCTCCAATAATTGCAAGGTCACAATTGGTTACTTCCAGAATTTTGTTGTCGCGAATAAGCACTGATCCATCTTTCAGCCAACCTTGAGGCGTCAGGATGCGTGCATTAATGATTTGTGTTAACATATCGCTATTATTAAATTAATTATAGGCCTGTGTGAATCAATGACACTCTTTTTGGGGGAAGTACACTGATTTTTTCAATTGCAAAATTACGCTTTTCTATTCAATCTATCGATAAAATAGTCCGGTAAACTTCCAATATAATACAAAAAAAAGGTTGTCAATCTTATCGACTGACAACCTTGTTCTATTTGGAGCGGAAAACGAGACTCGAACTCGCGACCCTAACCTTGGCAAGGTTATGCTCTA
>OGOT01001775.1_pt1 | contig 12025 bp, 8 predicted proteins | sample 1552791 | NCBI WGS metagenome assembly OGOT01 (sample SAMEA2580160, study PRJEB22360) | human gut metagenome | biome: human gut; feature: human-associated habitat; material: faeces | place: Denmark | collected 2008/2010
AAAACACAGAGGGACAGCCGGACCAGACAGACGCAAGCGGGGCGGCGAAGGAAGGCAGCTCTGATATCGAAAGCGAATCGGAAAATGCCTCTGATGAGGGAGGAGCAGAGCAGTGATTGTAGATGAGAGAATGGTTACCTACATGAATTCCCTGGATAAGGGGAATACTCCTTTCTTAAATCATCTGGAACAGGAGGCACTGAAAAATCGTGTGCCCATTATCCGAAGAGAAATGCAGAGTTTTTTGAAGGTGCTTCTGCAGTTAAAAGCACCGAAACGTATTTTAGAGGTGGGGACCGCAGTGGGGTTTTCCACCCTTCTTATGAGCACATATAATCCGGCGGACTGCGAAATTGTCACCATAGAGAATTATGAAAAGCGGATTCCCATTGCAAAAGAGAATTTCCGAAAAGCCGGTAAGGAGGAACAGATTACACTTCTTGAGGGGGATGCTCAGGAGATTTTGAAGACGCTTACCGGAAGTTTTGATTTTATCTTTATGGATGCGGCCAAGGGACAGTATATTCACTGGTTGCCGGATGTGGTGCGGCTGCTTGCCCCGGGCGGAGTCCTGATGTCAGATAACGTACTTCAGGAGGGCGAGCTGATTGAATCCCATTATCTTGTGGAACGAAGAAACCGTACAATTTACAAGCGTATGAGAGAGTATTTGTATGAACTGAAACACCATCCACAGCTTATGACAAGTATTATTCCGCTGGGAGACGGCGTGTCTTTGAGCGTTAAGGAGGAAGCATGAGAAATATAGAGTTACTGGTACCTGCAAGCAGTCTTGAAGTACTGAAAATAGCCGTTGTATTTGGTGCAGATGCGGTATATATAGGTGGAGAAGCATTTGGCCTCCGCGCAAAAGCCAAGAATTTTTCACAGGAAGATATGGCAGAGGGAATTGCGTTTGCACATGAACATGGAGTAAAGGTTTATGTGACAGTAAATATTCTGGCGCATAATGATGACCTTCCGGGAGTCAGAGAATATCTGCAGGAGTTGAAAGAACTGAAACCGGATGCACTGATCATTGCAGATCCGGGAATTTTTACCTATGCCCGTGAAATTTGTCCGGAAATAGAATGCCATATCAGTACACAGGCAAACAATACAAACTATGAGACATACCGTTTCTGGTATAAGCTCGGCGCGAAACGTGTCGTAACGGCAAGGGAACTTTCTTTGAAAGAAATCCGTGAGATCCGTGAACATATTCCGGATGATATGGAAATCGAGACTTTTGTTCATGGAGCAATGTGTATTTCTTATTCCGGAAGATGCCTGCTCAGCAATTATCTGGTTGGAAGAGATGCGAATCAGGGGGCATGCACACATCCGTGTCGTTGGAAATATTCTATTGTGGAAGAAAAACGTCCTGGTGAATATATGCCGGTATTTGAGAATGAGAGAGGAACTTATATCTTCAACTCCAAGGATCTCTGTATGGTAGAGCATATGGATGATATCCTGAACAGTGGTATCGACAGCCTGAAGATTGAAGGACGCATGAAGACTGCTCTTTATGTGGCAACTGTTGCAAGAACTTATCGCAAGGCAATTGATGATTATATGGAGGCTCCGGAAAAATATAAGGCAAATATGTCCTGGTATCAGGAACAGATTTCCAATTGTACGTACCGTCAGTTTACGACAGGATTCTTTTATGGCAAACCAGATGAACATACGCAGATTTATGACAACAATACGTATGTAAAAGAATATACTTATCTGGGATATGCAGAAGAAGTTGATGAAAATGGTTTCGCACATATTACGCAGAGAAATAAGTTTACTGTTGGTGAGATGATTGAGATCATGAAACCGGATGGCAGAAATATCACAGCAACCGTTCGTGCAATCTATGATGAAGATGGAAATTCTGTAGAAAGTGCACCGCATCCGCAGCAGAAACTTGCCGTAGACCTTGGAACAGAGATTGAAAAGTATGATCTCCTTCGAAGGGCCGAGGCATAAAATACAGACGAATCTGTAAAACAGAACTTAGAATAAAAAGAGAGCAGATATCCTCATGAGAAGTGATATCTGCTCTTTTTTTATTTAATGAAAAATTTAGCGACTGCGCACAGGGGCATTCATAACAAGCTGAGCGTTGGCGTTCCACTGACTACCATTTACAGGGGCTGCCATAACCTGAATTTTAGTTACTTTACTGCGATATTTCCATTTCGCAAGAGACGTTTTTAAACGGACAGTTTGATCAGCAGGTACAATTCTGGCACATTCGAAGATATGTTTTCCACTGTAAAAGCGCAATTTGATCTGTACATATCCATTCTGCGCACCACTTGCGCGGAGCGTTGTGCAGAAATTTGGATATGATTTAAAGGAAAGACTGCGTTTCATTTTTTGTGAGAATCCCCATAAACTGTTTTTGTTTCGGCGGATATCATGAAGAGCAGTAAAGGTATTTCCTGTTTTATGTGAAGTTGTAACAGCACCATAAGGAGACCAGCTCTGATATATGGAAGCACCGCGGCGATATGCATTTACCTGTTCAAGTGCTCCGATGGTACAGTTTGATTTGTTATAGAGTTTGGAACTGTATGAAGGGATCAGCGATTTCCAGTTGCTGACACCGATCGTGGATGGAATAAATGCGGTTTCGGAAGCAGAACGACTGCTGTCCATATATTTAAAGACACTCCAGGATCTTTTCTTTGTGTTGGCAGATTCAAAATCAGCAGATCTGGCGTCGGTTGTCCATAATCCAAGATTCAGTCCCTGTTTGATCTCTTCTTTGTGGTCGATCTGACGATGAATGATTAGTGAGTCGATCATATTATCTGATTCAGCAAGAAGGTAACTGTAGGCAACCGCAGCTGCTTGCAGATTTTCAACATTGTGTTTTCTCTGAACAGAAGTATAACCGGTCTCGGACAGAATGATCCTTGTTTTTGAACCATATTTCTGACGTATATAGCTGGTCAGCAGGCGGATATTTCCCATATTGATCACAGGCGTTGTAAGTGATTTGGTGAGCTGCCCGTTTGTATTCGCCCAGAAACGAGGCTCTGTCAGTGGAGAACTGTATGGGTGATATGCAAGGTTCCATTGCAGATTTCCACCGGCACGTATTTTTGAAGCAAAAGAATCCAGCATTTTTCGTGAAGCAAAGGTTCCATTCACATAATTTGTATTCCACAGATGATCAAGTGAAATATAAACTCTTGCATTAGAATAAACACTGACCAGTGTATTATAGGCAAGACGAAACTGATCTGCATAAATCTGAGAATACTGTCTCAGTGTCTGGGAACCGGCGTAATTATAAGTGTTGTAATTATTGACTTCATTTCCGATGATCCAGTTGGAAATCTGTCCGTATTTTTTTGTGGAAGTACTGTAACGTCTGGCCAGAAAATTCAGTGTTGCCTGCAGCTGCTTTCTCGCAGAACGGTCTTTGGTATTCCAGGCATAAAAAGCATGTCCCTGCTGGCGTCCCTGTGGATAGATCAGGCTGGTCAGGTCACTGCGCCAACTCAGAAGCAGAACAGCAGAATTTACAGATGAAGTGGAATTCAGTGCAAGCAGCTGTCTGTCGTAATAAGAGACAGAATCTTTTACAAACCAGTAAGTTTGTCCCTGGTATTTCCAGGAGTAAGAGTACCTGGAATTTTGAAGTGCCGGTGGTGCGATCAGCTGACTGAAATCAATATTGATCACAGAATTTCGTACATTCAGTTCTTCCGCATCTTCCATCATGTCAGCATTGACCTGAAGTCCCTTTTTGGAGATGGACTTTGGAAAACGATATCGATATTTGGCCAGTGCACCGGGGTTGGAAATAAATCTGCGTGTGCTGATATAGGTATATTTCCCACTGGAATTCCGAGAAGCGACAGCAAAACCGGAATTCAGAAGGTTGACACCACCGGAATTTAATTTACAGGTAAATGTCATTTTTTTTGATTTTTTACAGGATGCTACTGGTCTGGCCGACATGCCCGGAGTCAGTGCAAAAAGGTAACAGCGAGATCCGGATATTTTACGTGGATTTGCCGTGACAGCGGTTACGCGGACTTTGCTTTTTCCTGAAATCTTACAGCTGCTGATCGTTACAGGCCGTGAGGCTGCAGAGACCGAAGCGGGTGCAAAACCTGTTCCGATCAAAACAGTACAGAGCAGAAGAATCAGCAGTTGTTTCAATAGTTTGTGAATATATACAAAGCCTGATCGTTCAGTTGTATCTGTCATATGAAAAGAAAACCTCCTTCCGACTGAAGACATCTCAGTCTGTTTCTAATTTTAGAGTATTTCTGACAGAAAATCAACCGAAGAGAGTTTTTAATTTTTTTAATGCGTTTTTTTCGATTCTGGAGACATAGGAACGACTGATATGAAGCTGATCGGCGATTTCACGCTGTGTCATTTCGTTGTTTTCAAACAGTCCATAACGACAGCAGATGACCTGGTATTCTTTTGGTGTCAGGATATCCTTCATAGAAGAAAAAAGAAATCGTATATCCTGACGGGTAGAATATTCTTCTACGATATCCACCGGCGGACTTTCGATAATATCCAGCAGACTGATCTCATTTCCCTCTTTGTCTGTTCCGATCGGTTCATAAAGAGAAACTTCACGTGAACATTTCTTTCTTGCACGCAGCATCATAAGAAGTTCGTTATCAATACAGCGGGCGGCATAAGTGGACAGCCTGGCAGAACGTTCTGAATTGAAGGTGGAAATAGCCTTGATCAGTCCGATCGTACCGATAGAGATCAGATCTTCCAGTTCTTCTCCGTTTCCCTGATATTTTTTTGCAACATGGGCAACCAGACGAAGATTACGTTCGATCAGAATACGTTTTGCTTCCGGATCCCCTTCCTGGCAGCGTCTGAGGCAGAGCCGTTCCTCTGCTGCGGTCAAAGGTTTCTGAAAAGTTTTCAAATATCCACCTCAAAAGGGGCTTCTATATAGAATATGTCAGAGGCTGGAGCAACGTGCTTTTCCCATAAAATTATATGATTTGCGTATCCTCAGGATGTAGTGTATAATAAATTTTATATGAGAAAAATACACTTTCAAGGATAATCAGGTGAACTATTTTGAAAAAAAAGATAGAACAGATACTCAATGGAAAATTCAAATATGATCAGCCGGAACTCCTTTTTTCAAAAGAAAAACTGGAGATAAAGATCAAAGCAGGAACGACTACACAGGGGGAGCTGTATCTTGGAACGGAGAACAATGATAAGATACAGGGATATATTACTTCCTCAGATCGAAGATTTGTTCCGGGAAACAGTCGGTTTTCGGGTACAACCGTACGGCTGCCTTATGGAATTGACGCAGTGGGAATGCAGGCTGGTGATATATGCAGAGGCTGGCTCTGTGTGACTTCCAGCATAGGAGAGTACAAGCTTCCGTTTGCAATTGAGGCAATAAAAGAAGAAATCATAAGTTCTGTAGGAAAAGTTGATGATATGCAGACATTTTGCGAGATTGCCAGAAAAGATTTTCGAGAAGCTTATCATCTTTTTACCGAAAAAGATTTTTGTATGATGTTCAGGAAAGCAGACAAAAAGCAGAAAGCGTTGTATGCAGGTCTGTCCGGACAGCCAGTAACTTATCAGCATCTGGAGGAATTTCTGATCAGTCTGAAGGAAAAAGATCCTGTTTCCGTATCCTTAAAAACTACCGCAGCAGAATTTTATAATGTAGAAGAAGATATGCAGGAATCTTTTGAGATACACAGAAGCGGATGGGGACATCTTCGCCTTGAAATCGAGACAAAGGGGGAGTTCCTGGAGCCAGAGCGTCATGTGATAACGGATGAGGATTTTATTGGAAGCAGTGTTCAGATCAACTATCTTGTTCATGCAGATCAGTTAAAAAGAGAAAATCACATAGGCGAGATCATTGTAAGAAGTCCGTATCAGGAACTGACGTATCATGTCCTTGCATCCAGGGGAGCGCGCATTCATATTGATGTACACAGAGAAGAAAAAAGGCACAAACTTGCACTTGTGAAGGATTATCTTGAATATCAGGAAAACAAGATCAATTTTCAGACATGGAAAGAAAATGCAGGGTTTGAATTAAATCAGCTGAGGGAAGCAGGCTGCGAATATCCGGAGTACCAGTTTCTGGAGGCATATATGGCACATCTGGACGGAAAAGATGATGTGGCAAAAAAAATCCTCAAGAATTTTCACGGTAAAGAATTTACAAGAGAAGAACTGGAAACAGCCGGAACTTATCTCTATCTCTGTACAGTGACCGGTTTGTATAAGGATCGGGGACAGGCAGTATGGAAATTACAGAATTTTTTCAGGCAGAAAGAGGACAGTTTCCAGCTTTTGTGGCTGTTGCTTCAACTTGACAGTACATATCGTACCACACCATCGAAAGTACTGTTCATGATGGAAGAACTATATGAAAAAGGCTGTACAAGTCCGCTTCTTTATATAGAAGCCTGGAAGATGATCAGTGAGGATGTTTCTCTGCTTCATCGTCTTACCCCGTTCTGGATGCAGGTATTCTGCTATGCTGGTAAACATGATCTGCTTACCGAAGAGCTTGTGATGCGTATGGCATATCTCTCCGGATATGAAAAAAGATTCTATGGAAGTCTGTATCAGGCGCTTGCAGCCGGATATGAGAAATTTTCATCAGATGATGTGCTGGAGGCTGTCTGCAAATATATCATGAAGGGGGAACCACGCAGACCGGTATATTTCAAATGGTTCTCGCTTGCGGTAAGCAGAGGATTACGTATCACCAGATTATTTGAATATTATGTGGAAACCATGGATATTACATATAGAAGACAGCTGCCGAAGCCGCTTCTGATGTATTTTGCGTACAATGACAATTCACTTGGTGATGCACGCAAGGCTTATGTATATGCGAGTGTGATCGCATTTAAAGAAAAAGATCCGAAAACATATGAAAATTATAAGGATAATCTGGAACGGTTTGCCTATCGCAAACTCAGAGAAGGACAGATGGATGAAAATTATGCGATCCTGTATCAGGAATTCCTGTTTGATCCGGTAAGTGCTGAAGATGGAGAAGCAATCGCTCCGAAGATGTTTACCTATCGTCTGTACTGTGATGACAGCAAAATCCGACAGGTGATCGTGCGGCACAGTCAGTTTGCAGAGGAAGAAATCTATCCTTGCAATAAAGGAATTGCATATCCGAGAATTTATACAGATGATGCGGTGATCCTGTTCCAGGATGATAAGCAGAGACGTTATGTTTCTACAATCCCATACAATCTTACAAAGCTCACAGATGAAAGCAAGGTAGTACCGGAACTTCTGGAACTGGGAGTCAGAGAACGGGGACTTCTGCTGTATTATTGCGAATCGACAACGCTGAATGCGGATAATCTGGAGTATTTTCAGAGTCTGGCAGAACTTGAGGACTGTACAGAAGAGTATAGAAATTCTGTAAGAAAACAGATTCTGGATTACTATGCTGCGAATGTTCAGGATCAGAAGCTTGATAAATATCTTGAAAAAATGGATTTCCGTCAGTATGCACAGGTTGACCGTACGACACTGCTTGAAGTATTGATCACCAGAAGAATGTTTCGTCAGGCAATGGTGATTGTAGAAGAATTTGGTTATGAAGGACTGGATCTGAGCTGCCTTCTCAAGATGACAAGCCGGATGATCCTGAAAAGTGACATGGCAGAAGATGACGAACTTCTGGCACTGGCATCCGAGGTTTACCGGAAGGGTAAATATGATGAAGTGATCCTGCATTATCTTATGCTGTATCGGTTTGGACCACTGGATGAACTTATTTCGATATGGAAGAGTGCCAGAGGATTCGAAATGGATACGTATGATCTGGAAGAAAGAATCTTAAGTCTTCTGATCTTTACGGAAGATTACCGTAAAGAGGGGGAAGCTGTACTGGAATCTTATGTGAAGCAGTCCGGAAAAGAACGAATCACAGGAGCATACCTTACACTGGTTTCTTATGGCGTTTTTGTCAGAGAATATACAATGAGTACGTTCATCAGAAGCAGGCTGGAATATGCATTTACCAGTAAGTGGCCGGTTAATCTTATCTGCAGACTGGCGCTTCTGCAGGAAATTTCCAGAGAAAAAGATCCAAAACCGGAATATGTGGGAATAGCACAGAGCATACTGGAAGAGTGTGCAAAAGAAAATCTGAAATTTGCGTTTTTCCGCAAACTCTCACCGGAACTTTTGAGTCCATATCAGTTGGATGACAAAACATTTGTGGAATGTCGTGCAGTACCTGGGGCAAAGGTTACGTTGTTTTACAGACTGGATACCGGACTTGGAGCAGAGACAGCATATAAATGCGAACCTTTGAAAGAAATGTATCAGGGCATATTTGTAAGGACATTTACTTTGTTTTACGGGGAGACACTGCAGTATTATTTCCAGATCGATGAGGGCGATAAAGACAATACAAAGAAGACTTCGGAACGCAGCGTTTCAATGAAAAAAGTCGAGGGTGCCTCTGGAAGCAAGTATCAGATGCTGAATCAGATGTTGTCTGCAAGAAGACTGGACAAAACGCAGGAAGTGACAGACAGTCTGAAAGATTATCTCAGACAGGAACAGTATGTGAAAAACATGTTTAGCATAGAGAAGGAAAGCGGAAGATGAATGAAACAAGAGACTTGATAATAGGAATTGATTTTGGAAAAGAATATTCTCAGATCTGTTATTATGACCGCAAGGCAGAGGAACCGCGTTCACTTCCCGTAAAAGTGGGAAGCAGCCAGTTTGAAATGCCGACCTGTCTTTGCCTGCGCCCAGACCGCAAGACATATTGTGCGGGATTGGAAGCAGAATATTTTGCAAGAGAAAAAGGTGGATTTCTCGCTGGAAACCTTTTTGAGATATCAGCACAGAACGGACCGGTAGCGGTTGGAGGTGAAAAAAAAGAAGCATGGGAGCTTCTTGCACATTATCTGCATGAGATGCTGAAACTTACAGGGATTGCGGAAGTAGAAAAAAACATCCGGAGTCTGTCGATTGCCATGGACAGTCTGAATGCTGTACAGGTAGAAAATCTTCAGCGGGCATGCAGAGAACTGGGAATCCCGGAAGAACGTACGATTCTTCTGGATTATGAAGAGAGTTTTTATTATTATGTTATGACACAGAAGATAGAAACCTGGAACAGAAGTGTAGGCTGGTACAGCTTTGAACAGCAGAAGGTAAGTTTTCGACGCATGTCCATGAATTCAGGAACACGACCGGTACTGGTACATCTGGAAGAGCCTGTTACAACGACTCTGAGTGCGAAGGTAGAGGAGCGGGATGCAGAATTCTATACATTTATCAAGAACACACTTGGTAAAGAATTGTATTCCAGTATTCAGATCAATGGAGAGGGATTTGACCAGGAATGGGCACAGAAATCTGTGAAGCTGTTATGTTATCAGAGAAGAAAAGTTTTTTATGGAAATAACCTGTTTGCAAGAGGAGCCTGCAGCGCAGGAGCAGAACGGGTGATCAATCATGACCTGAAAGACTATCGTTATATGAGCAGTTCGCTGGTACTTTCTGATGTTGGAATGGAGCTGCGTGTCATGGGAGCACCGGCTTATTATCCGTTGATCGAATCAGGCAGAAACTGGTATGAAAGTAATGCATATGTCGAGCTGATCCTGGATGGAACGAAGGAACTTGTTTTTATTGTAGATACAATGGGCGAGGCAAAAAAGAAACGGATCGCAATGGCATTGCCGGGGCTGCCGGAGAGACCAGAGCGGACAACGAGACTTGGTGTGAATCTGCAGTATACTTCACAGGATGAATGCAGGGTTACAGTAAAGGATCTTGGATTTGGTGAGATGTTTCCATCAAGTGGCAAAGAGTGGACAGAAACGACCAGATGGCAGGAGGAGACAAAGTGAGCGGATATATACTGTGTCAGACAAAACGGGCAAAGCTGCCTTATTTCATAGAAAATATCAGTACCAATGTGTATTCCATTGAAGAACTCTGCTATTATCTGTATCATAATCTGTATCTGATCGACCAGACGATCATGAATGAAGGATTGTGCAGCTGGATACAGGAGGAACTGGAACTTCCGGCACTGGCAGCCAAACTTCGTTCCAAGATCAGCAAATTTGCAAGTGCGGAAGATATTGTTTATCCGGTATTTAAAGAAATCAATTATCTGACATATGAAGAACTGAAAGAACTGAATGTACGTCTGCAGAAGATGAATGAAGAAACTCCGGCAATGCGTGAGAAACAGAAGGCAGATGCATTAATGGAGAATGAAATGTATGTACATGCGATACAGGTTTACCAGAATCTTCTGGAAAGGGAAGATCTTGAGGAAATCCGTGAGGGGATGACAGAAAAAGTGTACCACAATCTTGGCTGTGCTTACAGTTATCTGTTTCAGATGGAAAAAGCTACAGAGTATTTTCGAAAAGCATACGAGGGAAGCAGGAGCCGGGAGGCACTGGAAGCTTATCTGATCGCTTTTGGAATGACAAGAACATCTTCAGAATATGAAAAAATGGCAAAATCAATAGGGACAGAGAAGGAAGTTCTGCAGAATATCCGAGAGAGACTTCAGGAGTTTTCCAAAACACCGGAGCTGGTGGTGAATAAGACAAATATGGACGAAATACTCACCAGACTGACACGAGAATATCACAGAAGTACGGGTTCGTGAAAATTGTAACAATGTATACAGTTTTTTTACACGATTATAGTAGACGAAACAGATTTAATCTGTTAAACTAGACTCATAATTTGGGTTTGGTAATACCGCCCAAAAAGATTAGGAGGAATTTATCATGTTAGTAAACGCTTCAGAAATGTTGAAAAAAGCAAAAGCTGGTCACTATGCAGTAGGTCAGTTCAACATTAACAACCTTGAGTGGACAAAAGCAATCCTGCTTACAGCACAGGAACTCAACTCTCCGGTTATCCTTGGTGTATCCGAAGGTGCAGGAAAATACATGACAGGTTATAAGACTGTTGTTGGTATGGTGAAAGGAATGCTCGAGGAACTCAATATCACAGTTCCGGTTGCACTTCACCTGGATCACGGCAGCTACGAAGGATGCCTGAAATGCGTAGAAGCCGGTTTCACATCTATCATGTTTGATGGTTCCCATTATCCGATCGAAGAGAACGTAGAAAAAACAAAAGAACTGGTTAAGATCGTTGCAGAGCATGGAATGTCTCTGGAAGCAGAAGTTGGTTCTATTGGTGGCGAAGAAGATGGTGTAGTAGGTATGGGTGAATGTGCAGATCCTAAGGAATGCAAGATGGTTGCAGATCTTGGTATCGACTTCCTTGCAGCAGGTATCGGTAACATCCACGGTAAATACCCGGCTAACTGGAAAGGTCTGAGCTTTGAGACACTGGATGCTATCCAGAAGCTGACAGGAGATATGCCACTTGTACTTCACGGTGGTACAGGTATCCCGGCAGACATGATCAAGAAAGCAATCGACCTTGGTGTATCCAAGATCAATGTTAATACAGAATGCCAGCTTGCATTCGCAGCAGCTACACGTAAATATATCGAAGAAGGCAAGGACGAGCAGGGTAAAGGATTTGACCCACGTAAACTTCTTGCTCCAGGAACTGAAGCAATCAAAGCTACAGTTAAAGAAAAAATGGAACTTTTCGGATCCGTTAACAAAGCCTGAGAAGTACACTTTTTATAAGGTGGAAAAGAATAAAGGAATCAGTGTCTCCGGACACTGGTTCCTTTTTTGGCATTTTCATGGTAAGATGTTTCTATGGCAGAAAATAAGACTATTAATAAAGAACAAAACAGAACAGAGAACAATGAAATTGTGATCATGAATTTTTCCGGAATTTACAAAGAACAGCAGTTTTACCGGAACCATGCAGAAATGCAGGAAGATATATCCTGGTTGGAGGTACAGGATTTACCGGGAAGTAACTGTTACTGTGATGAGGAAGCGCAAAACCGGATACTGGATGATATAAAGAACTATACGGGAAATGGCATACATTTCATTGACTCAGGAAATTATCATTATGTAAGCCGACT
>OGOT01001793.1_pt1 | contig 11901 bp, 13 predicted proteins | sample 1552791 | NCBI WGS metagenome assembly OGOT01 (sample SAMEA2580160, study PRJEB22360) | human gut metagenome | biome: human gut; feature: human-associated habitat; material: faeces | place: Denmark | collected 2008/2010
CCCCCGCCATGCTGGAGCTTCTGGAAGGCGTTCCTGTCCGCCCATTTCCGGGGCAGGGGGAAACGGTTACGCCCACGGCCATGGCCCTGCTGCGCTCGCTTGGCGCTGTTTTCGGTCCCTGGCCCGCCATGCGGGTGGAAAAAAGGGCTCTTGTCTACGGGACGCGAATCTTTGCCGACGCCCCCAATGGTGCTGTTTTCGCTTGGGGAGTGCAGGAAGAAGAAGACGGAAATAAATCGCGATTGTCATCACCATGGGGAAAGAGAGTTGTCCTTGACGGATAAAGCCCTCTTCCTTTTTCTTTTCGTCTACCTTGCGATTTTTAGGCAAAAAATAGCCACTATCGCATCTATCAATACCCCGAGCGCCGCGTATTTTGGATTCATGGACAGCATATTCGTACGGACAATGTCGTTCCGTGAATATCTGGGCTGATGCGCCTGACGCAGCGGGAGGTATTTCAAAATGAAGATTAAAGGAAACATACTGAAAACACGACAGAGACGTGAACTGGAGTCATGCCCATGAAAAAGCATCTTTGGATAGTCATCATGCTGGTCGGAGCCGCCCTGACAGGACAAGGCTGGGCGGCCAATAAACCTGCGGAACAGGGCGATAGTCAAAGGATGCGCATGGCTCAGGTCACAGAAAAAAACATCATGAACGCACAAAAGAAGCAGACAAGGATACGTCTGCTTTTCGGCAGTGAGGAAGTCACAGTGGCGTTGGAAGACAATCCGGCCAGCCGGGACCTCGTCTCCATGCTGCCGTTGACGTTGCGTTTTGAAGACTACAACGGAACAGAAAAAATCAGCTATCTACCCAGAAAACTGAAGACACGGGACGCGCCTTCCAGTTGCGATCCGTCGGTGGGGAGTTTCACGTACTATGCACCGTGGGGAAATCTGGCCATTTTTTACCATGACTTCAGACATTCGGACGGACTTGTTTCTTTGGGCCGTATTGAGGCCGGAATGGAAAAACTGTCCAACATGCGCGGAGACTTTTCCGTGCGCCTTGAAAAGATGGACTGATGCTTCACGGACATGTCCGGCATCCCGGACGGGTTCATTTACTTGCACTATCATTTAAAAGAAGTTTGGTCATGAGACGAATAGATACCTTCACTCTGCCACAGGAAGAAAACCGGAACGCTCCGGGAGAAAAGAATGTTTCACTTCTTTCCAGACGCGGATTTTTACAATACGCCCTCGCAGGAACGCTGGCGGCAAGCGCCGTCACCGTATTCTCACGCTTTTCTTCAGCATTCGCTGCGGAATCCAAAGGAGGCAACATGCTGATTCTGTATTTTTCGCATTCCGGCAACACACGCAAGGTCGCCGAGCGTATCCACTCCCGGGTCGACGGCGACATCATCGAGCTCAAAACCGTGACGCCGTATCCCCGCGATTACGATACGGTTGTGGATCAGGCCCAGCGGGAACAAAACAGCAACGCCCGTCCGCAGGTTGCCACGGAAATCTCCAATCTGGATGCTTACCGTACCGTGTTCATCGGCTTCCCGAACTGGTGGAGCGGCATGCCTATGCCCTTCTTTACCCTCCTGGAAAAGTACGATCTCGGAGACAAAACCGTCGTTCCGTTCTGCACGCATGGCGGAGGCCGATTCGGGCATAGTCTGCGCGATCTGAAAAGCCTCTGCCCGCATGCGCGGATACTGGAAGGATTTGAGGTATCGGGCTCACGGGCGTCCCGAGCCCAGAACGACATGGACGTATGGCTGCGCAAGCTGGGCCTTCTGGCTGGCTGATGCGGTGTTGGAACCTGCATGGAGAGTCCCGGACAGGCTTTCCTTCATCCCCGTTCCGCTTCACAAACCGCGCGGCATGACTGTTCCGCGTTCTCAGGGCGGTTCGATGAACATTGGCATATTCGGTGGAAGTTTTGACCCGATTCATGTCGGACATACGCACACGGCGTTGTTGTTCAAAAAATTGCTGCAACTGGATCGTGTTCTCCTGCTGCCCGCTTTCGCGCCTTTTTACAAGGAAACCTGCCAAACACCCTACGCCCACAGGCTGGCGATGTGCCGGTTGGCGGCGGAAGGCGCGGAAGGTGTAGAAGCAAGCGATCTGGAGCGGAGCATGCCGAAAAGCTCCTTTACCTGCGATGTGGTACGGGAAATGAAAAAACGGTATCCTGGCCACACCTTTTTCCTGCTGCTCGGTGGCGACGCCTTCGCGAGGATGCCGCATTGGAAAGGTGTCGATGAAATCATCGAAACGCTGATTATCGGAGTCGTTCAGCGTGGAGAGACAAAAGTGCGTGCCGACGCCTGCCGCAAAGTCGAAATGGAACTCAGGCGGCGCGGCGGGGACATCCGCATTTTTGATGCGCCCATACTTCCTATATCCTCCTCTATGATACGGGCCAAGGCAGCTCGGGGAGAACCCATCCGCGCGTTTGTCCCTCCTTCCGTGGCTGACCATATCCAACAATATGCCCTTTACGAACGGGCCCTTCATACATCTTGCAAAACTCCCGCAACGGCAGAAGCCCGAAGTCTTTCTGTCCTCGGATAAACGGATGCCTGTCGTCTCCCCAGACCTTCCCCGTCGAAGCGCGCTTTCCGGAATGGAGAGGCGTTTCGGCGGGAAAACATTGTCCACTGGCTATAAGGAACATCCTCGCCGCCGGTTGATATCCCGGTGCGGAGGTTCCCCGAACATACGCTTGTACTCCCGGTTGAACTGCGTCACGCTCTCATAACCCACGGACAGCGCCGCGCTGGCAGCGCGTTCGTTTTCCATGAGCATCAGACGCTGCGCTTCATACAGACGCAACTGCTTGTGATACTGCAAAGGGCTGAATCCGGTGACGCTTTTAAAATGACGGTGGAGGCTTGAAACCGACATATTGACATGGCGGGCCAGATCGTCCACGCGCAATGGACTGGCGATATTCCGCCTTAGTAACGAAATGGCCTGAATAACCTGGTTATTCTGCGAGCCATGGGTATAGAGCCCCTGCAGGATGCCTCCCTGCGGCCCGATAAGCAGTAGGTAATGCAGCTCGCGCATGATAAGCGGCGCGCGGATGGGAATCTGCTTCGGCTTGTCCAAAAGCTCCGTCAAACGCAACACCCCTTCCAAAAACTCCGGTTCCGCGTCAGCCACGGATACGCCCTGCCCGCCCATAAAGGGCGGCCTGCTGTCCGGTTCCATTTCCATGATCAAGTCGGTCAGTATCTCTCTGTCCAAATAGAAAAAAAGGGAAAGGAACGGTTTTTCCGACGCAGAATTGATGGTGTACGACGCGCTTGGCATATCCACGCCGCTCACAAGGCATTGATTTTCGCGGATGTCGTATTCCTGCGTGCCGATGCTGGAATGTTTGCTGCCTTGAACGATGATCGAGGCCAAGGGTTTCTCAAAGCATCTTTCCGAATTGTTGACGGCTTCGCGGCGCACCAGCGTCACCCCCCTGATGGCGGAAGGATACACGCCGGGCCTGTCCATATGCCGCAGCAATATTTCCTTTAATTTCGCATTGATGATCATCACTTCTTTGCGAGTGCAGTCGGTCATGGCGCACTAAGCCTCCTTGCCTGAATATACCTCATCTTCGTGAGAAGTCCCTTTTTTCTGCCATAATTTCGTCTTTTTGAACAGGTGCGGGCAGAAAAAGGCAATTTTTTGACACTATCAGGTCTACTTTGCGATTCAGGTCGACACTATAGAAAAGAAGACCATCTCTTCGTACATCCACTGACAAAAGGAGCAAACATGAAAAACATGACGTTGTTCTTGCTGACCAGCCTCCTTGCGCTGGGCGCTTTGCCCGGAGAAGCGAAAGCGGCTGAACCGGTAAAAACCCAAAGCGTCGTTGTCCTTCCGGGCGGATTCCAGCCGTCCCTCAAGGGGCCTGAGAATATGTTCACCGGCACCGCGCGCATCGACCGCCTGATCCAGCCGTCCGGGGAACCCTTCATTTCGGGAGGATACATCACGTTGGAACCGGGGGCGCGGACCTTCTGGCATACCCATCCGACGGAACAGTATCTTTTCATCACCTTCGGCAAGGGACGCATCGGCGAGTGGAACGGTTCCGTCCGGGAAGTCCGGGCCGGTGACATGGTCTATTGTCCTCGCGGCGTCAAGCATTGGCACGGGGCGGCCCCGGATGCGGCCATGACGCATCTGGCCATCACGGGAATGGTGGACGGCAAAAACCACGACTGGATGGAAGAAGTCACCGACGAACAGTACAATGCCTCTATCCTTCCGAAGTAGCCATCGCCTATTATGGCAAAACGCCTCAGCCTTGCCTTATCTTGAAATAATCAGGCAATTATTTGAACGAATAGGCTCTTTCGGCATGCGGGCGCAAACAATAGACAAGGAGCAGAAACATGCATGCAGCACCAACCGAATGTCAACGACAGGAAGGGGAAAATCCATGAAACAGACAAAAATCGTGACCGTAGTGTACCTCATCCTTGTTTTGGGATGCGCCGCCGTTGCCGAGGCCGCCGACGCCAAAAAACGCATCATGGTGTTCGGTGATTCCAACACGTTCGGCTATGTTGAAGACGCTCAAGGAATAGTGGGACGTTTGCCTCTGAATGTAGCCTGGCCCGGCAGGATGGCCGAACTGCTGGGGTCCGATTACGAAGTGGTGGTCGAGGGACTAAGCGGGCGCACCACCACCATCGACAGCCCCGCGCGCTCCGGCACGGGCATCATTCCGGGCGCGGGCATGAACGGAGCCGCGTATCTTCCGGCCGCGCTCTCTTCTCATATGCCTTTGGATATGGTCGTCATCATGTTGGGAACGAATGACCTGCGCAAGGACCGCAACCGCAACGCCTCCGACATCGCGTCAAGCGTGGCGCAGCTCGTGTCCATCGTCACCGAAGGGGAATGGCAGCAACGCACGAACTTTCCGATTCCCCGCGTGCTGGTGATCTGCCCGCCGAAGCTGAATCTCCAAAAAAGCGCCTACAAAGCTTTCTTTGAAGGCTCCTTAGCCAAAAGCGAAGCCCTCCCCGGCCTACTTCGTCCGTTGGTGGAATCCGCCGGAGCGTCCTTTTTCGATGCGGCAACCGTGGTCCCCTTCGCCGAGGGACCAGACGAAATTCACCTTACGCCGGAAAACCACGCCGCCTTGGCCAAGGCCGTAGCCGGGGAAGTCAAAAAGGCGTTCGGAGCTTTCGGCCCTGCAAACAACGCCGAAACAACGCACAAGGAGGCAACCGTGAACGGAACAAAGGAACTCTTCCCGCGCGGCGGGGCCAATACGGCCTATGCCCAATACTTCGTGGGCAACAGCTATCTGAACATGCTGTCCACGGAAGGGGTGGTCATCGGCAACGTGACCTTCGAGCCCGGATGCCGCAACAACTGGCACGTCCATCATGCCGCCAAGGGAGGAGGTCAGATACTGCTCTGCACCGCCGGGCGCGGCTGGTATCAGGAATGGGGCAAGCCCGCCCGCGAACTACACTCCGGCGATGTGGTGAACATCCCTGCCGGGGTCAAGCACTGGCACGGCGCGGCCAAGGACAGCTGGTTCGTCCATCTGGCTGTCGAGGTTCCGGGAGAAGACGCCCGGAACGAATGGCTCGAACCCGTCAGCGAGGCGGACTACAGCCAACTTCCCTGAAATGCTGCCTATGAAAAGGGGCATGAGTCCCACCGGAGATAAGCAGTCCCAGAGCCGTACATGAACAGCACGAAAGAGACAAAGACAAACATGACGCGCCGCTATGTGCTGAAAATGGCCGGAGGCGCTCTGGCCCTCAGCCTTTTGCCAAAGTTCCTTTCTCCCGCCGATGTGTTGGCGGCCGACAATGGAGGAAAACCCATGAAAATCGTGGTTCTCACAGGCAGTCCCCACCGGCAGGGAACGTCGGCTCTGCTGGCCGATGAATTCATCGCCGGAGCGCGTTCCAAAGGCCATACGGTCGTTCGCTTTGATGCCGCGTTCGAAAAAGTCGGCCCCTGTCGGGCCTGCTATTACTGCGACAAGCATAACGGAGAATGTATCCAAAAAGACGCCATGCAGAAGATTTTGCCGGAAATCCTGTCGGCGGACATGATCGTGCTGGTGACGCCGCTGTATTACTTCAATATGACCGCCCAGCTGAAAACCGTTCTGGATCGCCTGATGCCGCAGCGCGTGGCTCTGCGGAAGCACCCCATGAAATCCGCGATGCTCGTCACCTGCGGCAGCGACACGGACTGGAACATGGACGCCATCATGGCCAACTACAAAGTCCTCCAGCAGTATCTCCCCTGGGAGGATCAGGGCGTGGTGCTCGCCAAAAACGTCTTCGCCCGCAAGGACATTGAAGGCACGGACTATCCCCCGGCGGCGAAGGCCCTGGGCGCACGGTTGTAGCCTGGTTCCCGCAACACAAAGGAGAGCAATATGCCGGTCATTACCCTGGAAGCGGCTTCCCTGAGCAAAGAGCAGAAAGCATTGCTGGTCTCGGAATTCACCGCCTCCGCCGCGCGGATCATGGACCTGCCGAAAACGGCTTTCTATGTCTTTCTCAAAGAAAACGGCGCGGACAATGTAGGCGTGGGGGGCGTCCTGCTTTCCGACAGGAAGCAGGCACAGCGCGGCTCCGGATGAATCAAGGCTGAGGGTAAAAATGTTCCCCGTCTGGAATCCGCATGAACAACAAACGATACGGGCAAACAACGCCCGCACGAAAAGGACCTTCTGATGACCATCTGCCATTTCATTCGCTATTCCCTGTTGGCAGCCCTTTTTGTCTTCAACGGCCTGGGAACGGCCCATGCCGCTGAAGCGACGTCCATTCGCATGGCGCACCTGCAAATCAAGCCCGAACAACTGGAGGCGTTCACCGCCGCCGTGAAGGAGGAAATGGAAGCCGCTCTGCGCGTGGAGCCGGGCGTTCTGGCCATCTATGCCGTAGCTGACAAGAACGATCCGACCAAACTGACGTTTATCGAATTGTATGTGGATGAGGCCGCCTACCAGATTCACCGCAATACGCCCCATTTCCAGAAATATTTTCATACCACCAAGGACATGATCGCCCATCGTGTGTTGCTGGAGGCCGTGCCCGTCGAGCTACGCGACAAGCACAACACGCCCACCGATAAATAACCCCATTTAAAAAACGCATCCCGTCCATACGTGGGACATTCTCCTATGGACGGGATGCCTGCCGCCGCTACAGGAATGATGACCAGATCAGCGGGACAAAGAAGAACAATATGAAACAAAGAATGCTTGGCAACAACGGCCTGGAAGTGTCGTCCCTTGGATACGGCTGCATGGGATTGACGCAAAGCTATCCGCCCTTCCTTCCCAAGGACGAATCCATAGCTTTGCTCCAAAAGTCCGTGGAACTCGGGATAACCTTTTTCGATACGGCTGAAGCATACGGTCCCCTGAGCAACGAAGCCCTGTTGGGGGAGGCCCTGCAACCATATCGGCAGCGCGTCGTCATCGCCACCAAATTCGGCTTTGATTTCCAGAATGGCCGAAACGACGCCCATAATCGGCCCGTCAGCCTGTCCAGCCGCCCGGAGACCATCCGGAAGGCTCTGGAAGGTTCTCTCCGAAGACTGCGCACGGATCACATCGACCTCTACTATCAGCACCGTGTCGATCCAAACACGCCCATTGAAGAAGTCGCCAATATGGTAGGAAGGCTCATCAAAGAAGGAAAAATCCTGCACTGGGGTCTATCGGAAGCCTGTGCGGACACAGTACGCCGCGCCCATGCGGTTTGCCCTCTCGCTGCGGTGCAAAGCGAGTATTCCATGTGGTATCGCGAACCGGAGAAGGAGCTGTTGCCCACGCTGGAAGAACTCGGCATCGGTTTCGTGCCGTTCAGTCCGTTGGGAAAGGGTATGCTTGCGGGTCGCTTCAACAAGAATTCGACATTCGGTTCCGAGGATTTTCGCAGCGCCATTCCACGGTTCAATCCCCAGAATCTTCAGGCCAACGTTGCTGTGGCGGAACTTGTACGGGAGATTTCAGAGCGTAAAAACACACCGTCCGCCCGTGTGGCTCTGGCCTGGCTGCTAGCCCAAAAACCGTGGATTGTGCCTATTCCGGGAACCAAAACCGTTGCGCGGCTCAGGGAAAACATCGGCGCTGTCGAAGTCCCGTTCACTCCGGAGGAACTGGAGGAAATCCGCAGACGACTGGAACGAATCACTCTCATCGGAGCGCGTTATCCGAAGGAACAGGAAGCCTTGACCGGACTGTAGCCGGGATGGCGGCATAGGCCTTTGAAGAGACTTTTCACCGGAAAAACAACCTCACGCTCTGTGCGACAATCAGGCAATTTTTTGCGAAAATCAGGTCTACAACGATACCCGCTCTATGCTGTATCTCTCATGCAAGGAGAAAAACAAATCATCATATCTCCAACCTAAACAAATTCTGACGCTACTTGCCACCAGCAACGTCACTTGGAGGACATCATGATTCGTCGTGATTTTTTGAAGGCATCTATTACGACAGGCGTTTCTTTATGTTTTGCAGGATCAGCTTTCGGTAGTGTCCCTAATGAACACACCGGTAGTATAGGCAATACCTCCTCCGGCACAAATCCAGGTGACTGGGAACAGCGCAGACTGGGCACGATGGAAGTATCCGCACTGGGATTAGGCTGCGTAGATATGTGCCCTGTCGGTTATTACGGATGCCGAAACGATAAAGCCTCCATCATCAAATTAGTACGCCATGCGTTTGAGAGCGGCATTACACTGTTTGATACCGCTGAAATTTACGGCATGACCGTCAGTGAAGAATGGATAGGCGAAGCACTCGCTCCGGTGCGTAATCAAGTGAAGATCGAAACGAAGTTCGGGTTCGCCGTCGCCGAGGGAACATGCGAGCTGAACAGCAAGCCCACGCATATTCGCCACGCCGTCGAAGGCTCGCTGAAGCGTCTGCGTACCGATCACATCGACATGCTGTTCCAACACCGCGTCGATCCAGAAGTTCCTATGGAAGATGTTGCCGGAACCGTTGGAGACTTGATCCGTGAAGGCAAAGTACTGCGCTGGGGACTCTCGGAGGCAAGCGCGAAATCCATCCGCCGTGCCCACGCGGTACAGCCTTTGTCGGCGGTTGAGAGCGAATATGCCATCTGGTGGAGGGAGCCGGAAACCAAAATTTTCCCGACGCTCAAGGAGCTGGGGATCGGTTTTGTGGCCTATGCCCCGCTGGGACGCGGATTTCTGACCGGCGTATTCAACGAAAACAGTCGGTTTGCACTTCCCGACCGCCGGGCGGACTTGCCACGGTTCACCCCGGAAGCCATGAAACACAATATGGCCCTGATCCGCCTGATTGAAAAGTGGTCAAAACGCAAAGAAGTCACTCCGGCGCAGTTCGCACTGGTCTGGCTGCTCTCCCGTGAACCCTGGATTGTTCCCGTTCCCGGGACGACGAAAATACCGCATCTAGACGAATTGATCGGTGCGAAAACACCTCGCCTGACCGCCGAAGAACGGGATAGCTTCGATGCGGAATGTTCCCAGATAACTCTGATGGGGCACCGGGCCAACGAAGCCATTGAACGTCAGATTGACAAATAACAGGCCGGATAACGCCTCCTTAAAATAAGGGCCTTGAAAGATGACTACATGCCAACAGTCCGAAGAGCAGGGAAAAGCGGCGCTGTCCCGCAGGGACTTCATCAAAACGGCGACCTTTGCAGCAGGAAGCGCACTGCTCATGGCCACAGCGGTAGCGAATGAAAAAGCGCTTGCTGCTGTCCCGGAAGACCTTCTCACCGGCGTGAGCGACATCCACATCCATGCCGCTCCTGACTCACGGCCGCGCTCCATCACCGAGTTGGGCTTTGCCCGTGAAGCACAGCAGGCGGGATACCGCGCCGTTATGTACAAATCCAATGATTGGAGTTGTCACGATCGAGCCTTTCTTATTCGAGAGGCGCTGCCCGACTTTGAGGTTTTCGGCAGTATCATCATGAACAGACTGCTGGGGGATCGGGTAAACGCCTACGCGGCAGAACAGGCCCTCAAGACGACTGGCAATCTCTGCCGCTGTATCTGGATGCCTACGCAGGATGCGGCATATCAGTGTACACAGGAAAAGCGCGGAGGAGGCATCCCGGTACTGGATGCATCAGGCCGTGTGCTGCCCGAAGTGGTGCGGGTTATGGAAATTTGCGCCGAGGCAAATATTATCTTCGCCACAGGACACAGCGCACCAGTAGAGAACCTGACGCTGGCCCGCAAGGCCCGTGAAGTCGGTGTAGACAAGTTTGTGGCGACGCATGTCAACTCCCTCATCTGGACCATGACGCCCGACCAGATGCGCCAGATTGTGGATTTGGGCGGCTTTGTGGAACTGAGCTGCCTGCCTTGTTTCTGGGGGCCGGGAACGACCATGCCGCAATTCCCCTCGATGAGCTGGGCGGACTTCGCCTCCTTCGCCCGTATCGTGCCGGAACACACCTTCATTTCTACGGATATGGGACAGGCCGGGTTACCCACTCCGCTGGAAGGTATGCGCGCCACGATCCTCTCCCTGCTTAAAGCGGGATTTTCCCGCACGCAGGTAGACACAATGGTCAAAATAAACCCTGCGCGGCTCATGGGGCTGCGAACCTGACAGAAGGAATAGACGATGGATAGACGTACATTTCTCAAAGGGGCGACGACACTTGCCGCCGCTGGGAGCTTCATCGGAGGTTCGGGACCGCTTTCGCAGATATGGGCCAAGGCACAAGAACCCAAGAATATCCGCAACTACCATGAAGGAATGCAATACCGTCCGCACGGACTCACAGGTGTCAGTGTCTCAGCTCTTGGCTTCGGTATGCTGCGTCTGCCCATGCTCGCCGACGGCAAAACCGTGGACGAAGCGCAAAGCATCCGCATGGTGCGCCATGCCATTGACAACGGCCTGAACTATGTGGACACGGGTTACATTTATCTGGGCGGACAGAGCGAGATGACCACCGGAAAGGCGTTGGCGGGCGGCTATCGTGATCAGGTGTACGTCACCTCGAAATCCCCGTGGTGGATCATGGAGCGCCCCGAAGATTTCGAACGTTTCTTCGACGAATCCCGCAAACGGCTGCAAACGGACGTTATCGACTTTTACCACATCCACATGATCATGCACCGAGCGTGGAAAGAAAAGGTATTGCCCTTTAAATTGATAGAAAAAATTGAGACGCTCAAAGCTCAGGGCAAAATCAGGTTTTCGGGCTTTTCTTTCCATGACAATGTAACTTTATTCAAACGTGTGGTGGACGCCAATCCAGATTGGAATTTCTGTCTTATACAGCAAAATTATCTGGATACAGAGCATGAAGCCGGGTTGTTGAGCCTCAAATACGCTGCCAGCAGAGGTATGGGCGTTTCCATCATGGAACCGCTGCGCAACGGCTTTCTGGTCAAACCGCCCAAAGAAGTACAGGCCGTATTTGATGCCGCCCCCCGCAAACGTCCTCCTGTAGAATGGGCATTGGACTATTTATGGAATATGCCCGAAGTAAGCGTCGTACTGAGTGGAATGGGTTCCATGCAAAATGTCGAGGACAATCTTTCCTATGCCAAACGCTCGGGGCCGGGAATGTTGGACGCCGAGGATGTCGCCGTCATCGGCCGTGCTGCGCGGCGCTACCGCTCCTACGAGGGAGCAATTCCCTGCACCGGCTGTTACAACTGCATCCCTTGCCCCCGCAATGTAGCTATCGGTTACCTCTTTAACATGGTTTTCAACCAATACAAGGCTGACGGGGATTTGGAGCGGGCGCACCGCCTGATTCGATATTCCATGTCCCCCATCCAGCGAGGTGACAAACCACAGTCTTGCGACGGCTGCGGGCAGTGCCTCCCCAAATGTCCCCAAGGCATCAATATTCCAGAGGAACTGAAACGGGTACAGCGAGAACTGAAACTGTAGTTC
>OGOT01001800.1_pt1 | contig 11830 bp, 10 predicted proteins | sample 1552791 | NCBI WGS metagenome assembly OGOT01 (sample SAMEA2580160, study PRJEB22360) | human gut metagenome | biome: human gut; feature: human-associated habitat; material: faeces | place: Denmark | collected 2008/2010
ACACGCAGACGGGCGGAAAAGTAGCGGTCAGTTCTGGCAGGAATTACGGCGGATGAGCTGAGATTTGCGATTTTATCGGATGATGTGAAGACGTTGTCGAAGGCTCCGGGTATCGGGAAGAAGACTGCTCAGAAGCTGATCCTTGAACTGAAGGATAAGATGAAGCTGGAGGATGCGTTTGAATTGAAGCTGGTTCATGAGCAGGAGAGGGCAGCAGTGGGAGCCGGTGAGGTTTCGGATGGCAGGCAGGAAGCTGTTGAGGCTCTGGTTGCGCTGGGATACAGCAGTGCGGATGCGCTTCGTGCGGTGCGTAAGGTTACGGATGTGTCACCGGATGATGTGGAAGGTCTTTTGAAGGCTGCGCTGAAGAATTTTTAACTGAAGCAGGATTTCACGCTCTGGTAGATTGGATTGCCTGTATTGTTATAGAATTGTTATAGGTTAGGATGGGTAACAGATGGAGAAACGTATTATAACTACGGATGTGACGGAGGAGGATTTTTCTCTGGAGGGGAATCTCCGGCCGCAGACGTTGGATGATTATATTGGTCAGGAGAAGACCAAGAGTACTTTGAAGGTTTATATAGAGGCTGCGAAGCAGAGGCATGATGCATTGGATCATGTTTTGTTTTATGGTCCTCCAGGGCTTGGTAAGACTACTCTTTCGGGGATTATTGCCAATGAGATGGGGGTTCATATGAAGGTGACTTCCGGGCCGGCTATTGAGAAGCCGGGGGAGATGGCTGCAATCCTTAATAATCTGCAGGAGGGAGATATTCTGTTTGTGGATGAGATCCACCGCCTGAACAGGCAGGTGGAGGAGGTCCTTTATCCTGCTATGGAGGATTATGCTATTGATATTATGATCGGGAAGGGGGCTTCTGCCAGGTCTATACGTCTGGATCTGCCGAAGTTTACGCTGGTGGGGGCGACTACCAGGGCAGGACTTCTGTCTGCACCTCTTCGTGACCGTTTTGGTGTGATGCATCATCTGGAGTTTTATACTCATGAGGAGCTGAAGACGATTATTATCCGTTCTGCTCAGGTTCTTGGAGTGGAGATTGATGAGAAGGGTGCGGCTGAGATTGCCAAGAGATCCAGGGGAACTCCGAGGCTTGCCAACCGTCTGCTGAAGAGGGTTCGTGATTTTGCGCAGGTGAAATATGATGGACGGATTACTTATGATGTGGCGTGTTTTGCGCTGAATCTTCTGGAAGTGGATCAGTATGGTCTGGATAAGATTGACAGAAGGATTCTTCAGACTATGATCGTGAATTTTCAGGGTGGTCCTGTGGGACTGGAGACTCTGGCTGCGGCGATAGGGGAGGATTCTGGTACGCTGGAGGATGTGTATGAGCCTTATCTGCTGCAGAATGGATTCCTGAACCGTACGCCGAGAGGACGTATGGCATCGGCGCTTGCGTATGAGCATCTGGGCTATCAGATGCCGGAGAAAAACTGAAGTTAAGGGCGTAAAAATATAAAAAAGTAAAAGTTTTTTAAAAATTCCTATACATTTCGACTGCTTTCGAGTATAATGAAGTAAATGTCCGGGGTTCCGGGCAGATTGAAGGAAGATACAGGAGGCTCGTACGGATGGCGGTCAAAAATACAGCAAAGGTAATCATAGGTGGTAAGATTATTACGCTGGGAGGCTATGAATCGGAAGAATATTTTCAGAAAGTAGCATCCTATATAAATAAAAAGATGGATGAGTTAAGTGCTATGCCGGGTTACAGCAGACAGCCCATGGAGACCAAGCATACACTTATCAGCCTGAATATTACAGATGACTATTTTAAGGCAAAGAAACAGGCGGAGGTTTTTGAACAGGATTTACAGCAGAAGGATCAGGAGATGTATGATCTGAAGCATGAGCTGATCTCGCTTCGTATGCAGATTGAGGAAGCGCAGAAGCATGAACAGGAAGCCCTGGAACAGAAGAGCCTTCTGGAGGGAAAGAATAAGGAACTGGAAAAGCAGATTGATGAGCTGCTGAAATAACAGAGGGGGGATTACTTCGGTGATTTCCCCTTTATGATTTGTTTCATATGTATTCGATTTGAATATTATAGCAATGCTCATAAATAATGCATTTAAGATGACTGTTATAGAAAACGTGAGGTATAGAATTGAGAAGAGAAGAGATTGAACTTCTGGCACCTGCCGGTTCCTATGAGGGATTTGAGGCAGCGATCGGTGCAGGTGCAGATGCGGTTTATGTAGGGGGAGCAGCCTTTGGCGCGCGGGCCTATGCGAAGAATTTCGGAGAGGAAGAGCTTTTGCGTGCCATTGATACTGCTCATATCCATGGCAGGAAACTTTATCTGACAGTGAATACGCTGTTGAAGAACAGGGAACTGTCTGAACAGTTGTATGATTATCTGCTTCCATATTATAAGGAAGGTCTGGATGCGGTGATCGTTCAGGATATGGGTGTGTTTAAGATGATCAGGGAGATGTTTCCGGGTATGCATCTTCATGTCAGCACGCAGATGACTGTGACAGGTCCGGAGGGGATGAAGTTTCTGGAAGAACAGGGTGCTTCCAGAGTGGTAACTGCCAGAGAGCTTTCCCTTGAGGAAATCCGGAGGATGCATGAGACAAGTCCTATCGAGATTGAATCTTTTATCCATGGAGCTTTATGTTACAGTTATTCAGGACAGTGCCTGATGAGCAGTATCCTGGGTGGAAGAAGCGGTAACAGAGGAAGGTGTGCACAGCCTTGCCGTCTGCCTTACCAGACAGCGCTTTGTTGCGGGGAAAATGGCAGACGGTCAGAGAAAAGGAAAGCGCAAGAACTATGTCCTCTGAGTCTGAAAGATATTTCTACGATAGAGATTCTTCCGCAGATTCTGGAGGCTGGTGTTACTTCTCTTAAGATAGAGGGCAGGATGAAGCAGCCGGGATATACAGCAGGGGTAACTTCTGTATATCGGAAGTACCTGGATCTTCTTTTTGAGAAGGGAGCTGAGAATTACAGGGTAGCAGAGGAGGATAAGAGATATCTGCTGGATCTGTTTAACAGGGGAGGTTCCTGTACCGGTTATTATCAGATGCAGAATGGTCCGTCCATGATGGCATTCAGCAATGAGAAGAAAACAGGAGATGTCAGTCCTGTATTAAGAAAAAAGAAAGAAAAAATTCAGGGAACATTCATTCTTTTTCCGGGAAGTCCTGCTATACTGGATGTGTCATGCAGGGGAATCCATGGATCTGCGTCTGTGGGTGAGGTACAGTATGCGCAGAACCAGCCGCTGACAGAGGAGCGCATCCGTTCACAGATGGAGAAGCTTGGAAATACAGAATATGAGTGGGAAAATCTGGAAATCCAGATGGATGAGAATATTTTTATCCCGATGAAAATGCTGAATGAGGCGAGAAGAGAGGCACTGGAATCGCTGGAAAATGAATTGCTCAAACCATATAAGAGAGAAGAAAATAATGGGAAGAAACGCTTATCAGAGGATGCCGGAAGAAAAGCAGATTCGTCAAAGCAGAAAAATCTTCCGATTTATATTTCCTGTGAAGAAAAATCCACTGCACTGGCGTTATATAAAAGAGAGGGGATACATGGAATGTATCTGAACGCTGATGCCATGGAGGTCTGCCTGGATGACTGTGTAAGCAGAGGAATGGAGATGTATCTGTCTCTTCCGCATATTATGAGAGGTGAGATGCCCCGGGAGCTTCTCACCAGGATCAGAGAGTGGATGGACAGAGGAATGACAGGATTTCTGGTAAGAAATCTGGAGACTTTTGCAGTTCTGCGAAAGGCAGGTCTGGCTGAGAAATGTGTTCTGGATCACAGTATGTATACATGGAATGATGAAGCTGCTGATTTCTGGAAAGATCAGAAAGTCCTCAGAAATACGGTACCGCTTGAGCTGAACGAAGGGGAAATCCGCCACAGAGATAACCGGGACAGCGAGATGCTGATCTATGGATATCTGCCTCTTATGATATCGGCCCAGTGTGTGCATAAAAATCTTTACGGATGTAATCATAAGGAAGAAGGGGTAACTTTAAAAGACCGTTACGATAAAGAATTTACGGCGAAATGTATATGTAACCCATGGAAAACTGAGAATACAGATTTCTGTATACCCTGCTATAATATCATTTACAACAGTATCCCTTACGGCCTGTTGAAAGAGAAATCACAGATAGACAGACTTGGTGTCTCTTCCCTGAGACTTGCATTTACCATTGAAAAGCCTCAGGATGCGGTGAAGATATATGAAGAGTTCAGAGCTGTTTATCGTGATGGGAAGAATCCTCCGAAACGGGAATATACAAAGGGACATTTTAAAAGAGGAGCCGAGTAAGGCATATGATTAATGTAATTGTAGAATTATCCAAGTATGTGATCCTTACCCTGATGGTGATTTATACCTTTCACTGTTTCTATCTGGTGAAACAGCAGAGTGAGGAGGAGAGAAACGAATCGCTGCGCCAGCAGCTGATGCTTATCTTTTTTATGGATTTCACTGCGTTTCTGGTCATCTACCTGAAGACAGGTAAGTTTCAGGTCGTGTTGTTTTATGTCGAAATGATGGCATTTTTTGCGGGAATCCAGATTTTGTACAGGATTTTTTATAAGAAAGCATCGATTTTACTGCTCAACAATATGTGCATGCTTCTCAGCGTAGGATTTATTATGCTGTGCAGGCTGGATGTTTCCACAGCTACCAGACAGCTGGTGATCGTGTCAGGCGTGAATGTGGTGGCATTGATCGTACCTGTCCTGATCAGGAAGATGAAATTTCTCAAAGACCTGACATGGGTTTATGCGGGAATCGGAATCGTTTTGCTGGCGGCGGGATTTGTGCTTGCAAAGACAAGCTATGGAGCAAAACTTTCCCTGATGGGAATCCAGCCTTCAGAGGCGATAAAGATTACATTTGTGTTCTTTATGGCGGCATTGCTGAGAAAAGGTGCTGATTTTTCAAAAGTGATCCAGGCTACGGTAGTGGCGGGACTGCATGTGGGGATTCTTGTACTTTCCAGAGACCTTGGAAGTGCAGTGATCTTCTTTGCGGCATATCTTGTGATGATTTATGTGGCATCCAGAAATGTGGGATATCTGGCACTTGGTCTTGCAGGCGGATCTGCAGGGGCAGTTGTCGCATATCATCTGTTTGGCCATGTGCGTCAGAGAGTGACAGCCTGGAAGGATCCCATGGCGGTATATCAGAATGAAGGATACCAGATCGTCCAGTCACTGTTTGCCATTGGAACCGGCGGATGGTTTGGAATGGGATTGTGTCAGGGTTCGCCTGAGAAGATCCCTGTTGTCAAGAATGACTTTATATTCAGTGCGATCTGTGAGGAACTGGGTGGGATTTTTGCAGTCTGCCTGATCCTGGTATGTATGAGTTTCTTTTTGATGATCGTAAATATTGCGCTTAAGATTAAGAAACCATTCTACAAACTGATCGCACTTGGACTTGGTACGGAATATGCATTTCAGGTATTTCTGACAATTGGCGGAGCAACGAAATTTATCCCTATGACAGGTGTAACTCTTCCTCTGGTCAGCTATGGAGGAAGTTCTGTCGCATGTACAGTACTGATGCTGGCGATCATTCAGGGATTGTATATTTTGAGAGAAGATGAGGACGAAGAAATTGAGAGATATCGAAGAAAAGGAACGGCGCAGAGATTTGAAGAAGCGCCAGAAGCGCAAAGCCCGGGAGATTTCTGAAAAGAGAAGGCCCCGTAACAGAGAGTATACACTGGTATCCTGCTTTTTTGTGCTGATCTTTGTCAGTATGATCGGATATCTGATCTACTTTAATTATGCAAAGAGCGATGATTTTATCAATAGTCCCTATAATACAAGGCAGGATACTTTTTCAGACAGGGTTGTAAGAGGTAAGATCATATCTGCAGATGGGCAGGTGCTTGCCCAGACCAATGTTTACGAAGACGGAACAGAGGAACGTACTTATCCCTATGCAAATATGTTCGCTCATGTAGTCGGATATGACACTAATGGAAAAAGCGGACTGGAATCAGAGGCGAACTTCCAGCTTCTGACTTCTCATGAATTTTTCCTGAACCAGATGAAAAATGAGTTTAAGAATCAGAAAAATACGGGTGATTCTGTGATCACGACGTTAAACGCAGATCTTCAGTCAACTGCCTATAATGCACTTGGTGACAGGAGAGGGGCGGTTGTTGCCATAGAACCCTCTACAGGTAAGATTCTGGTGGAAATGAGCAGACCGGACTTTGACCCGAATACTATTTCCCAGAACTGGGACACACTGGTAAATGATTCCAATGACAGCAGTCTGTTGAACAGAGCTACAAACGGAGCCTATCCTCCGGGATCTACATTTAAGGTGGTAACTGCCCTGGACTATTTCAGAACCAAGGGCAGTCTGGAGGGATTTTCCTATCTCTGTGAGGGAAGTATTACCAGAGAAGATCACACGATCAGGTGCTATGGCGGAACTGTTCATGGACAGGAAGATTTTTACAGTGCTTTTGCCAATTCCTGTAACAGTGCATTTGCAGAGATCGGAACCATGCTCGGAGGCAGTTCTCTGAAAAAAACAGCCGAGGATCTTCTTTTTAATAAGAGCCTTCCGCTTTCTTCCTATAAAAAGAGTACTTTTACATTAAATGGAAAATCTTCTGTTGCAGAGGTTATGCAGACTGCCATCGGACAGGGTAATACGTTGGTATCACCTATGCATATGGCGCTGATTACCAGTGCGATTGCCAATGGCGGGGAGCTCATGAAGCCTTATCTCATTGATTCTGTTGTAAGTTCAGACGGAGAGACAGTGAAGACAACAGAGCCGGAGAGCTATAAACGTCTGATGACAACAAATGAGGCGAATATCCTTGGAAAGCTTATGAAAGGTGTTGTGGAAAACGGGACCGCATCGGCTCTGAACGGAAGAGGATATACAGTGGCAGGCAAGACCGGATCAGCGGAATTTGATGAGAATGGTTCCAGTCATTCCTGGTTTATCGGTTATTCCAACGTGGATGATCCGGATCTGGTAGTTGCGATCATTGTTGAGAATGGCGGTACCGGAAGTGAAGCAGCAGTGCCCATCGCAGAGCAGATATTTGATGCGTATTATTATGATAAGCAATAATAAATTCCATGTTGCAGGCAATCTGGAATGAATTTTGGCTACGTTACTGTGAACGGAGTGAACAGTAACTAATTAATCGGTAATATGTTATGAAATGCTATTTATAGCTTGCGGGTTTGGAAAAAAAGAGATATACTATACTCAGTTTATAATACCACGCAAAACAGGAGGGATTGCATTATGATAGAAGCAACGAGCTGTGGCGGTGTGGTAATTCATCGGGGTAAGATTCTTACTTTGTATAAATCTTACAGGAACCGTTATGAGGGCTGGGTATTGCCGAAAGGAACAGTGGAACCAGGCGAAACGCATGAACAGACAGCATTGCGGGAAGTGATGGAAGAGGCTGGAGTGCGTGCGACCATTGTGAAATACATCGGAAAGAGCCAATATAACTTTACCGTTCCGGAGGACGTGGTTTTCAAAGAGGTACACTGGTATCTTATGACTGCGGATAATTATCATAGTAAGCCCCAGAGAGAGGAGTTTTTTGTAGATTCCGGATATTATAAATTTCATGAGATCTATCATCTGCTGAGGTTTTCAAACGAGAAGCAGATTGTAGAGCGTGCTTATCAGGAATATCTGGAGATGAGAAGCAATGGACTCTGGGGAAAACAGCATAAGTATTATTAACGAGAGAACAGGGCTGTGTTTTTTTGCAACGCAGCCCGGTTTAAATTTTGGAGAAAATGGAAATACTGTAACTGAAGTGTTATAGAAACGGGAGAGGGTGTAAGATGCTGAAATGGCAGGAGAATTTTCTTGCAGGGGAATCTGTAAAGGATCCTGAGAAGATAAAAAAGAAACTGAACAGCGGAAAACCGGTTCTGGGCATTTATCTCCTTACTCTGTCAGAGAATCCTGTGAATCTGATGGATATTATTCCTGCAGCAATGCTGATACAGAAGAGCTTTTATGGAATCTGTCCGAAGATCATAGGAATGGCGAAGGGCAAAGAGGAAGCCCTGGAGATGGTGCGAAGTCTGATCGATGAAATGTACAGGGAAACGGGAACCTTCGCAACAGCTGAATATATAGAAAACAGGTGAGAATATGTTACATATTTTATGGCTGATCCTTAAATTTATACTGATCATCCTGGGAATTCTGCTGGGCCTTCTTTTACTGGCAGTTCTTCTTGTACTGTTCTGTCCTGTAAGATATAAGGCATCAGCTGTCAAGGCAGAAGTTGGTTGGAAACAGACAGAGGGAGAGGGTATCGTAAGCTGGCTGTTTCATGGGATTTCGCTGAGAGTGGAATGGAAAGATCAGCAGATGGAGATATCCTTTCATCTGTTTGGAATTCCCGTAGACAAGTTGTTGAAAAAACGGCAGGAGAAGAGGGATATAACAAAGAAATCCGGGAAAAATCCGGAGAAATCCGGCGCAGAAAAGGTATCTGTATCCGGCATAGACGGAAGCAGGGAAGAAGAGCATAAGAAATCAGTGGTTGATCACCCGCAATCAGAGAATATGGAGACTGAGGATCTGAAAACAGACAGAAATTCAGCTTCAGGTACATCTGCTGATACAGAGAGGATCAGAAACAGTCAGATATCCGGACAGCAGGAACTGAATGCAGATGATACAGATCGGAATAGTCTAAAGAAGAGGCAGTTTTTTATAAAAAGGATCTATGACCGGATCCGAAATATATTTCAGTCGATTCGTACAAAACTGCAAAATATCCGCAGGACATTCGGGAAGATTAAGAAGAATGTGTCCTGGTGGAAGGCGTTTATAGAACATCCCAGAGTGACAGCTGCCAGAAAACTTGTATGGAAACATGGAAAATTTTTGCTTAAGCATATTTTTCCTACAAGGATAGAAGGGCAGGTTACTTTTTCTTTTGAAGATCCGGCTCTGACAGGTGCGGCACTTGCTGTACTTGGGATGACAATTCCATTTCACAAAAACTGTATACAGATCAATCCCCGTTTTGACAGTGAGAATTATCTGTATGGAAACATCAGGGCAAAAGGCAGGATCTACGGATTTGTTCCTGTGCGGGCAGCAGTGAGTATTTATTTCAATAAAAATATAAAATACGTTATAAAACGTTGGAAAACCAGGAGGGCATGACCATGGCAAATGAAAACAATTTTAAAGAAACCGTAAATTCATTATTCAAGGGAATGGACAGTTTTATTTCTGCGAAAACAGTGGTAGGAGAGGCAATCCATGTAGGCGATACGATCATTCTTCCTCTGATGGATGTATCTTTCGGTGTAGGTGCCGGTGCTTTTTCGGGGGAAAAGAAAGATAACGGCGGCGGTGGAATGGCCGGAAAAATGACTCCCTGTGCAGTGCTTGTGATCCAGAATGGAACAACAAAGCTGGTCAATGTGAAAAATCAGGATGGTCTCACCAAGATCCTTGATATGGTTCCGGATTTTGTAGACCGTTTTACCTCCGGAAAAGGTGACGAAGAATCTGTCGGCGAATCAGAAAAATAATTTTTGCATAGACTATAGCAAACCGATGAAAAAGGTGCAGAAGAATTGGAAAAGCTGTTCGGCTTTATGCTGTTTTTCATAGGGATTGGGATGATAATCGGGATGCTGATTGCAGAAAATGTGGTTCTGGTGGTTTCGGCCGGAGTTTTCCTGTTGTTGGGATATCATCTTTTCTGTCATTAACTTTACAGAAGATTGCGAATATCCCGTTTGACATATGAAATAAAAAAAGACTGTCAGCTCAGGCAGAATATTCGGTAAAGAATATCTGAACAGAGGGACAGTCTTTTTTGCAAAAAAATACCCCTGTTGCAACAGGGGTAATGGTGTTATTATGCTCTTTCTACTTTACCGGATCTTAAGCAAGAAGTACATACATATGTCTTTCTAGCTCCACCCTCAGCAGTCTTGATTTTAACGGATTTTACGTTAGATTTCCACATTTTATTGGATCTTCTATGTGAATGACTTACATTATTTCCGAAATGAGCAGCTTTCTCACAGATTGCACATTTAGCCATGATAGCACCTCCTTGACGCTTTATTGTTACTGTCGTGCTGTGTGCATAGCGTCTGAACAGTAACCTTGTGTTCAACAGATTACATTGTAACAGATGAATTGTGCTTTTGCAAGCAAAAAAAGGAAAAAACTCAAAAATTATATTTCTTTTTCTGTGAAAAGAGGTTATAATACACTTACATACAATAATGAGCATTGGAGGTAACCATATGAATGGACGTATAGATTCCGGATTAGGTCAGATCATAATTGACACAGATGTAATCGCAACCTACGCAGGAAGCGTTGCTGTAGAATGTTTTGGTATCGTAGGCATGGCTGCAGTCAGTATGAAGGACGGACTGGTAAAGCTTCTTGGAAAGAACAGCCTGAAACATGGCATCAGCGTCAGAATTACAGAGGACAATAAAATCCGCCTGAATTTCCATGTTATTGTGGCATATGGCGTGAACATAAGTACAATTGCAGACAACCTTGTCAGCAATGTCAAATATAAAGTCGAGGCCTTTACAGGAATGGAGATCGATAAGATCGATATTTATGTAGAAGGTGTACGCGCAATTGATTAGGATAGAGGAGGAACTTGTGGTGAATAACAAAACCATAGATGCCAGAATACTTTCCAGGATGTTTCTTGCAGGAGCCAAGAATCTGGAAGCTAAAAAAGAATGGATCAACGAACTGAACGTATTTCCGGTACCGGATGGAGATACAGGAACGAATATGACTTTGACGATCATGTCAGCTGCAAAGGAAGTCAGCGCCATGGAGAGACCGGATATGGAATCTCTGGCAAAAGCGATTTCTTCCGGTTCTCTTCGAGGAGCCAGAGGAAACTCGGGAGTAATCCTTTCTCAGCTTCTGAGAGGATTTACAAAGACGATCCGGGAAGAAAAAGAGATCGATACGATTGTACTTGCACAGGCATGTGAGCGTGCAAGAGCAACTGCTTACAAGGCGGTCATGAAACCGAAAGAAGGTACGATCCTGACAGTTGCAAAAGGAATCGCTCAGAAAGCAGCTGAGATGGCAGAGGTGACAGATGATCTGGAAGAGTTTTTGCCGGCAGTTCTGGCATATGCCAAAGAAGTGCTGGATCAGACACCGGAGATGCTTCCTGTACTGAAAGAAGCCGGCGTAGTGGATTCCGGCGGACAGGGACTTCTGGAAGTGTTACATGGCGCCTATGATGCATTTCTTGGCAAAGAGATCGATTACAGTGCGATCGAAGCAAGTGCAGGAACAAAGATGACCAAAGCAGGTGCGCAGGCTGAAGCGGACATCAAGTTCGGATATTGTACAGAATTTATCATTATGACAGATAAGGCCTTTACAGAAGCAGATGAAATGGAGTTTAAATCCTACCTGGAGTCCATTGGAGATTCCATCGTATGTGTGGCGGATGAAGACATTGTGAAGATCCACGTTCATACAAATCATCCGGGACTGGCCTTTGAAAAAGGACTCACATACGGACAGTTGTCCCGTATGAAGGTTGACAACATGAGAGAAGAGCATCAGGAAAAGCTGATCCGTGATGCGGAAAAAGTTGCAGCAGAACAGGCGAAAAAAGCGCCTCGCAAGCCGGTTGGGTTTATTGCAGTATCCATCGGAGAAGGGATGAACGAGATTTTCAGAGAACTTGGTGTGGATTATCTGATCGAAGGAGGTCAGACGATGAACCCAAGTACAGAGGATATGCTCACTGCGATCGATGCAGTCAATGCAGATCA
>OGOT01001802.1_pt1 | contig 11817 bp, 11 predicted proteins | sample 1552791 | NCBI WGS metagenome assembly OGOT01 (sample SAMEA2580160, study PRJEB22360) | human gut metagenome | biome: human gut; feature: human-associated habitat; material: faeces | place: Denmark | collected 2008/2010
TTCAACCGCGTCGCGGCAATCAGTTTGAAATTATCTTGATGATGGGAAAAACTGCTGGTAATCTATGGAACGTCATAGAACGTTTGCCTTGCGCAGGCGTTGAAGCGAGATGCGATGCAGTCTCGAGTTCTTTGGAGGTATCTATGTCAGATACGAAGGCGAAGAAGACAAACAGACGTTTTAAGTTCAAATTACCGCATGTCTATACGATCATGTTCTTGCTGATCGTTGTCTTTGCGGTCCTGACTTGGATCGTTCCCTCTGGTCAGTATCAGCGCAAGACGATTTCGACAGCGGCGGGCGAGCGTGAAGTCGCCGTTGCTGGAACCTATGAACAGGTTGATAAGAACTACACCGATTCCGAGACCGGCGAGACCATCAATCTGGGCCAGGATATCTTTGCGGTCCTGCAAGCGCCTACTAAGGGCATCCAGGAGGCTGCCGACGTCGTTGCGTTCGTCTTATTGATTGGCGGATCGTTCGCAGTCATCACCAAGACCAACGCTTTGAATGCCGGCATGAGCCGTGTGATTAAAAAGCTCAAGAACAAGGACATCCTCATCATTCCCATCACGATGACGTTGCTGTCCATTTGCGGCACTACGTTTGGTATGTCTGAGGAAGCCCTGCCGTTCTATGCCATCTTCATTCCCATCATGATGGGTATCGGGTATGACTCGATGACGGCGTTTATCATCTGCTTCCTTGGTCCTAACCTGGGATATTGTGCTTCGACCATCGACCCGTTTAATGTTTTGATCGCCCAAGGCATCATTGGTATCGAGGGCAATCCTCAGCTGTGGCTGCGCGCCGTTTCTTGGGTCATCTTCACTGCCGTTGGTATCGCATGGGCCATGCGCTACGCCATGCGTGTCAAGAAAAATCCCGAGTCGTCCATTGTGTACGAGGACGATAAGCTCAAGCGTGTTGAGTTTTCCGTGACCGATGCCTCCATCGAGGAAGAGTTCACTACCCGTCAGAAGCTCGTGCTTATCGATTTTGCCTGCGGCATGGGCATTATCGTCTGGGGTCTTGTTACCCAGGGCTGGTACATGAATGAGATTTCCGCCGTGTTCCTTGGTATGGGCTTGCTTGCCGGTATCCTGGGCGGCCTTGACCAGCAGACGATCGCCGAGGAGTTCGTTAAAGGCATTGCCGACTTTGCGTATGCCGCTATCGTCATCGGCATCGCTCGCGGTATCTTGGTCATCGCAGAGGGTGGCATGATCATCGACACCATCCTCCAGGCGCTCGCTACTGCACTGGCCGGTGCACCTGCCGCCGTCTACACCACGTTTATGTATATCGTCCTTGGCCTGCTCTCTTTGCTGGTTCCCTCGAGCTCTGGACTTGCGGCGCTCACCATGCCCGTCATGGGTCCGCTGACCGAGCTTATGGGCCTCAATCCCGAAGCCGCCGTTACCGCGCTCCAGTTTGCTAATCAGACCATCAACACCATCAGTCCCGTGGCGGGCATGACGGTTGCCGGTCTTGCCGTGGCAAAGATCTCGTTTGGTCAATGGTGGAAGACCATTTGGAAGTTCTTCATTTTCATGGTCGTCTTTGGCCTGATCGTAACGGCAATCTCTGGCATGCTTCCGGCGTAGGTGGTTGTGATGTCTGATCGTTTGACGGTCCTGACGTCTAAGAGCGTCTTTACCGGTACGGGGGACCTGCCGTTTGAAGGTTTCGTAGCGGTCCGTGGCAATCGAATTGAGGCTGTTGGCACCAAGTGTGAGCTAGCTTCGTATTTGACCCAGGCGGACGAGGTAGTTGACCTGGGCGACCGCACCGTCATGCCTGGCCTGATCGATGTGCATACCTTCTATACAGGCTGGGCGCTGCGGACGTTGGGGCCTGATCTGTCCGGCATCGCTGATGCCAAAGAGGCCGTGTCGCTCTTGCGTGCATGGAAAGAAGATCGTCCGGATTGCGCGGCGGCTTTTGGCCACAACCTACCCGAAACGTTGGCATCGGATGCCGAGAACGCAAATACAGCAGCTGTGTTTGACGAGTGTTTTGGCGATATCCCCGTCGTCTGCTTTACACCGGGCGCGGATACCTGTGTTCTCAATGCTGCCGCCAGTGCGCGATACGGCTTCACACCCCAGGCGTGCTATGCCGAGAAGATCTGGCGCATGATGAGCGATTTCCTCGCGCTGCCCGAGGTGCGTGCAGGGTATTCGGACTACATGAGCATGCTTAACGAACGCGGCGTTACCGCCATCAAGGAGATGGCGTTTGATGACTACTACGGCTTTGCCGACGAAATGGCTCGCCGTGAGGAATCTGGTGAGCTGACGGTTCGCGTCTCTATGATGTCGCAGCCGGTGGGTGCCGGTGCAAATCTTGCATATGCCCGCGAGGCACGAGAGCGCTTCCGGGGACCGTTCGTTCGTTTCTCTGGCTTCAACCGTATGACCGATCGCGGCGTATGGGCGGGGCTTGCCGAGATGATAGAACCCTATGAGGACTCGGCCGATGCGGGCGCTGCCGGCAAGACGGGCGTCGAGGCGCCAGAGTGGGATCTGATTGAGAACGAGCTGCGTGCAATTGATGCTGACGGATTCCGATATTCCTTGCATTGCCAGGGCGATGGCGCCGTTCGTCGCACCGTGGCGCTCTATGCCTCGCTGCCTCGAGACGAGCATGGACGGATGCTTCGCCGCCATGCGATTACCGATCTCGAGAACTCTGACCCGACCGATCTTGTCGAGTTTGGCAAGTTAGGTGGAATTTGCGAGGTCTATCCGCAGATTCTGACGCTGGACCGACGCGAGGATTGCCTGTCGATGATGCGTCGACAAATTGGCGAGACGCGACTTTTGCACAGCTGGAATCGCCGCGGCATGGAAGATTCCGGATGCACAGTGTGCTGTGGAACGGATTTGCCGCTGCTGATTCCGAGCCTGGGCGAGTCAATCTACAGCGCGTGCGGCGGATTCTTCGCCGACGGACTGCCTGTGAATGAGGTCAACACGCTGACGCTTGTCGAGCTCTTGCGCGCTTGGACTGCCGGGGGCGCGTACGATCTGATGCGCGAAGACGAGCTGGGTACGCTCGAGGTCGGCAAGCTTGCCGATATCTGCGTGCTCGATCGGGATGTGTTTGACCTCGATTATCGCGACGCACGCGATCTTGCGGTTGATATGACGATGTCGGACGGACAAATCGTGTTCGATCGAAATAAGGAGGCATAAGATGTCTGAATCCAAACCGACGCTGCGCCGCGAGCAGATTGCGGGCATGAATATCCACTACATCATGTGGTCGCTCGATTACTTCCTTGATGTGCAGCAGCGTTTGGGCTTTGAGTCCATTGAGCTGTGGTGCGCAGAGCCGCATGTGACGCTCGACCACACGGGCTACTTTGAGGCTGAGGTCCTGGCGAAAAAGGCTGCAGACCGTGGGCTTAGGTATCGTACTCTGTGCCCCGAGAACGTTGTCTATCCTTGGCAGTACTGCGCACGCAAACCGCTGCATGAACAGCGCAGCCTGGCGTACTTTAAGCACGGCATTGAGCTTGCCGAGGTACTTGGGTGCGACCGTATGTCCGTCAATTCGGGCTGGGGCGACTGGGACGAGGACCGCGAGGAAGCCTGGAAGCGCAGCCGCGAGCACTTGTCCATTCTGGCGGAGTATGCCGGCGAGCACGGTCTGGTGCTTACGATGGAAAGCCTGCGTCCCGAGGAGAGCAACCTTGTGACGACGGTTTCCGATGCGAAGCGCATGATTGACGAGGTCGCGAGCCCGTACTTACAGCCCATGGTTGATACAACCGCGATGGGCGTTGCTGGCGAGACGCTCGAGGACTGGTTTGCCACCTTTGGTGATGGGGCAATTCACGAGATGCACTTTATCGACGGTGACCCGTATGGCCATCTGGTGTGGGGCGATGGCAAGCACGATATGGACGCCTTCGTTGCCACACTCAACGCCCATGGTTTCGACGGCATGCTGGGCCAGGAGATCACGGACGGTCGTTACTACGATGACCCGGCGGCGGCAGATGCCAAGAACATGGCCGCATTCGAGAAATATCTGATTGACTAAAACAACTATCGGCCACGCAACCAACGTCATTGATTGCGGCCAAACAAGAAAGGAACTGGATATGAACGCACACGATCTGATCAAAGAGGCAATTGCCGAGAAGGGCAAGTTCGACAGCGTCTACTGGATTGCTTGTGGTGGCTCCATGATCGATTTGATCCCGGCTCACGAGCTTCTGCAGCGCGAGGCAACCACCTTCACTTCGTATATCTATACGGCTCGCGAGTTCGATATCATGCGTCCGCGTCGTCTGGGCGAGAAGTCCCTGGTCATTGCTTGCAGCCACAGTGGCAATACCCCGGAGGTCGTCGAGGGCTGCGAGATTGCCCTTGCCGCCGGCGCTACGGTGATCGCCCAGACCGACAACGCTGGATCCAAGATCGACTCCGGCAAGTGGACCACGTGGGTCTACCCATGGGGCGAGGGTGTGCCGCAGGCCGAGGTCCCCGCTGGCATTTCGCTGCTTGCGGCAGAGCTGCTCGATCAGCAGGAGGGCTACGCCGATCTTGCCGATATGTATGCCGGTATCGCCGAGATGGATAAGATTCTTCCCCCGGCACGTGAGAAGGTAAATGCCGAGCTGGGCGATCGTTTTGCCAAGCTTTGCCAGGAGCACGAGTTCTTCTATATTCTGGGCAGCGGTCCCAACTTTAGCCAGACCTACGGTTTCGCTATCTGCTCTCTTATGGAGATGCAGTGGCAGCACTGCAGCTACATCCACTCTGCCGAGTACTTCCATGGCCCCTTCGAGGCTACTCAGGATGGCGTTTTTTACTTCCTGCAGATGGGCTCCAGCGAGTGCCGTGCTATGGACGAGCGCGCCCTGGCGTTCCTTAAGACGCATACCGATACGCTGATGGTGCTCGATGCCAAGGAGTACGGTATGGAAGCCGTGCCGGCGAGCGTCCGTGCCTATCTGGACCCGGTGCTGTTCTACGCCATGAACTGCGAGCTGCGTGCCGCACGCGGCAAGGTGTTTGATCACGATCCCGATTTCCGTCGCTATATGGGTGTTGTCGAGTACTAGAAGGGACAAAGGCCATGGCATTTAACGTTAACGCGCTCGGATTTGGCGACAACGTCGTCGATCGCTACGAGCATATCCACACCATGTATCCCGGCGGCAATGCGGTGAACTTCGCCGTTTATGCCAAGAAATGCGGTGCCGCACGCTGTGCATACATGGGCATTTTTGGCAATGACGCCGCTGCCGAGCATGTCATTGCAAGCCTCGAGGATGAGGGTATCGAGCTTGACAAGTGCGAGCAGATGATTGGCGAGAACGGAGCGGCTCGCGTGACCGTCGTTGACGGTGACCGTGTCTTCCTCGGCTCCAACGAGGGCGGTATCCGTGGCGATGCGCGCTATGTCCTCGATCGCTTTGACCTTGCGTACATGAAGCAGTTCGATGTGGTTCATTCGGGCAACTATTGCTTTACCGAGCGCGAGCTGCCCAAGCTGAAGGCTGCGGGCGTCACGGTCTCTTTTGACTTTTCGGACGACTCCACCGACGAGTACTACGAGCAGATTGCACCCTACGTCGATTTTGCCTTCTTTAGTGCGGCGGATGTCGCGAGTGAGGACGAGATTCGCGAGCGTCTGGCATGGGTGAAGGGCCTGGGTCCGCGTTTTGTGTCGGCTACGGCGGGTGCCGAGGGCTGCATTGCTTACGACGGCGAGCGTTATTACCGCCAGCTGGCTAAACCGGTAACGGACATGAAGGACACCATGGGAGCGGGCGACTCGTTCCTCACTTCGTTTTTGATGTGCTATCTCGATTCCGCCAAGCGTGGAGAGGATGGCGCCGAGGCTATCGAGCGCGCGCTCGACTTTGCTGCCGGGTTTGCCTCGACCGTGTGCGGCATGGAAGGTTCTTGGGGCCACGGAGCACCAATCGTCGAATAGCCGAGCGGTCCCGGGGAGGTGCAGGATCCTCCCCGGGACCTCGTGTGCAAAAAATGCCAAATATGAGTACTGTGACTAATTTAGTCGCAGCAAAATCAACCCCTTCAGACGTGATTTGAGCGTCTGGAGGGGTTTAAGATTTGCGAAAACGCAGGATGAATGACTGTAAAAGCTTTAATTAGCGGACAATCGAGGATTATTCTGGCGGTTGGAAAGTTAAAAGAAATGTATCCATTCCGGTAGCAGTACTCATATTTGGCATTTTTTGCACACCAGGGGTTAGCGAAGGTCAAAAAAAGAGCGCGCATTTGTTAAAACTATCGACTCGATGCGCTTTGCGTCGCAGTTTTTGAGCGAGGTGATGCGTTCTGAGGTCCTTGTGAGCGACCTGATGAGCGACTGCGCGCTTGTTTCTGTGTTTGGCTCGGCCGGCGCATCGGTCTCGAGCAGTAGGCGGTCGAGTGGAATCTGTCGTGCGTATTCGCGACCGCGCTTGGTCGCGAGCATGCGTTCGTTGACGGAAAAATAGCAGCCCGCATTACGCGCGCGGGTGAGTTCGTCCGAAGTGCCGCTAAACCAGTGGAAGATGATAGCGGGGGAGTCGGGGTTTGGGATGAGTAGTCCATGCGATTCGAGGACGTCCAGTACGGCTCCTGCCGAACGAACGGCGTGAATTGATATCACGCGCCCGGTAAGAGGATGCTGCACGAGCGCATCGCAGAGCCGGTTAAGTGCCTGTATTTGTAGCGGCTCACTTCCAGCAAAGCGCGCGGAAAAGTCGAGTCCGACTTCGCCGATGTAGCGTTCTTGGGCAGCAACTTCGCAAAGCAGATTGACTTCGGCAAAACCGCAGTGGCCATCGGCGAGCCACCAGGGGTGAAGCCCAACGCCGGCGATGATGCCCGGGTGGCGACGAGCGCGCTCGTTTGCGGCCGAAAAGTCGCGTGGATCGACGCCGCAATCAAATAGACCCAAGCCCAGCGCCGTTGCCTCATCGGCAACGGCGTCCGGGTGGGCCATTAAATCAAGATGGCAGTGTGCATCAAATAACCGGGGCTCCATCTCGGTGCGCTCCGCTAGTCTAGGCGCTGGCCATCGGCGCGCACGCGCTCGATGCCGCGACCGCTGATCTGGCGGATAACCTCGCCGGCGATCATCTGACCCATGATGGGCGGCATAAAGCTGGCGGTTCCCAGCTCGGTGCGCTCGTGGATGTTGGAAGGATCGCGGGGCTGTGTCTTAACCGATTCCTCGCAGCTAAACAGTACATGCAGGCTCTTGATTCCGCGCTTCTTGCATTCTTTGCGCATGATGCGGCTCATGGGGTCACGTACCGTATCGAAAATGTCGGCAAAGCGGAGGCACTCGGGATGGAGCTTGTTGGCCCCGCCCATGGAGCTAACCAAACGAATGTCGTGGTCCTGAGCATATTTGGCAATGGTGAGCTTGGCCGAGATGGTGTCGATGGCGTCGACGACGTAGTCGAGCTTGCCGTCCGTCTGCTCCAAAACGCTCGCGAAGAAATCATCGATGTTGTCGCTCAGCAAGTATTCGGTGCGCTTGATGACGGTGGCGGCGGGATTGATGTCGTGGATCATGGCCTCCATCACGTCAACCTTGCGCTTGCCGACGGTGCTGTGAAAGGCGATGGCCTGGCGATTGATATTGCTGGGCGCGATGATGTCCTTATCCAGAATGACGAAATGACCAATGCCGCCGCGGGCGAGTGCCTCGCAGCAGTTGGAGCCCACGCCTCCGCAGCCGAGCACTAGCACCGTAGCATCGGCGAGCTTATCGAGTGCCTCGCGGCCCATGATAATCTCGAGCTTGGTGTCGCGTGTCTCGATGGCGGCTGCGGCTGTGGTTTCGGTCATAGATATCCTCCGATGGGGAGTCGGTCGTGTTTTAGCTATCGCCATTATAGGTATTATTGCGATTCCATTTGAGCCCTTGGGCTTGTTGAAATGGGATCGGGATTCGCATAAGATTGAAGCAGATGGCACCCGTTGCAGCGGGTTGGCCAACTCCGAAACACGTTTATGGCGTGAGAAGTGGCCGTCTTCGCATTACGCGGGGGCGGCTATTTCATTCGACCTCCAATGTGGATGCCGAGCTCCACAGCCGCGATTACAAGCAATAACAACGTCAGGACATCGTCAATACTCATAGTCCATCTCCTTCTCGGGTAGAGGGAGCTGGCCCATCTGCTTCAACTTCCATTGTAGCTAAATACGAACGAATGTTCTATAGATGTTCCTGTATTAGATAGTTAGACAAACATCTAAATATCGAGTATAGTGTGCGCGTCATGAGAGATGATGAAAGGGGGTCTTATGCCGGGAGAGGGTTTTAAGGCGCTTGCCGATCCAACGCGACGGCGCATTTTGGAGTTGCTGCGCGAGGGCAATTGCACGGCGGGGGAGCTTGCCGAGCATTTCGATATCAGTAAGCCGTCGCTGAGCCATCACTTGGCGACGCTCAAAAACGCCGGGTTGGTAACCGACGAACGTCATGGTCAAAACATCGTATACAGCTTAAACACTACCGTCATGCAGGACTTGATCGGTTGGTTTATGGGCTTTACAAACACGGAAGGTGATAAGGATGAATAACGAAAACAAGGGCATTCACCCCACGGGGGTATCGTCGCGCGTGTGGATTGCGCTGGTCGCTCTGTGCGTCGCCAATGTCGTAGCGCATCTCATGGTGATGCCGAGCTTGCCTGGGCAGATTCCCACGCACTGGGGCGCGAACGGCGCCGTCGACGGTTGGGGTCCCAGCTGGATGGCCTCCGCGCTCGGCGTGCTGCCTCTGGTGCTTCTCGCAATGTTCTGCGTGGTGCCGCGCATCGATCCCAAAGGTGAGGCATATCGAACCTCGGGCAAGTTCTATCAGGGCTTCGTAATCGCCTTCACCTTGTTCATGTGCGCCATAAGCTGGCTGGGAGAGCTTACGGTCTGGGGCGTGGTGCCGGCGGTCGGTTCGGTCAACGTGCTGATTTCCGGTGTTGTCGGTTTGCTGTTCATCGGCGTAGGCAACTACTTGCCGCGTGTGAAGCAGAACTATACGCTCGGTATCAAGACGCCTTGGGCGCTTGCCAATCCCGAGAACTGGCGCCGTACGCAGCGCTTTGGCGGTGCCTGCTTTATGGTGCTGGGCTTTGGCCTGATTGTGATGGGCGTGGCAGGCAGCGTGCTTTCGAGTGAAGTCGTCGCCGCGGTGATTGCGGTTCTGGCGTTTGGTTCGGTTGGAGCCGTCTACGTCTACTCGTATCTGCTGTGGCGCAAATCGCAGCGAGCCGCTCGTTAAGGTTGCGGAAAACTAGCGTACGCAGTTCATAGTGTGTTAAGGGGGACTTTTCCCAGGTAGTATTAGGGGGTGTGGGCAACCATGCCCCTTTTTCGTTAAGTTTCAGAGCTGGTTTTCTCATTTCGTTTCCACTAAAGCGAAACAAGAATAGGGAAACAGCAGGTAGAAAGGATAAAACAGGCAAATGGCAGAGTTTATCTACCAGATGTATCAGGCTCGTAAAGCCCATGGCGACAAGGTGATCCTTGACGACGTGACCCTGAGCTTCTACCCCGGTGCCAAGATCGGCGTCGTGGGCCCCAACGGTATGGGCAAGTCGACCCTGCTCAAGATCATGGCCGGCATCGAGGAGGTCTCCAACGGCGATGCCAGGCTCACCCCCGGCTACACCGTGGGTATCCTGCAGCAGGAGCCGCCGCTCGACGACGACAAGACCGTCATCGAGAACGTGCGCATGGCATTTGGCGACATGATCGCCAAGGTCGATCGCTTCAATAAGATCGGCGAGGAGATGTGCGACCCGGATTGCGACATGGACGCCCTCATGGCCGAGATGGGCAAGCTCCAGGACGAGATCGACGCCGCCGACGGCTGGGATATCGATTCCAAGCTCGGCCAGGCCATGGACGCCCTGCAGCTGCCCGATTCCGACATGCCGGTCAACGTACTTTCCGGCGGCGAGCGCCGCCGCGTGGCCCTGTGCAAGCTGCTGCTCGAGGCTCCCGACCTGCTGCTGCTCGACGAGCCCACCAACCACCTGGACGCCGAGTCGATCCTGTGGCTCGAGCACTTCCTGCACAACTACCAGGGCGCGGTGCTTGCCGTCACACACGATCGCTACTTCCTGGACAACGTTGCCGAGTGGATCTGCGAGGTCGACCGCGGCCACCTTTATCCCTACAAGGGCAACTACTCCACGTATCTGGAGACCAAGGCCGCCCGTATCGAGGCACAGGGCAACCGCGACGCCAAGCTCGCCAAGCGCATGGAGGCCGAGCTCGAGTGGGTGCGCAGCTCGCCCAAGGCCCGTCAGGCCAAGAACAAGGCCCGTCTGGCCCGCTACGAGGCGATGGAGGCTGAGGCGCGCGCTAGCCAGAAGCTCGACTGGACTGACATTCGCATCCCTGTCGGCCCGCGTCTGGGCAATAAGGTGCTCGAGGCCCATCACCTGCACAAGGAGTTCGACGGTCGCGTGCTCATCGATGACCTTTCGTTCACCCTGCCGCGTAACGGCATCGTGGGCGTCATCGGCCCCAACGGCGTGGGCAAGACTACGCTCTTTAAGACGATTGTTGGTCTGGAGCCGCTGACTTCGGGTGAGCTCGAGGTGGGCGAGACCGTCAAGATTTCTTACGTCGACCAGAACCGTTCCGGCATCGACTCCGATAAGAACCTGTGGGAGGTCGTCTCGGATGGCCTGGACCACATGATGGTCGGCGAGACTGAGGTTCCGAGCCGCGCTTATGTGGCGAGCTTTGGCTTTAAGGGCCAGGACCAGCAGAAGCGCGCTGGCGTACTATCCGGTGGCGAGCGCAACCGTCTGAACTTGGCACTCACGCTCAAGCAGGGCGGCAACCTGCTGCTTCTCGACGAGCCCACGAACGACCTCGACGTCGAGACGCTGTCCTCGCTCGAAGCGGCGCTGCTCGAGTTCCCGGGCTGCTCGGTGGTCATTAGCCACGACCGTATGTTCCTGGACCGCGTCGCCACGCACATTCTGGCGTGGGAGGGCACCGACGAAAATCCGGGCAACTGGTATTGGTTCGAGGGCAACTTCGAGGCCTATCAGGCCAACCGCATCGAGCGCCTGGGCGAGGACGCAGCCCAGCCGCATCGTATTCACCGCAAGCTCACGCGCGACTAGTCGAGCTCAGGTGGCCTAACGAGAAGGGGACGATAACCTTGAGGGTTATCGTCCCTTTTTGTTACTTGGTAGAAGGCTCTACTTTATCGATGGTCCAGGCGGCTCCGAGACCGCCGGTGGTGTTGCGGCGGATGCGCACGGTGACTTCGTGGCGCTCGCCGGCCTGCGTGTAACGCAGGGGGAAGCTTGCGCGGTTTCGCGCGACCTCGATGGTACCGCGCTCGCGGGCGATCCAGTAGTACTCGCCGACGATGCCGAGGGTGTCGGCGCCGTAGGGGAGATAGGTTGACAGCTGGTGCAGAAGCGGGCCGGGGCAGAAGATCTCGGTTGTGAAATCGACGGGGAAGTCCTTGGGGATGGCGGGCGCTGCAGGTGCGGGGGTTGGGGCTGCTGCGGGGGCCGGAGCCGGGGCCCGGGCGCTCACGGTCCGGTGCGGGAATTTGGTCGCAAGCAGAGGTAGGCACGGACTCGATGACGGGTGCGGACTCCGGCGTCGCTTCCGGCCTGGTCGTGGAATCTGCGGGCTCCACGGTGACGGGCGCGTCCGCAGCTGCAGTTTCAACCTCAACCTGCGTCGCGTTCTCGTTCTCGACGCTCGGCTTTGCCTCGATGGGCGTGGATGCCATGGTGGTGATGCCGGCGTTGGCGTTCTCGGGATCATAGACGACCGTGAGCGAGATGGCGGG
>OGOT01001806.1_pt1 | contig 11793 bp, 10 predicted proteins | sample 1552791 | NCBI WGS metagenome assembly OGOT01 (sample SAMEA2580160, study PRJEB22360) | human gut metagenome | biome: human gut; feature: human-associated habitat; material: faeces | place: Denmark | collected 2008/2010
TTCTTCATTTCGACTACATTGCGTTCTCTCATCGGCACACCACCGCCACAGGAAATAACTACATTGGTCTTGGACTGCATTTCTATAAGAAGTTCTGTCTCCAGATTACGGAAATACTCTTCTCCATATGTCTCAAAAATATCAGAAATGGACATTCCCTCTCTCTCGGCAATGATCTGGTCCATCTCTACAACTTCCATTGCGAATACTGTCCGCAGGAAATCAGAAATCGTAGATTTACCTGCACCCATGAAACCGATCAGTACAATATTGTAATCAAACAATTTACGTGCCTGGATTCTCTTACTGTTTCTGGTAATTTCTTCAAAAACAGCAGTCACTTCATCTTTATGGCGTCTGCCTTCCATTCTGCGGTTCAGCCATTCTCTCTGTTTTGCTTCCTGCTCCGGCTGAAGGATCGGAATATCATTTGCTTCTTTGTAAGCCATGATATCTTCTACGATTCTGTTACGCATAAGTAATGCATCCAGCACGATCTCATCACACTGTCCAAGGCTCTCTCGAAGTACTTCCAACTGATTCATATGTATCGTTCCCTCTCTTATAAACAAATTTATCGCTGTGAACACTTTATATTCCCTTTGTTCACTGCATCACTATTTGCTCATTATAACAGTTATTTAGCACGTTAACAATATAAAGTGGGAACTTTTTTTATTACTCCGCATTTTTAAGTGCCTCACCCATCGGTACTTTCCGGATTTTTCTGTATTCCAGAAGTGCAACCACTGCATATGTCACAAGCCCGATCACAAACATCTGTACATAGATCATCGGGTCAATCCAGAGCGCGATCCATCCGGAGATACTCTGCAGCATCATTTCCCTGAATAGAATTTCCATGATCGTAGTCTCAATTGGCAGGCTGATCAGAAGGCACAAAACAATCACGATCGACGTAGACAAGATGTATAGCCTGCTGATCTCACCATTGGTATAACCAAGAATCTTCGTCATCGAAATCGACTGTGCATTTTTTTCAATTATGATCTTAGAGAGAAGATATATCAGGATCATATAGATTGCAACTGCAAATAAATTTACCATCCCCATCATACTTCCCATAGAAACACTCAGCTGTCTGGAAATCTTTGTCAGTGCATCCAGGTCGATCACTGAACCTATGTAGCTACTGTCAATATCCGTGATCTCCGTGTTGCTAAAATATCCGCTGAAATAATCATCACCCAGATCAAAGGTCTGATTCAATTCCTCCTGTGGCATGAAAATACAAAGACTGCCATTATAATCATAAATTCCACTGATTTTAAAAGTATACTCGTCATCCTCATATTTTTCTTTGAGTGTGATCGAATCTCCCGGTTTCAGCAGGAATTTATCTGCATACGCTTTCGAAATATACACGCCATCTGAAAAATCCACATCAATGTACTTGCTGTCATCGTGAACGCCATAGAGTGTTACTTCTTCACTTTTGTATTTGGTCGGAAGTGTATTCAGTGAGTAAGCACTGAATTCCTCTGCGTCTTCATTATCTGTTTCTGCGTCATGTGCAAACAGCAGCATATCCAGCATACTTTCAAGCTTATTACTGCCCCCCATCACACTTACCGGCATTGAAAGCATATACTGATATTTTGCCAGCATATTGTTCTGGATCTCCAGCTGGTAATGATCCAGTGCGGACGGGAGCAGAAGGCCAAACATCAGAAGCAGATTTGCAAATATGATCCCCACAAAAAGGACAAGATAATTGCTGATATTCTGAAAGATCACGCGCAGGCGGAATCTGTGAAAAATTTTCATTCGCGGGCTGAGATAAACCGCACGTCTCTGCTTTCTGGAAGAAAGATCTCTTCGCAGAAATTTAAGCGGCGACAGCTTCAGCTTATGATGCAGAACCGCATAGTTAACTACAAACATAATTATTACCGGAACTACTGTCGTCATAAGAAAAGCTTCTGCATTCCAGATTGTCACATAAGTCGGCAGACTGTAGCTTCCATAATACATACCGGCACATACATCCTTAAATGCCGTATAACCTAAAATATTACCGATCAGCGCGCCCACCAGCGTTACGATCACCGGAAGAGTCATATAATGCCGGATCAGCTCATTTTTTGTATAGCCGGATGCCCGAAGCGTTCCGATGACACCAGCTTCTTTTGCAATCGTATTACTGGTCGTGATGCCAAATACAAAAGCCATGATCACGATGATGATATAGAGAAGCATGATCATCATTGCCTTGTCACTTCCCATATCATCTCCAGTAAATATAATCGCCTGATTCTGATATTGCGGCACAAAATTTTCCAAAGTGACAACTTTTCCCATTGCCTTCATCAGATCTTCCGAAACATTCTTTTCCTCGAGTTCTGTCTGCGGTTTTTCATTGTAGGTCCATGCATAATTATATTGCAGCTTATCCTGATCCAGAGAATCAAATTCTTCATCCGTCACTACGCCTACTCCAAACTTTACAGCATCAAACATAGAATCGTTATTACTCTGAAACAAACAGCTGTAATCTGATAATGCAACCAGCCCGGTGATCGTCCAGGACTTTGTCCCATCATCCAGAGTATCTCCAATCTTCAGTGAATTATTATCTGCGTACATACGGTCAATTGCGATCTCACCGGTTTCTAACGGTAATTCTCCGTCCATCAGGCATACTTTATCCACCTCTGTACGATTCTTGAAAAAGCGCATTGTGCTTCCATTTGAAAGAGAATCTTCTATATAATAGTTTTCATAGATTTTGACACCTTCCTCTTCAATTGCCTCGCGCTGTCCTCGATACAGACGCTCTCCGGTACGAAAATTTCCATCTTCAATATTGTATTTTTCAAATCCTTCATCGTATGCCTGGATCATGCTTCCATCTGCAACCAGAAATCCGGACACCATACCGATCGTCGCAACCATCAAGATGAATACAACCAGATATTTTCCAATCTCCCCTTTCAGTTCACGGGGAATTCTTTTTCTCAGAGGACTCTTCATAGCACCGCCCCCTTACCATTCAAGATCCATCGCAGGAATCTTATGCTCGTTCTGATAGTTTTTACGGATCATTCCATCTCGAAGTTTTACCACACGATCTGCCATGTCCTTGATCGCATCATTATGTGTTACCATGATCACCGTATTTCCGTATTTCTGGTTCACTGTTTCGATCAATTTCAGAATTTCCTTGGAAGTATTGTAATCCAATGCACCGGTCGGCTCATCACAGAGTAGAATATCCGGATTTTTTACAATTGCACGCCCAATCGCGGTTCTCTGCTGCTGTCCGCCGGAAAGCTGATTCGGAAGTTTCCTCTGATGCTCAAAAAGACCAAGTGTATGCAGAAGCTCATCCACATCCAGTGCCCGGTCACTTAAATAAGCACCAACCTCAATATTCTCCCTCACAGTCAGATTCGGAATCAGGTTGTACATCTGAAAGATATAGCCAAGATGTTTCCGTCTGTACTGAGAAAGTTTCTTTTCTTTCATATCAGCCAGTTTTTCGCCTTCGATAGAAATACTTCCACCATCTGCGTTCTCGATTCCACCGATAATATTCAGCAAGGTGGATTTACCGGAGCCCGACGGCCCCAGAAGTACACAGAATTCCCCTTTTTCAATATCCAGGTCCAGCCCTTTCAGAACATCTACTTTGCTGTCCCCGGTGCCAAATGATTTCTTAATATCCCGAATTTCCAAAAACATAAGTTTCTCCCTTTCATACCTTTGCCAACCTTATCGGTTAGTTGCATCTACACTTATGTTAGTTTAGGCTATCCGTTTTGTCAAGAAAATTTGCTTCATCTAACTATTTTCGAAAAAAAAATCCGGCCCTGCACAAAGCAAAACCAGAACTTTTTCTACATTATAAATTCCATTATTCTCTCTACAATAAATACCGCTGCACACGCGAACAACGCAACCATAAGAAGACTCTTTTCACGATATGCCACGATCAGTGCTACAATGAGTCCCGCCGCACCGGAAATGATCCCGCCTGCCGTTGCTGTCAGGATTGCCGGAAATGTCATAGCAGCAAGACATGCATATGGCACATAGTACAGAAAGGATTTTACAAACGGACTGGTGATTTCCCTTTTGAAAAGGACCAGTGGAAGCATACGAATCAGATATGTTACGCCTGCCATCACCAGAATATACAGATATACATTCGGTTTCATATCAGTTTGCTGCCTCCTTTTCCTCTGTTTCTTTTTCCTCAACCGGGCAGAAATGTGCTGCCAACCCTGCTACCAGCAATGTCGTGATAATGATCACAAATCCGGTAGAAACTTTATTCAGTACCGGAACCACTGCAAATAACGTACTCACAGCCATCGCTCCGATCACTACGCCAAGAACGGCTCGATTTTTCTTTGCCGGTGGAATGATCACCGCAAGAAACATTCCATAGATTGCCACACTCAGTGCACTTACCAAGAAATCTGGAAGCAGGCTTCCAGAAACAGCTCCTGCCAGTGTTCCCAGTGTCCATCCCGGAATCGCGACACACATTACACCATAATTATACCACGGACTGATCCTTCCCTCCTGACTTGCACTGACACCAAAAATCTCATCTGTCACACCAAACGCAACCGCAAGTCTGTGTCCATTGGAAACACCTTTTTCCAGTTTCTGTGACAGAGAAAAAGACATCAGACAGTATCTTAAGTTGATAACCAGCTGCGTCAGTGCCATCTCCCACAGCGAACCACCGGCTGCAATGATTCCAATACCTGCAAACTGTCCTGCCGAGGTAAGATTTGTCAGTGAGATCAGAACTGCCTGCCATGCAGTCAGACCTGACTGAATAGCCATGATCCCAAAGGTAAAGGATACCGCAAAGTATCCCAGGCCAATCGGAATTCCATCCTGAAGGCCTTTCCCAAAGCTTTTTTTATTCATGCCTGTATCAGTCCTCCAGTGAATTCAGTACACGGAATCCATTATTGCTCAGTACATTCTCTGTCACAAATACATCATCTGTCTGAAGGATCATGATCGGAAGGCTGTTTTCTCTATGATAGGATGTATAAATATAATCCAGATTCACATTACAGTTGCCAAGGACCTGCAGTACGGTATTCAGTCCGCCCACTTCATCTTTCAGGTCTACAGCAATGACCTCTGTCACACGATTCATATATCCATTCTCACTCAGAAGTTTCTCTGCTTCATCTGCCTGGTTTGTTATCATACGAAAAAGAGCAAACTCCGGTGCATCAAAGCATGCAAATCCATAAATATCAATTCCTGCTTCTGCCAGAAGTTCGGTGACTTTCTGAAGACTTCCTGCTTTATTTTCAATAAATACAATGTTCTGTTTGATCATTTTCTCTCTCCTCGTCCTGTGCATAAATAAATTAGAACTTGCATATTATACCAACTTTATCCATTATACTCACGTTTCTTTCAAATGTAAACCTTTGCAGTGGACAAAAAAATCCTGCGGAAATGTTCTGTACGTTTTCTTTCTGTACACCAAACCCTTCCACAGGACCCTTTTCAGTAGAACTTATCCACCTGTATTCTTTTAATCTAACTCTTCATCCACATATTTCTGAATATTGGATGCATTTACATATTTCTTCAGATGTTCTCCATCCGTAATGACCAGTGTCGGTGCCTGCATAATGCCAAACTGACGTGCCATATCCGGATTCTTCTCTGCATCAATGATCTCCAGATCTTCACCTTCCAGCATCTTCTTTGCCATGCGGCAGTTTGGACAGGTGTTGGTTGTAAACAGATATTTATGTGTTTCTACCGGCTCGATCTTGACATCATCATCTGTCACTGTAACCATACTGGTATGGACTTTCTTAAGTTTGGAGTGAAGCACATCATACAGTGTACGGTTCTTGTACTCCTGCGCTTTTCCATCATTCCAGTTCTGTACCGGACGGTAATATCCGGTAATTCGACTGTAAACCTCTGCTTTCTTTCCACATTTCGGACAGGTAATCTCCACCTTTCCCTTTCCTTTTGGAACTCGGAGTTTCTGCTTGCAAACCGGGCATTTGAAGAAGCGAAATAACTTGGCCTCTGCCTGTTCCTCACGCTTTTCAATAATATTCTCACACAATGGACGAGCCAGCTTAAGGAAGCATTCATTTTCATGCGCTCTTCTTTCATGGTTGCGTGAAAATACCCGAAAAATGCAGCCTAACAGCGGAAGATAACTAATTAAATTAAAGTTATTTACTGCCTGCGACGGCCACATGCCTGTAACCAGATTCAGGATAACACTAATGAACAGCAAGAAGCTGGACATTCCATCAAAACCGTATATTTCATCAAAAAAACTTCCTAACCGTTTCATCCCCAACAATCTCCTTTTGTCTATTGAATCAGTGAAAAGAATCCGGCACTTAATGTCATCATAATAACTCCGGCAAGTAAAACTCCGCACATAGCTGCGAGTACGCTTGATTTAAAGTTCATCTTTAAGAAACTTGCTGCCAGTGTTCCTGTCCATGCTCCAGTTCCCGGAAGTGGAATTCCTACAAATAAAAGTAATGCAACAAAGAGTCCTCTCCCTGCAGTTGCCTGTAACTTTTCTCCGCCTTTTTCGCCTTTTGCTGTGCACCAGCGGCAGAACTTACCGATTATACTTGGCATATTGCTTCCGATTTCGAGTACCTTTCTTGCAAATAAATAGATAACTGGTACTGGAAGCATATTTCCTATGATTGCAATGACATAAGAAGGAATCAGTGGAAGTCCTACTGCCTGTGAATAAGGAATCGCTGCTCTTAGTTCTGCAATCGGAACCATTGAAATTAAAAATACTGTTAAATAATGTTTGATCATCTTATCTTCCTTTTTTATTTTTTTACTATTCCAAATCATACAATTACAGACAAACTATTTTTCCTTTTAACACAACGGTATTTTGAAAATTAGTAGTTCGGATAGTTATATCCAAAATTGCCTCACTTTTAAGATTTTGAATGATTTCACGAATAGCATCATCAGACTTTATGATTTATATATCTGACAGAGATTTGCAATGTTTCGCTCCAAATAATACTACACATTATTCGTCCCGTCAATTACAGTAATTTACGAATTATGTCGGTATTGGAGCTTTATTTTATACATACATTACAATTTATATTATTTTTTCAACAAAGAATGCTTCATCACCTGAATAAATTCTTTATTATTTTTTGTCCGTTTGAAGAAGTTAAGTATCTGCTCCATATTTTCTTCTGCGCGGTTTCCGGACATTTCTCTGTGAAGGGCGTATACAATTTCCTGTTCTTCTTTGGATAAGAGAAGGTCTTCTCGTCTTGTTCCAGAACGCTGGATATTGATTGCCGGGAAAATTCTCTTTTCTGCCAGTTTACGGTCTAATACAAGCTCCATGTTACCGGTTCCTTTAAATTCTTCGAACACAACGTCATCCATCTTGCTTCCAGTCTCAACAAGTGCGGTTGCAAGGATAGTAAGACTTCCGCCTTCGCGCATATTTCTTGCTGCTCCGAAGAATTTCTTTGGCATATAGAGCGCTGCCGGATCAAGACCACCGGAAAGTGTTCTTCCACTTGGAGGTACAAGAAGATTATATGCTCTTGCTAATCGTGTAATACTGTCTAATAAAATAACGACATCCTGTTTATGTTCTACAAGACGTTTTGCACGTTCTAATACCATTTCAGATACTCTTTTGTGATGCTCTGGAAGTTCATCAAATGTGGAATAAATGACTTCTGCATTTGGTCCCTCAATGGATTCTCTGATGTCTGTTACTTCTTCCGGGCGCTCATCAATAAGAAGAACGATAACTTTCATATTTGGTCTTGTTGCTGTGATGCTTCTCGCAATCTGCTTTAATAACGTAGTCTTTCCTGTCTTTGGCTGAGAAACGATCATTCCTCGCTGTCCCTTTCCGATCGGAGAAAGAAGATCAACCATACGCATGGAAAGCGGTGCATTTTCCGTTTCAAGACTTATTCTCTCATTCGGAAAAATCGGTGTTAAATCTTCAAAGTTCTTTCTTTTTGCTGCGTCAAATGGTTTATATCCATTGACAGACTGTACATATAATAAGGCACTATACTTTTCATTTTGTGTTTTAATACGGATATTTCCTACTAAAATATCACCGGTCTTTAAATTGAAACGGCGAATCTGTGACGGAGAAACATATACATCATTCTCTCCTGGCAAATAATTCTCACAACGAATAAATCCATAGCCATCCGGCATTACTTCCAAAATACCATTTGCCATATTTCCACTGTCTAAACTGGATAATTCGCTTTTCTTATTTTCTTTTCCTGCATTTTCATCATTCGCACTATTTACACTATTTCCATTTTCTCTGTCATTATGGTGATGTACTTTTTCTTTTTTCTCTGATTCCTGCGGTTTTTGCTGTGTTTTTCTTATATTATCTTCTGATTTGCTATTCTCTTCTGTTTTGACTCTCTTTTCCGCTTTAGGTTCTCCTTCTGTTTTTATACCTTCTCCTGCCTTTGTCTGTATACTTTTATTTTCACTCGCTATAATCCGCTCTATTAACTGATTCTTTTTCAATGTACTTACCCCACGGATACCTTTTTCCTTTGCATATGCCTTCAATTGAAGGAGTGTCATTTCTTTAAAATTCATTCTTACCTCCTAAACATTTAAACATTTTCCTGTAAAGAACTTTATAATCAAATTTTGATATTCAAACGACCAAAGATTCCCACTTGATTTTCTTAATAACTTTTATATTCTTCTAATTATTTTATATTTTTTGTCGCAAAAAAGCTACTTGCTCCTATGCCTTTCTCTTTGTAAGGCCAATTTATCTTTATTATCACTAAATTCAGCATTTTCTCTACTCTGATAAAGCATGAAAGTCCTCTTCCTATGCATATATACAACTATCATTTTAAATCAATTGGGAAATCAAAAGATTGTAACTAAAAATATGATGTAAACTCGAAAAAAAATCTCTTCTTCGCATCAAATTATTAAGACGAATCAGAATTGTCTTTTCTATAATAGCACAAACTGGGAAGAAAACAACCTGTTTTTGAGAAATATTTGATTGCAGAATGCGAAAACCGATGCTAGAATATATTTTGGGAAAGGACGGAATTAATTATGACAAATAAAGAAAAAGCTTTAGAAATGCACAAACAATGGAACGGTAAACTTTCTGTAGAAGCCAAATGTCAGGTAGCTTCCGCAGAAGATCTCGCGATTGCTTATACACCTGGTGTTGCAGAACCTTGTCGTGCTATCGCAAAAAACCCAAAAGAAGCCTACACATACACAATCAAGTCAAATACCGTTGCCGTTGTATCAGACGGAAGCGCTGTACTTGGTCTTGGTAATATCGGTGCCCTTGCTGCCATGCCTGTTATGGAAGGAAAGGCTGCCCTTTTTAAAGAATTCGGCGGTGTGAATGCATTTCCTATCTGTTTAGACACACAGGATACAGAAGAAATCATTGAAACTGTTGTAAGAATCGCCCCTGCTTTTGGCGGTATTAACTTAGAAGATATTGCAGCTCCACGCTGTTTTGAAATAGAAGAACGTCTTGACAAGATGCTTGACATTCCTGTTTTCCATGATGATCAGCATGGTACAGCCATCGTTGTTCTTGCAGGAATTATCAACGCTCTTAAAGTTGTCGGCAAACAAAAAGAAGATTGTAAAGTAGTTGTTAACGGTGCCGGTTCTGCCGGAATCGCTATCGCAAAGATGCTTTTATCTTACGGATTTAAAGATCTTACGCTCTGTGACCGTCAGGGAATCTTATGCTCCGGCGACCCATCCTTAAACTGGATGCAGGAGAAAATGACACAGATTACCAATCTTTCTCATAAGACTGGGACTCTTGCAGATGCGATGAAAGGTGCCGATATTTTTGTTGGTGTATCCGCTCCTGGCATCATAAGCCAGGATATGGTCCGTTCTATGGCAAAGGATTCTATTTTATTTACTATGGCAAATCCAGACCCTGAAATCCTTCCTCACCTTGCAAAAGAAGCAGGGGCAAAGGTTGTTGGAACTGGTCGTTCTGACTTCCCAAATCAGGTAAATAACGTGCTTGTATTCCCTGGAATTTTCAAAGGTGCTTTAGAAGGCCACTCTACACATATCACTTCCGAGATGAAACTTGCCGCTGCTCATGCAATTGCTGGTCTTGTTCCTGCAGAAGAATTAAGTGATACAAACATTCTTCCACACGCATTTGACCCACAGATTGCTGACGTAGTCAGTGCCGCTGTCAAAGAATATATTGATTAATTTTTATGGAACGCTATTATAGTTACAGTCGCTTTATTAAAGAATATTTTGGAGAAAAACTCTATAAGATCTGCATAGATGGCGGTTTTACCTGTCCAAACCGTGATGGGACACTCGCAACTGGCGGATGTATCTTTTGCAGCGAAGGGGGAAGCGGAGAATTTACAGAGAACGCTTCCCTCTCTGTTTCCGAACAGATTCATCTTGGTAAGTCACAGACTTCCAGAAAATATCAGGGCGAACATTACATTGCTTACTTTCAGGCATTTACCAATACTTATGCCCCTGTAGACAGGCTTCGCGCCCTCTACGAGGAGGCGATCACTGCCCCAGAAATCGTTGCTTTATCCATTGGCACAAGACCCGACTGTATTACTCCGGAAATTTTAGATTTATTAGAAGAATTAAATAAAAGAAAACCTGTCTTTATCGAAATGGGATTACAGACCTCTCACGACAGTACGGCATCCTTTTTAAACCGGGCATATCCGACTGAAACATTTACGAAAACCTGTCATGCCCTCGCAGAGGCAGGTATCCGCGTGACCGCACACATTATTCTCGGTCTTCCCGGTGAAACTTTAGACATGGAACTCGACACAATCCGTTACCTAAATACACTCCCAGTAAGCGGCATCAAAATTTCCATGCTTTATGTACTGAAAAACACCGTACTTGCCAGTTACTACGAACAGCACCCATTTCATATTCTTACCATGGAAGAATATATCAACCATCTCATCATCTGTCTTAGCCAGCTTCGCAAAGACATTGTCATTGAGCGAATGACTGGAGATGGCCCGAAAGACCTTTTAATTGTTCCAAAATGGATCGGACACAAACGACTCGTCTTAAACACCATCCATAAAGAAATGAAGCAACGAAACTTTACGCAGGGAGGAAGCTTATGTCAGAAGAATCTTTAACATTATATAAATTAATGATACTGTTTATGCTGGATAATCTGGATTTTCCACTGACAAATTCCCAGCTAAGCGAATTTTTTGTAAACCACGGATATACATCCTATTTCCACTTACAGCAGGCAATCAATGAACTGGTGGAATCAGAATTTGTCCGTGCCGAAACAATCCGCAACACTACCAACTACCACCTTATTTCCTCAGGAAAAGAAGCACTCTCCATGTTCCACACTCAGATTTCCGAGCCAATTAAGAACGATATTCTCGACTACTTTGCCGAGAAAAAATACCAGCTTCGAAAAGAAGTCGATATTACCGCAGACTACTATCCACTCAAAAAGAAACGTGGTGAATATATGGTAAAAACCCAGATTAAGGAAAAAGGCTCTCTTCTTTTAGAACTGAACATCAACGTCGTGTCAAAAGAACAGGCGATTGCAATCTGCGACAGCTGGGAGAAGAAAAGTGATGCAGTATATGGGAAATTGATGGAAATGTTGTTGTTGGATGAATGAGTTTTTGCGTTTTAACAGATGAAAAATAGAATCCAGGAAGCTAAATAAAGCATATTTGTGGCCTCGGAGCAAGGTTTGGATGCAAGCGCATAAGCGAA
>OGOT01001826.1_pt1 | contig 11658 bp, 7 predicted proteins | sample 1552791 | NCBI WGS metagenome assembly OGOT01 (sample SAMEA2580160, study PRJEB22360) | human gut metagenome | biome: human gut; feature: human-associated habitat; material: faeces | place: Denmark | collected 2008/2010
ATGAGATGGATGTACTTTCTGATAAGAATAATTCAACGGAGGAAAAGACTGTCTATGAAAAAGGCTATGATCTTCCAGTAGATAAGCAGGAAGATAAAACAGCAAAAAAAGAATTACATGAGATGATGCAGGCTGTCTGGCCTATTTATGATAAAAGCGAAAAGGGTGATACCAGCAATGTAGTATTACCGAGTAAGACTATAAAAAAGATATTAGATAAAATAGAAAGCTGTTCTGTTCCGGCATTTTTTAGCGGAAGAGAAGAACATATGCGGAATGCAGATAAATTTGATGGATTTTTAAAGAATGCACAAAAAGGAGAAAAGGATAGTATCATAGTATATGAAGTTCACGAAGATGGCGGTGTTGGACGGAATAAATATATATTTGATGGACAAAATATGTATGTTTTATATGTCGGCTCCGTCTGGAACAATGATGAAGATGTAATCAGTATTGACACAACATATACGAGAATAAAAGAATGGAACTACACAAAAGATGGCTGGTTTACTGGAGAATTCTGCGTACCAGAACCACCGGAAAGATCTGAAACGGTAGATGGAAGGTTTAGGATTCTGGTTTAATTCAGTAAACAGATAGACGAAGCCAGGAAGCAAACGAATCTATATTTATGACTTTAGTCGCGGCGTGTTGAATGCTCGCTTTCGCGCTCGCATTCAACACTTGCTCCGAGGTCATAAATATAGATTCGTTTGCTTCCTGGCTTCTGTGCTATGGCGGTTGGAGTGAATTAAACCTAGAAACGGAGAGAATTTGAGGAAGAAGAGTATAAAGTCTAAGCCCATCTGGTGAATCCTCAAATCTCTCCCCAACGATAAATGGTAATAATTTCCTCTCCTGCCAGAGAGCGTCAACTTTGCCTGCGGCAACCCCCTATTTATCGTTTCTTCAACTTTGGAGCCAACGGCATATCCCACCCATGATGGTCAGTATGCAGCAGCTTATGAGACATACGAGAAAGAGGTTTCTCCAGATACTCTTCATAAGTCTTTAACACTTCCGGATTCTCATGCGAGAAACGACGTTCGTTCTGGGAATCAAGGAAGTAGAGGTTCTTAGAGCGAATCTCAGCCATTTCCTTTCCTTCGTGGATTGGCTGTCCACCACCGCCTACGCAGCCGCCAGGGCAGGCCATAATTTCTACAAAGTGGTAGAATACTTCACCGCGGCGAACGGCTTCGATTAACTTTCTTGCGTTGCCAAGTCCACTTACTACGGCAACTTTAACTTCTGTGCCGTTGATGTCGATAGCAGCTTCTTTCCAGCCGTCCATTCCCCGCACACCGTGGAATGCATCTGGGTCAGGGTTCTGTCCTGTTGCAAGATAGTAGCAGCTTCTTAAAGCGGCTTCCATAACACCACCGGTTGTTCCGAAGGTTACGGCAGCACCAGTTCCTTCTCCGCAAGGAGAGTCAAAGTGGTCTTCTGGAAGTCCGTAAACATCAATGTTGAGGGACTTCATGTAGTCAACGAATTCGCGTGTATTTAATACAACGTCAACGTCAGGACCAGTTCCTGTACTGTCCATAGTAGGAAGTGCACATTCAGCTTTCTTTGCGATACATGGCATGATGGAAACGCTGAAAATGTTTTCAGGATCTTCATGAATCTTATCAGCAAAGTAGTTCTTGATGATGGCTCCCTGCATCTGTTGAGGAGACTTTGCAGTGGAAAGGCAGTCTACCATGTCAGGATACTGGGATTTTAAGAAACGAACCCAGCCAGGACAGCAGGAGGTAAACATTGGCCACTGGTAGTCTTCTTTATGTTTCAGTCGTTCTAAGAACTCGCTTCCTTCTTCCATAATAGTAAGATCGGCAGCGTAAGTTGTATCAAATACATAATCAAATCCCATCAGACGAAGTGCACCGGCAAGTCGTTCTGGGGAAGCAAACTTACGGGAAAGCTTGAAGGCTTCAGCCCATGCGGTACGAACGGCAGGAGCAACCTGAACAACTGTAGTTTTTCTTCTTGTATTTAACATACCGTTCTGAGAGAATACCGGACGTTTATCGTCACGGCCTGACAAAGCAGCAACTGGACAATGAGTGATACACTGTCCGCAAAGAGCACAGTCGGCTTCTTTAATATTTCTTCCAAGAGATACATTAACGGTAGTACGGGAACCAGTTTTGGCGATATCCCATACTTTTAAAGACTGTACTTTATCACAAATCTGGATACAGCGCATACATTTGATACATTTGCTCTCGTCACGGATAAGAGGGAAGTCCATAGGCCACTTCTCTTCTGTAATGTGTTGTTTGAAAGTACCACTTCCGAATTCAAGGTCGTTGGCAACTTTCTGAAGCTGGCAGTTTCCACTTCGAACACAGGTAGGGCAGAAGCAGTTGTGCTGTGAGAGAATCAGCTTAATATTGATTCGGCGGGCATCACGTACTTTTGGGGAGTTTGTGTAAATCTCCATTCCTTCTTTTACTGTATTGTTACAGGAAGTGACGAGCCTTTCGATACCTTTTATTTCCACAACGCAGACACGGCAGGCACCGATTTCGTTGATATCTTTTAAATAACACAAAGTAGGGACAATCATTTTTGCCTCTCTGCAGGCTTCTAAAATCGTAGTTCCCTCTTCAACGGAGATAGGAACGTCATTTATCTTAATATTTACCATTCTTCAACTCGTCCTCCTTTAAATACTCCATAACCAAAACGGTCACAGCGCAGGCAGCGGTGTGCTTCCTGATTGGCCTCTTTGCAGGTCATGCCGTTCTCCACGATATTGAAATCCTTTTTACGCTCTGTAGTATTTCTTTCCATCATAGTAACACGTCCGCAAGGTGTCTTGTTCTCAATACGAGGTTCTGGAACAACAACGCCGCTTTCAATCTTATGATTGAATCCGAGGTAGTTGTCGATGTTGGCAGCCGCTACTTTTCCGGCTGCGATAGCACGGATAACGGTAGCAGGTCCGGTTACACAGTCTCCGCCGGAAAATACACCATCTTTTTCCGCAATAGAGCTATCCTTCTGTGCTAAGAAACGTCCACGCTTTGCAGGGATGCCTGCACGTTCAAATGGTTCAGAAACGATATCCTGTCCGATTGCAACGATAACAATATCACAAGGGATATGTATAGGTTCTCTTCCGGAATTTGCAGGAGAAGGACGACCGCCAGTAATCAGGCCGATAATCTTAGGGTCAGCAACCATAGCAGTTACATGCCCTTTTTTATTTGTTTCGATTGCCTGAGGGGCATGGAGTTCAAGAATCTCTGCACCCTCTGCGATAGCAGCCTCGATTTCGTCCATGAGGGCAGTCATATCAGCCTTTCTGCGTCGGTACATAACACTAACGTTTTTAGCACCAAGACGGATAGCAGAACGGGTAGCGTCCATAGCCACGTTACCACCGCCGACAACGATAACATTTTTGCCTGTAAAATCAGGTGGATTTCCATCTCCGATATCACGCAACATCTGAATAGCGGAAATAACACCCTTAGCATCTTCACCAGGAATACCAAGCTTCTTATCTGTATGTGCACCGATAGAAATATAAACTGCATCGTAGTTTTCTTTTAACATCTTAAAGGAAATCTCTCCATCTCCATCACCGATGCAGGTATTCATCTTTGTCTCAACACCTGTAGCAAGAATGTTCTGAATATCTTCAGCAAGACGCTCTTTTGGGAGACGGTAGTTAGGAATACCATAGTAAAGCATTCCGCCGAGTTCTTTTCTCTGTTCGAAAATAGTACACTGATGTCCCATCTGCTGTAAATAGTAAGCAGCACTTAAACCAGAAGGACCGCCACCGATGATAGCAACTGTTTTACCAGTAGGTTCGCAGCATTCTGGAGGTGGCACAAGACCACAGTGGTCAGCGGCGTAGCGCTTGAGCCCGCGGATATTTACCGCATCATCCACGAAGTTACGACGGCACTTTGTCTCACAAGGATGTTCACATACGAGTGCACAGGAAGTAACAAATGGGTTATCTTTACGGATTAACTTAACAGCATCTGCATAACGTTCATCTGCGATAAGAGAAATGTAACCAGGAACGTCAACACCGGCAGGACAAAGAGCAACACAAGGAACCGGCTGTTCCAGATGACAGGAACAATGTCCGTTCGTGATGTGTTCAATGAAATCTTCACGAAAACCTTCTAATCCTTTAAGAACCATTCTTCCGGCCTCATAACCAATGGCACAGTCGGCACTGTCATAAATGGCTTTTGCAGTACGTTCAATTAAACTAAGTGTTTCTAAAGTGGCTTTTCCATCCAGTACATCTTCTAACATATCTTCAAGAACGCCCAGGCCGATACGGCATGGAACGCATTTTCCACAAGTCTGTGCATGAAACAGCTTCAGGAAAGAAGCAGTCATATCAACAGGACACAGTCCGGGAGGACTGGCAATAATTCGGCGTTCCAGATCTTCGTACAGATTGTCAACGACTAACTGGGCCTTGCTTTTTTTTCTGACCTCAAGTCTACTCATAATCTCCTCCATTCACAGGGGTATTGCCCCGATAGCAAAAAATAGTCTCAATGACGCGATTATATCATATGAGAAAAAATTTGAAAAGAAATGATAATTTATTATCATTACAATAAAAATGTTATAATAATAACAATTTGCAAAAGAAAGCAGGAAGAGAGTATTAATTTATAAAAAAGACAGAAAAAACCACATCAAATGATAAAATATCATCGATAAATGTGGTTTTTCTTTGCATTTTCTTCAAAAATGTATAGCAAAATATTTTGAAAAAGTATTAGAAAAAATAGTGCTTACAAAAGAAAGCCGCCAGATTGTAATCTTTTTTTAACAATCGGTCCAGCAAGGACAACGAGAATGATTTTCACAAGGTCACCAGGGATATATGGAATTACTCCGGCGAGCAATGCCTGGTAAAAGGTAAGGTGTGCCTCGATGGCAAGCCATGCCGTACCAAAAATGTAAGCAACAATAGTACCGATGGCAAGACCGACAATCTGCATACCGTGGTTAGAAAACTTTTCAAAAGCAAATCCACAGATGATTGCCATTGGAATAAATCCGATCAGGTATCCGCCAGTAGGTCCTAAAAGCTTTGCAAAACCAGAACTAAAACCGGAGAAAACAGGGAGTCCTGCAATACCAATAAGAAGATAGATCAGATAACTTATTGTTCCAAACTTCCAGCCAAGCAGACATACAGTCAGGTAAATTGCCAGATTTGTTAAAGAAATCGGAACGGGGCTGATCGGAATCGGGATGGAGAGTGGTCCTAAAATACAGGTGATGGCAGCCATAACAGCGATGAGTGTCATCTGGAATGTTGTAAAAGATTTTTTCTTTGTAGTAGTAATAGCAGACATGATAATTTCCTCTCTAAAATGTATTGTTAAAAATAAAACTGGCTCCATTATAAAAGAAGTAGAACAAATTGTCAACCTGAAATAAAAAATAAGTTAACAATGCTTTTCTGATTGACAGGGAGACGCTCCCAAAGAGGGAATAGCACCTATATCTGTGACTTTAGTCGTGGCAGTTTGGATACTCGCTCCACACGCTTGTGTCCGAACCTTGCTCCAAGACCACAGATATAAGTTTATCCCCTCTTTGGGAGCTGACTTTGGCCTCTCTTTCGCCACACAAGTAAATTTTTTTCAAAAAACTGGTATTTTGCACAAATATATTGACATTTTTGTGTTTTTTGTAAAATTAAAAATGGGACTAAAAGTATCAAAAAAAGGGGAGAGAGAAAGTATGAAGCAACGATTTTTAAGTATTTTTCTTGTGTTAGCCTTAATCATTCCATTCTTTCCGCAGGTAACTTTACCAGCGAAAGCAGCGGAAACGACAGCAAAAACGCAGGATGAGAACAGTAATGACAGAGATCATAAAGAAGGTTCCATTGGAAGCATAACAGACGGAACTCGGACAGGTAAAAAAGAGGAAGGGAACAAAAACGGATTTACCATTATGGATACGGCACCTGTCGATGCAAAGGGCGAAGGGCAGAAGCGCTATGTGGCTGTTCTTGGCTACTGGCTTGGAGGAAAGCGTCTGGAGCTTTATATTGCAGATAAAGACGGAAACAGAGTAAGTAATACTTATGCTATTGGAGGGGAAAAAACGCTTGATTATCTGGAACAAGCAGATGCATTTGAAGATACAGGATTTGTTTCTGTAGCAGCAGGCGATTTTAACGGAGATGGAAAGGATACAGTTATAGCCTATGCTCCGTTGATGGAATCGGACAGTGAACAGCCTCAGTTGTGGGAGTTCTCTATCGGAAGTAATATGCAGTTAGAGAAAACAGGAACTGTCTGCAATATATTTGATATTTTAGGTACAGGGAATATAGCAACAAAACATTCAAATAACGGAAAAGTATTCAGAAATACACCAGTTGTTCAGATGACAACAGCAGATACAGACAAAGATAGCGTAGATGAGCTTGTTGTCACAGCAGGAATGAATAATACGAAGGCGGATGTAAATAACCGCCAGTCGAGAATGTTTATTTATGATAATATCACAGAGGAAGAAAAGTCTTACTGGAATAAAACTTTTGAGTTAGATACCAAAGGATATAATAATGGTAATCAGAGACTCCGCTGGGCATCTTCTTCTGTAGGTAATCTTGTTATGACCGGCAGCGGTGCGGACTATCCGGAGATTATCACAGCAGGATGGGTAGATAAGAAAACAAATAAAGATGCAGATCTGACCCATGATATCGGTGCATATGTAACATCTTGTAGTAAAACAACTAAAAAAGGTAATTCTGCAATAGGAACGTATGCGAAAAGTGAAGTACCAGCAATAGGAAGTAATGGACAGCCGCAGGTCAGTGGATTTACAAAGGATGGACATTACAGAGATAATGTGCAGTCCCTGGTCGTTGTAGATACCTTTGCTGCAGATGGTGTGAACGCAGCAGCCTCTGTACTGATTATGGATACGATATATACCTATGAAGCAGGGAAGGGCCTTAATCAGGAATTCCGTATGGATTATTTTAATCACAGTGATAATGGAATTGGTAGCTCTATTATTACAAATGGATTGGTACAGGATGCAGTATCCGGTAATTTTTCCGGCAATGAAGAAGGCAAAGAGCAGATTGTATTTACAACCTGCCAGAAACGTGCATCTCGTAACCAGTATTTCTATAAGACCTACACATACAAAAAGACAGGTAAATCTTCCTGGAAGTGTGACTCAACAGGATATCGTATTAGTAAGAAGGGGAATGCGTACACATCTTTATGTGCACCAGATATTGACTCAGACAGTACGATTGCAAGAATTAAAGACGTATCTTTAACATATACAGAGCCGGAAGTGCTTGCACTTCTTGAATCAACTCCATATTTTTCTGAGGTAGACGAGGGAGATATCGGCAATAGTGAAACAGCTTATGGTAAGGAAAATGGAGAGGGAGATTCTGTGTCAACAGCAGAGGGACTTACCACGAATATCGTAGCTGGTTTTGAGTGGTCTGTTGATGATATCTGTGCCGGCTTTGTATGCGGTGCCGGCTTTGAGACGAGTGTAGAACAGGGATATACCTGGGAGACTGCTACGAGTACGACAAAGAAATTTTCCTTAAATTACTCCAATGATACGGGAGAAAATCAGGTTATTGTTTACAGAAGACCGGTTACAACATATCGGTATGAAATTAAAGGAACAAAAGATACGATGGTACTTGCGAGACAGGGTACTCTGCTGACAAGTATGCTTCCGGTGGATGAGTATAATGAGGCAGCTCAAAGCTATGAACTGGAAGAAATCGCAGATGGAACACTTGCCACACCGGGCAATCCATTCTCTTACCGTTCAAGTACAGCGGGTCTTAATAATGTGGCAGAAAGCAAAATAACTACCCAGTATGGAAAGGAAGGAACGGTAACACAGGAATTTTCAACAGAGACAGAACAGGAAAAGACATTTACCTATGACCTGAATGCTTCGTTTACTGCTTATGGACTTGTATTTGGAGTAAAAGCAGGCGGCGGTGCCGGTACAACTTATTCGGAATCGCAGTCTACGATTAATACAGAGGCGATTACAAAGACGGGTGCAGTTACAGGTAAACAGGTAGAAGGTTATGATTTTAACTGGAAATTTGCACATTGGACAACAAAGGTAAATGGTACAGAAATACCGGTTCTTGGTTATGTGCTTACAAATGTTATCGCACCTCCGTCTCCACCGGAAAATCTGGCAGTAGAGAGTGTAACATCTGATTCTGCGAAGATTACATGGGATGCAGGAGAAAGAGGAGCTGATGAATATCGTATTTATCAGATTTATTCTGATGGAAGTGATATTCAGATCGGAACAGTCGATGGAACAGAGAGTACATACGAAGTTACAGGATTAAAACCAGATACATCCTATACTTATGCAATCAAGGCTTATAAAGAAGGAAAGAAAGGAGATGCAATCTCCGGAGAATCCGTTTTCAGTGAGAAGCTTATCGTTACGACACTTCCGGAGAAGATGGGAACCGTCACAATTACTAATCCGGAAGATACAAGTGTAAAGATTGGTGGAAGTGCTGTATTTAAGGCAGATCTGTCCAGTACGGCTTCTGATTACAGAGCAACTAATTACAAATGGCAGCGAAGAGAAAAAGGTGGTAAATGGCAGACAATTGACGGAGCAAACGGAAAGATCGTTAGTGCAGTGGCAGGAAAGGTAGATCAGATTGCCAATATTGAAACTGGATTTGTCCTTGCTTCCGGAGCAACGGTAGATATTACAGCACAGCCGGATACCGGATATAAGGTAAGCTGCTGGAAAGTAAATGGAAAGGCTGTAGACGGAGAAAATGGTGATACATTTACATTTACTGTTCCAAGTGGTGCAAAAGAGATACCAGAAGTTGCTTCTTATAAAGTAGAGGCAGTTTGTGAGAAAGACCAGTTTACATTAACCTATGCACAGCCTTCTAATGGAACGCTCACAGCAAGGGGAGCGGCAGGCGAAGTTGCAAGTGGCGATAAAGTAAATGGCGATGAAAAATATACATTTACTGTGAAACCGGATGCAGACTATATCGTTGAAAGCTGGAAAGTAGACGGTCAGGTAATTGACAGCTACAGCACTTCCTATGAAGTGACAGTAAAGAAGAATACAGAAGTTTCTGTACAGCTTGTTCCTGCATCTTATAAAGTAACTTATAAAGTAAACAATGAGCAGGGTAAACTTCTTGTTGGTAAAGATACAGAGGAAAAGACCGATGGAGAAATTCATCCAGGAACGCCAAAGGTAAAAGCGAAAGCGAAAGGTGTTCGAAAGATTAAACTTAGCTGGAGCAAGGCAAAAGATGCACAGGGCTACATAGTATATCGCTATAATGCAAAGACAAGGAAATATGCTGTGATTGCTAATACAAAGAAGACTGCCTATACAGATAAGAAGCGTACGCCGGGAACGGTATACAGATATCTTGTAAAAGCATATGGTGTATCTTTAAATAAAAAAGTAATTTATGGACAGGTATCTAATTGTGCATCTGCTGTTACAAAGCCGCAGACTCCAAAGATTACATCTGTAAAGAAAGATGGAACGACAAAGGCAGCAATTCAGCTTAAAACAGAACGTAATGTTAAAGGATATCAACTCTATGAGTACATGTGGCAGACGAAGAAGTTTAAACTTGTTGGAAAGATTGAGGGTAAAAAATATTATAAGTATGACAGTAAAAAGAAGAAATTTACCCGCGATAGAAAGTCTAAAGTTGTACAAAATGCAAAGAAAAAGACAATTTCTGTAAAGATTACAACAAACAATGTAAACTTTAAACGTTACAGAAGATATCGTTTCAAAGTACGTTCTTATGTAAAGTATAATGGCAAGCAAATTTTCAGTAAGCTTTCTAAACAAAAGATTGTAACTCGTTAAACAGGAAATATGATCTGTGTTTAAACTAAAAGAGACTTCCCGGAAGGTTCGGATGCCTCCTCCTTCCGGGAAGTCCTTTTTGTCTTTACAAATAGATAAATATGTGGTTTGTGAGAAGCATATTCTTTCTTGACTGCATGGCAAAATCAGCCTATTATAAGAGTTAGAAAAGGCAGATATCTTTTTAATTTTTTTATAAATATATCTGCAGGTGTTGGAGGAAAATGTAGTATGGAAGGCAAAAGACTGACAAGTTATGCGATGGAAGAATTAGAATGTCCAAAGTGTGGGCATAAGCATTCCCTTAAAAAGTATAAGGTTATTAATGTAACAGAGAAGGCAAAATTAAAAGAAGAAATTATGAAGAACAGGCTGTACCAGTTTAGCTGTGAAGAATGTGAGTATATGGCACCGCTTACATATGACAGTTTATATGTGGATAGCCAAAGAAATATTATGATTTACATGGCACCGGTCATGAATGCAGAGATTAAAGCAGAGATTGCGGAGCTTGAACAGGAAAAGGGTATAGATAAACGTCTTGTAGATAATATTAATGATTTAAAAGAAAAGATTATGATTGCCGATAATCATTTAGATGATCGTGTGATTGAGATTATCAAAATCATGTATATTGACCAGATGAAAAAGGAAATGGAAGACGACACACTTTTGAATATTCTTTTTGATTATAATAGAGATAACTATTGTTTTTTAGTCTTTTTCCAGAAAAAAGGAATAGGAAAGATTCCGCTGACAAGAGAGTTTTACCGTCAGGTGGAGGACAAGTACAAAGATGCAATTAAAGAACATTCTATGGACAGCTTTATGAAAGTAGATATGGAATGGGCAGGAAAGATTCTTTTTAAAAATCACAATAAATTTAATTAAAAATAATTGATTAAAAAGAAGTAAAAAGTTCTTGCACTCTACATACTGTTATGGTATAATAAGAACGCTGTTTGAAATAAGATAACTATTGAATATAATTAATTAATGAAACATATATTGGAAGAGGTGAATAAGATGCGCGAGGGAATCCATCCAAATTACTATCAGGCAAAGGTTGTATGTAACTGTGGTAACGAATTCGTTACAGGTTCTACTAAAGAAGACATCCATGTAGAAATTTGTTCTAAATGTCATTCATTCTACACAGGACAGCAGAAAGCTGCTAAGGCTCGTGGACGTATTGACAAGTTCAATCGTAAATATGGCATGAATCAGAATTAATAACCGTAAGGTTTTAAATTAGGCGGCGGTGCAATGTATCACAGAGAATGTTGTGATGTTGTACCGTCGCCTAATTTTGGTTATACCAGATGTGAGATGACACACATCTTGCAGCAAGAATGCGAGGCATTCTTGAAAGGAGGTGCTCTTTGAAAAAGACAAGTATTGGAGGACAGGCAGTAATGGAAGGGGTCATGATGAAGAATCTTGACCGTTATGCAGTTGCTGTTCGGAAACCAGATCATGAAATAGAAGTAATGACGGACGAGTATAAAAGCCTGGGAAGTCGTTATGCGGTTCTTGGCTTACCAATCATACGTGGAGTTGTTAACTTTGGAGAGTCTTTATATATCGGATTAAAAACATTATCCTATTCTTCTTCTTTTTATGAGGAAGAGGATTATGAGCCGGGAAAAGTGGAACAGTTTTTTACAAAAATTTTTGGAGATAAGTTAGAAAGCGTTCTGATGGGAATCACAATGGTCATTTCTGTTATACTGGCGCTTGGAATTTTTATGGTAC
>OGOT01001836.1_pt1 | contig 11599 bp, 10 predicted proteins | sample 1552791 | NCBI WGS metagenome assembly OGOT01 (sample SAMEA2580160, study PRJEB22360) | human gut metagenome | biome: human gut; feature: human-associated habitat; material: faeces | place: Denmark | collected 2008/2010
CCTGCCACATTTCCCTCCTTAGTCACATGACCCACGATAAAAATGGACACTCCCATACCCTTAGCGATCTGCATCAGTACATTGGTAGATTCCCTCACCTGAGAAACACTTCCCGGTGCAGACGAAATATCTTCATGAAACATCGTCTGGATAGAATCCACAACAGCTACATCTGGTTTCGTCCGCTCAATAATCTCCCGGATATTTTCAAGATTCGTCTCACAGAGCAGTTTCAGTTTATCATTAAACGTTCCAAGCCGATCTGCCCGGAGCTTGATCTGTCTGAGAGACTCCTCACCAGAAATATACAAAACAGAAATCCCCTGTGAAGATAAATTTCTGCACACCTGCAACAACAATGTAGACTTGCCAATACCAGGATCTCCACCTACCAAAACAAGGGAGCCGGGGACGATTCCGCCTCCCAGCACCCTGTCAAGTTCACCGATTCCGCAGCTCTGACGTTCATCTGAAGAAAGACTGATATCTTTCAGAACTACAGGCTCCGTTTTCTTTTGTGTAGTTTTAATACTCCCTGAGGAAGATTTTTTGGAAGAAACCGTTTCCTCCACAAAAGTATTCCATGCCTTGCATGCCGGGCACTGCCCCATCCACTTGGCTGATTCATACCCGCATTCCTGACAGAAATAAACCGTTTTTTTATTTTTTAGCATTTTACAATTTTAACTTCTGCTTTGGTGTTCGCATCCAGTTCAACACTGAAAGAAAGCTTGCCACCCAGGTTTGTGGTCATTGTACCTGTACTTACATCATCAATAAATACCTGATACTCTGTCTCAGCTTCCAGTTCAACAGTAATCTGAGAATCCTCAAAGCCCTGAACCTCAAAACTCATTGCTGTTCCATCCTGCTGAAGATGGAACACACTGGTTCCCGGAACAGACTCATATACGAACATTCCATTACGCTCAAGTTTGGTGATCTCCTTATATGTTTTTACTTTATACATATCTCCCTGATACTGATAATCCGACAATTTGGATTTCTGATTTAATTCATAATCTCCAAAACTGATAGTCCCATTATCTTCTGTGCGGATCAATTCCTGTACCACTGCCATGATCTTATGTCCTCCTGAAATCTTTCGTTGTATAGTTTTAATTTTGTTAATTATAACTTATTTCTGTTTTTTTGGCTATAGAAAGTAATAAAATTCTTACGCTTTCTCCGCATCTTTTACTTCAAAGCAGATTTTCTTGTCTTTGACCTTCACCTGTACGGTATCACCGGCTTTGATCCGACCTTCAAGGATTTCTGTTGCCATCTCATCCTCAATCTTTGTCTGGATCGCACGACGCAGCGGTCTTGCACCGTATTTACTGTCAAAGCCTGCATCTGCGATAAGATCTTTAGCTGCTCCGGTAACTTTCAGTATGATATCCAGCTGTTCCTGACAGCGTTTTTCCAGGTTTTTCAAAAGAATAGTAACGATCTTCCTGATATTTTCTTTATTCAGAGAATGGAATACCATGATCTCATCGATCCGGTTCAGAAATTCCGGTTTAAACATCCGCCGCACTTCTTCCATCACTCCGGACTTCATCCGTTCATAATCACGCTTTTCCGTATCTCCGGACATAAATCCAAGATGTTTCGGTTCCATGATCATCTGCGCACCTGCGTTGGAAGTCATGATAATGATCGTCTGCTTAAAATCCACTTTTCTGCCTTGAGCATCTGTAATATGACCATCATCAAGTACCTGCAGAAGAATATTAAACACATCCGGATGAGCCTTTTCAATCTCGTCAAAAAGAATGACACTGTATGGATTTCTGCGCACTTTTTCGCTGAGCTGTCCACCTTCTTCATAGCCTACATATCCGGGCGGCGATCCGATCATTTTAGAAACACTATGTTTTTCCATATATTCGGACATATCTACACGGATCATTGCCTGCTCACTTCCAAATACAGCTTCCGCCAGCGCTTTGGAAAGCTCCGTTTTTCCCACTCCGGTAGGTCCCAGGAATAAGAAAGAACCTATAGGCCTTGCGGGATCCTTTAATCCTACTCTTCCCCTTTTTACCGCACGGGCAACTGCAGAAACTGCCTCATCCTGTCCGATCACACGTTTTTTCAGAACCTTTTCCAAATTTGCAAGCCTACGGGATTCCCCCTCTGTCAGACGCTGTACAGGTATTTTTGTCCAGTCAGACACAATACCGGCAACTGCCTCTTCATCAACTGTAAGTGGATTTTTCCGATTTTTCCGCTCCGCCTTTCTTCGGATCTTTTCCAATTCTGCTTCCGCCTCATTCTGCTTTGCCTGTGCTGCTTTTGCACCTTCAAGATCTGCATTTATGACTGCCTGTTCTTTTTGTTTCAAAATATCGTGGATCTCTCTTTCCAGTGCTTCTGCTTTCGGAGACGGACGATATCCCGCCAGTTGTACTTTCGACGCTGCCTCATCAATAATGTCAATGGCTTTATCCGGAAGAAACCGGTCATTGATATAACGAACGGACATTTTTACAGCCGCCTCAAGGGCCTCATCCAGAATCTCTACATCATGATGTTTTTCATAATATGGGCGCAGCCCCTTCAGGATTTCAACAGCCTCCTCTTCTGTAGGCTCTTCCACGATGATAGGCTGAAAACGCCGTTCAAGCGCTGCATCCTTTTCAATGTATTTCCGATATTCTTCCAGTGTCGTTGCTCCGATCAGCTGGATCTCTCCACGGGAAAGAGACGGTTTCAGGATATTGGAAGCATCCAGTGCACCTTCCGCTCCACCGGCTCCGATGATCGTATGGATCTCATCAATAAAGAGCAATATTCCCTGCTGTTCGCTTACCTCATCGATCACATTTCGGATACGTTCTTCAAACTCACCGCGATATTTACTTCCTGCTACCATTCCGGAAAGATCCAGAACTACCACACGTTTATCTTTTACAGTATCCGGTACCATTCCTGTGACGATCCGCTGTGCAAGTCCCTCTACGATAGCCGTTTTTCCTACTCCCGGCTCTCCAGTCAGGCAGGGATTGTTCTTTGTTCTTCTGCTCAGGATCTGGATCAGTCTGGCAATCTCTTTATCCCTTCCCACTACAGGATCCAGCTTACCTTCTTCTGCCATGGCCGTCAGATCTCGGCTATACTGATCCAGAGTTGGTGTTACACTGCTGTTTCTTCCCTTTGAAGCTTTTACAGCCTGGAATTCTTCCGCAATGGCATCGCTGTCCATTCCCATAGCTGTCAGCACTGCCGCACAAAGCTTCTGGATATTGGCACCCATTGTGTACAGCAGTCTGGTACCCACACAGTCTGTTTCTTTCAACATTGCCAGCAGAATATGTTCTGTCCCGACTTCCTCAAAACGCATGGATTCTGCTTCTGCATATGCACCCTCCAGAACTCTTCTGGTTCTCGGACTGAATCCCGGTTTCTGTGAAACAGCCGTATTTCCCGGCGGTGCGATCAGTTTATCGATCAGAGCCATCGCTTTATCAGCCTGGATCCCAAACTCCTCCAGAACTCTTCCTGCTGTGCCCTCCTTTTCTTCTACAAGCCCGACCAGCAGATGCTCCGTGCCGATATAACTATGTCCGCAGGAGCTGGCTGCCTCTTTTGCCAGAGCAAGAACATTCTCTGCCTGTTTTGTATATCGTTCCTGCATGATGTCTCCTCCTATCTGTCTGTGTCATACTCGTCAAAAATCTCGTCCACCAGCTGATGGACTTCTTCTCTTGTTACATTTTTACAGCATCCCCATGCCATTGCTACTGTCAGATTCTGTTTCATTTCTTCCAGTGCTCTGACCTTATCTGCATCTATGGAGATCACCGCTCCCTTTCGCCTGTCAATAGTCACAAAGCCTTCCTGACGAAGCAGCGCATATGCCTTATTCACAGTATGCATATTGATTCCTGCAATGCTTGCAAGCTGCCGTACAGAAGGCAGAGTATCCCCTTCATGAAGCCTTGATGTAGCGATCCCCATTATGATCTGATTGGTGATCTGCATATAGATTGCCTCATCACTGTTAAAATCGATTTCTATCACCATAGGGTAATCTCTCCTCTACAACAGCAAAAGGCTGCACAGTTTCATCCTGGCAGCCTGCTGTGATTTTTGTTTTTATTTACTGATCCCTGCAATCTTCTCTATCTGTTCTTTGTTAAGAACCAGATTAAATCCCATTGGATTTACCACATAAGCGTTTGCCTGCGGAATCATCAGGCTCGGAAGTTTATCTATAGTCACTTTCGCAACACGGAGATTCTTGCCTCTTCCAAATTTCTCAAATTCCATAACATCTGTAAACACAGGCTGCATGATCTTATCCTCTTTATTTTTCAGATACGGAATATGGAGCTTTCCATCTTCTTCCTGCTCTGCATTGATTGCGATCAGAAATTCTGCCTTACGCAGGTTAGCTATCAGCTCTTCTTCCAGCTCACGGATATTTTTGTGCTCTTCCTGTTTTACCGGACGACGCAATTCCTGCATAAAATAGATTCCGGAAAGTTCAAGCGAAGGATTCAGAAGCGGTCTCTTTGACGGCTCGATCTTACTCATATCTCTCTGGTTTGCGATCTTTCCGATCTCAATCTCGATCTTCTCTTCTCCGTCGATCCAGATCACACTGTTCACTCCGATCGCGTACAGCGTACCATACAGTCTTGGATAGTCTTTTTTCTCATATTTCATGCCCATAAGAAGGATCTTATCCTCAAGGAGCTGTTTACCATATTCTTTGATCTCTTCTTCTGTGGCAAAAATCCTTGCCTGGTCATTAAATGTTTCTTCATCACAGGTCACATATGGAAGTCTGGTTGCCTGTGAATATGCAACAAATACTTCCTCTCTGTTTCTGAGCTCATGGATTGCTTCTTCTACACTGATTCCCATTTTTCTGTCCTCTCTGCCTCATCACTTGGATGCGACACCTCATCAAGGAAAATGGTTGGTTCCTGTTGTGCCCTGTCAGCATCCAGCTTTTCATGTTCGTAACTACTCACTGTGTTTCATAGTTGTTACTATTGTACAATGAAATCCCTGTTTTCGTCAAGCTGTGCCTGTGAAAAATGACCAACTTAAGCCTCGTCGATAGCTTTTCCGATATCGTGACGCATGTACTTATTTGCAAAGCTGATCCACTCGGTAGCAGCATATGCATTCTTTCTGGCTTCTTTTAATGTCTCTCCTTTGGCAGTGATGCCAAGAACACGTCCTCCGTTTGTAACGATCTCTCCATCTTTAAATTTGGTTCCCGCATGGAAACAGTAGTATCCGTCTTTGTCCTTAAAATTCTCAAATCCATGGATCGGGATACCTTTTTCGTATTTTACAGGATATCCATCACTTGCAAGAACAACACAAACCGCTGCATTGTCCTCAAATTTCAGATCAATCTGATCAAGTTTGCCGTCTACACAGGCTTCCATTACTTCAATGATATCATTCTCCATACGCGGAAGAACAACCTGTGCCTCCGGATCCCCAAATCTTGCATTATATTCCAGAACCTTCGGGCCATCTGCAGTAAGCATCAGTCCGAAGAAAATGATCCCCTTAAACGGACGCCCCTCTGCTGCCATGGCATCTACTGTTTTCTGATAAACATATTTCTTACAGAATTCATCTACTTCCGGAGTATAGAACGGACTTGGAGAAAATGTTCCCATTCCGCCTGTATTCAGTCCCTGATCCCCATCCTTCGCACGCTTGTGATCCTGTGCGGATGTCATGGTACGGATCGTCTTTCCATCTACAAAAGAAAGTACGGAAACCTCACGGCCAGTCATAAATTCTTCAATTACCATGGTATTTCCGGCATTTCCGAATTTTTTGTCTTCCATGATCTCTTTTACGCCAGCTTCTGCCTCTGCAAGATCCTGGCAGATCAGAACACCTTTTCCAAGAGCAAGGCCATCTGCCTTCAAAACGATCGGGAATTTTGCTTCGGCCCTTAAATATTCCAGAGCTTTTTCCGGATCATCAAAATTCTCATAAGCAGCTGTAGGAATGTCGTATTTTTTCATAAGATCCTTGGAAAAAGCCTTGGAGCCTTCCAGAATAGCAGCATTTTTGCGCGGTCCGAACACACGCAGTCCCTCTGCCTCAAATACATCTACGATTCCGCCCACAAGAGGATCATCCATTCCCACGATAGTAAGATCGATCTCTTTTTCTTTGGCAAAGGCTGCCAGTTTTTCAAACTCCATTGCTCCGATATCTGCACATTCCGCATACTCTGCGATTCCTGCATTTCCAGGTGCACAGTAGATCTTGTCAACTTTCGGGCTTTTTGCAACACTCCATGCAATTGCATGTTCTCTTCCGCCGCTTCCTACGATTAATACTTTCATCTGTTTACTCCTTTGTTTCATCTGTCTGCTGATTACTTTAAAGAAACAATTCCATCTGTCACTGTGATCTTGTCATTGGCGATAAGATTGATTGCTTCCGGAAGGATCTTCCACTCTGCTTTTTCCATTACACGTCTCTGAAGCTCCTTGGATGTATCTCCGTCTTTTACCTTTACTGCTTTCTGAAGAATGATCGGACCTGTATCCGTTCCGGCATCTACGAAATGAACCGTAGCGCCTGTTACTTTCACTCCTCTTGCGAGAACTGCATCATGAACCTTAAGTCCATAAAAACCTTTTCCACAGAAAGACGGGATCAGAGATGGATGGATATTGATGATCTTGTTGGGATACGCTTCCACCATCATCGGAGGGATCGCAACCAGATATCCTGCAAGAACAATCAGGTCTACCTCTTTTTCCTGAAGCTTCGCCAGTAATGCTTTATGGAAAGCTTCTCGGTCCGGATAGTCTTTCGGTGCGATGCATACCGCCTCTATATCATGCTTTCTGGCTCTTTCCAGAGCATAAGCGGAGGCATTATTACTGATCACAATATCCACTTTTGCATTTGTGATCTCTCCTGCATCAATGGCATCTAGGATCGCCTGAAGATTCGTTCCCCCACCGGAAACAAGAACACCGATCTTTAACATAAGGTCACTCCCTTTTCTCCCTCTTCAATGGATCCTACCACATATGGCTTATCGCCGGTTTTGCGGATAGCTTCCATTGTTTTGTCAACATCTGCAGGATCTACTGCCAGGATCATTCCAAGACCCATATTATATGTATTGTACATCATATGCTCATCAATATTTCCTTTTTCGGCAAGGAGCTTAAAGATCGGAAGTACCGGATAGCTGTCTTTTTTGACAACAGCTCTGGTTCCCTCTTTCAGCATACGCGGGATATTCTCATAGAATCCACCACCTGTGATATGGCTGCATGCATGGATCTTCACGCCAGACTCTCGGATGCTCTTCAGCGCTTTTACATAGATTCTGGTCGGTGCGATCAGTGCCTCTCCCAGAGTTGTTCCAAGCTCTTCATAATAAGTATCCAGAGACTCTTTTGTCATGTCAAATACTTTACGTACAAGAGAAAATCCATTGCTGTGAACTCCTGTGGAAGCCATACCGATCAGGACATCTCCTGGTTTCAGGGCCTCTCCTGTAAGAAGATCTTTTTTGTCAACGACTCCTACTGCAAATCCGGCAAGGTCGTACTCATCTTCCGGCATAAGTCCAGGATGCTCTGCTGTCTCACCACCGATCAGAGCTGCCTCAGACTGTACACAGCCCTCTGCAACACCTTTTACGATCTCTGCGATCTTTTCCGGATAATTTTTGCCGCAGGCAATGTAGTCCAGGAAAAACAATGGCTCGCCGCCTGCACATGCAATATCATTTACACACATGGCTACAGCATCGATTCCGATCGTATCGTGTTTATCCATGATCATAGCAAGCTTAACTTTGGTTCCGCAGCCATCTGTACCGGATACGAGTGTTGGTTCTTCCATATTTTTGAATGCATTCATGGAAAATGCTCCCGAAAATCCACCGATTCCGCCTAAAACTTCCGGTCTCATGGTCTTTGCAATATGTTTCTTCATTAACTCAACTGACTTGTAACCAGCTTCTATATCCACACCTGCTTTTTTGTAATCCATAATCTTCTGATCTCCTCCACCTGTTTTTAATAAGCTTTGTATCCAACTTTCTGAAGTCTGGCATCCTTTGCCTCAACCTGCTCTTTCAGTTCCTGACTGTATGCTTTCAATCTGTCCAGAAGTTCCGGATCAGATGTTGCCAGAATCTTTGCGGCAAGAAGTCCTGCGTTTGCGCCTCCATTGATTGCTACTGTTGCTACCGGAATTCCGGACGGCATCTGTACGATTGAATACAGTGAATCTCTTCCTCCAAGAGATGTTGTATGCATTGGAATGCCGATAACCGGCATCGGAAAGATTGCTGCACACATTCCCGGAAGATGTGCTGCCATTCCTGCTCCTGCAATAATTACTTTGAATCCTTTTTCTTCTGCCGTCTTTGCATACTCAAAGAACACATCCGGTTCTCTGTGTGCAGAAATAATCTTCATCTCATATTCAACGCCCAGCTTGTCAAGAATTGCTGCCGCCTTACTCATAACCGGCATATCTGAGTCGCTTCCCATTACAATCCCAACTTTTTTCATTGGTGGCCTCCTCGTATAATTTCTTACATCTTCAGGTTGATTCTACTAAGATTCTAAAATTGTGTCAATAAAATTACGGAAAAGAAATATTTTGGCGGGCAAACTCTTTTTGTACAAAAAAAGTTTGCCCACCTCATAAAATAAATAAGCTATCGTTATTTTTCAAAAGGACGATTCAGTTCTTCCGTTCCCGGCAGCACAAAACGCCCATTCTCAATAATAGAAGTTCCTTCTCCATCTTCGTCAATTACACGGATACTTCCCAGTTCTTCATATGGAATTGTAATATCTGTATGACATCCATAATAAGCCATGCTGATATCCTCTTTACGAAGAATCGAAATCTCATTATCTCTGGCAATGATTTCTCTTCCGTCCGGGTTAAATACCGGAGTATCTTCTGACCAGCTGTAACAGGTATCTCCCACAGCGAAATGTGGTCCCATTTTCTCAGCGATCAGAATTGGAAGTTTATCTGCAATACCATATTTTTCAGCTGCCACATACGCGGTTGTATTGGTCCCGATTGCAAACTCACCCATTGGGATCTTCGGATGATGGTGCAGAATATTATCCTCAATATATGCACGATTCTCCTCTTCTGTCTCAAAGTTTGCACACGAATAATCAATCACCTGTCCACAGTCAAATACCAGCTTCAGATCCTTGAACTGTAATCCGTTCAAATAAACCTTCTTTACATGAAGAATCCCACCAGTTCCGGCAAGCACCGGAGAAGTAAACACTTCTCCCACTGGAATATTTACATCTGCCACACAGTTTTCAAAATTTGTCTGTTTCCGGACATCTTCCAGTTCATGCAGATGAATGATCAAATCTGTCTCGTTGTCCTCTTTTCCTTTTATTTCTACCCACTGACAGGTATCCAGAGTCTCAATGATCGTCTGCTGTATCCGTTCATACTGTTTATAATCCAGTGTATTGATCTTCACAATCTCTGCAAAAATCTTCGGAAAATCATTTCCGATCTCCGGCACCGGATAGGCAATGATCGTAAAGCTTCTCTCATCGCCCCTGATGTAACGATTTACGATCTGACCGGATTCGTTATCCAGCTCTACCTGCATTTTCTGCTGTGCCTCGTTTAAAGCCCACGCACCTTCTGTAGAAACAGGAGCAAATGGTTCTTCCCCAAAAGTCTCAATACATGCCGGTCCACCATGAACAGCAGCCAGGTCTTTATATTTCTCATATGCATTCTGCATAGAACGAAGTTTGCGCTGTACATAATCACTGTCCATAAAAAGTGCCTGATCCTGCCTGTGATCATACTCATACTGTGGATTTGCATTTCCACCAACAAAGCCGATCCATGCATTGCCTCTTTTATTCACTGCATGTGTGGCATGACGATAGATCACCGGTTCAAGCCCCATCTCACGGAACTGCAGGATTGCAGCACGTACCATTCGCTCAAATCCAAGATTATAACGAATGTTTACCGTCTTTTTCTTGGTAATGTCTTTTCTTCCATTAATAAAACCAATTCTGTATCCTTCCGTATATGTGCGTGCCATACTGTCAATCTCATCCTGACTGAGACTGTTCATAAATTCTGCAACTCCTGTTTCATTTGCAGAAACATATTCTCCATACCTGTACAGATAACGCATATCTGACAGATCAGAATCCATTACGATTCTTACAGCAAAATCCAGCTGCGGATCAACCGCTTCCGCAATCCTCTGTTCCATCATATCCTGACAATAGTCATTCACATAAGAACGCAGCATATCTTCCACATTTTTTACAGATGGCAGTTCACCATTTTCAAAAGCAGCATATACTTCAAGAAAAAGTTCTGCTGTCACTGTATAATCCCAGATTTTTTTTTCATATGCATAGGCAATTGCTCCACGAAGTTCTGCGTAAAGAAATGTAAATGCCCTTCCATATTCACCGAGTTTTTCTTCTGCGTATGCAGGATTCCCGTAACAGTGTGTATAATTCTGAGGAAACAGTTCTTTATAAAGTTCTGTATTTTCTTTCTGCAATTCTTCTATGGAAAGCTTTTCTTCATCTCTTTCCAGTATGACTGCTGTTTTCTCCAAAAAAGCCGCCATATTCTGAAAGAAATCCAGAAAATCCGGCTTTACAGTTGTTTCAGTACAGATTTCGACAATTCGATCTTTTGCCAGATCATAGCGTTCTTTCAGCAATTCATCCACTTTATCATCTCCTCCGTTTGAATTTAATTTAGTCATCGATCACATGTCCCAGCTGAATATGTTTGTCTATCAGCTGCTGCATATATTCCCATATTTCCCTGGAACCTTCTGCAGTATGCTCATTTCTTTTGTATATCTGACTCTTATGTACAGTATGTTCCTTCCAGCTTTTTCCTCCGGAAGCATCATTCAGAAGCAGTGGCTGACAATTGTCCAGCACATGTGCAAATTTCGCCTCTGCTGTCTCATATGCTTCAAATTCTTCCCATAAATTTCTGAACTTTGTACCCTGATCTTCCGGAAGCATACCAAAAATACGGTCTGCTGCCTTTGTCTCACGCGCTCTCTGCGTTGCCAGTCCTGCCTGATCATATGCATATGTATCTCCAGCATCAATCTCCACAAGATCATGGAGCAAAACCATAGGGATCACTTTTGCCAGGTCAACTTCTTCATTGGCATATTCCTTCAACAACACAGCCATAAGAGCCAGATGCCAGGAATGTTCCGCATCATTTTCCTTACGGCTCCCATCTGCCAGATATGTCTGACGTATAATCTGTTTTACTTTATCCACTTCCAAAATAAATTTCATCTGCTGTTGTAAGCGTTCCATTTTTCACACTCCCATCAAAAAAAAGGCCAACCAGCCTACCATAAAGATTCCATTAAGGATTGAGCCGATAATACTGGTCCTGTGTGTACATTTTTCTTCTGAAAAGCTACTGATTCCCATCAGAAATCCATATACGGAAAGCAGCGCTGCAAACAGGCAGATGCCTCCCACAATAAATCCATAGGATCCTTCAAGTACATAAGCTATCCCAACAGCCCCTCCAAACAGAAGCAGGGAAGCAATCGCCAGCCCCA
>OGOT01001840.1_pt1 | contig 11573 bp, 10 predicted proteins | sample 1552791 | NCBI WGS metagenome assembly OGOT01 (sample SAMEA2580160, study PRJEB22360) | human gut metagenome | biome: human gut; feature: human-associated habitat; material: faeces | place: Denmark | collected 2008/2010
CCTCCTCGGTTGTTTACCCCGCACTATTGTAGCCGCGAAATCCCGCCACAGGGCACCTATCAGGACAAATTCATCAGTCAGAACGTGAACGGCTAGTTATCGAAAGTATTCTGCAGCAGACTGTCTCAATCTGTAACAGCAGGCGACTCAAAACGGACCCAGATGTTACAGATTGAGACAAACGAACTTGTCCGCCGGCACAATCTCAATCTGTAACACCTGACCGCCCAAATTGGGTCTAGCTGTTACAAATCGAGATAAACGGAAAGGCAGGCAGCCAATGTCTCGTTCTGTAACATCTAGCCGCGCAAATCGACTCTTACTGTTACAGATTGAGACAAATAGGCAGGCGGGAAAATAACATCTCAATCTGTAACAGCTGGCGACCAAAAACGGACCCAGATGTTACAGATTGAGATTGTTTTGGAGCAAGCGCGGCGTCGATGGGCTATTCCACATTTAGCTCTTGCATAACTGTGCATAGTGTATATATACTGTGCTTACCGGTTATATACACGTGTAGCCAACAGCTAAGGAGCCGCTGTGGACATCATCCTATCCAACTCGAGCGATAAGCCCATATACGAACAGATATCCTCGCAGGTCAAAGCTCAAATCCTTTCGGGCACGCTCACTGCGGGAGCCAAACTCCCCAGCATCCGTGCACTCGCGAGCGACCTGGGTGTGAGCGTCATCACCACCAAGCGCGCCTACGCCGACCTAGAGCAACTCGGGTTTATCTGCACCGTGCAGGGCAAGGGCTGCTTTGTCGCCGAGGGCAACCAGGAACTCTTGCGCGAAAACCAGCTCTGCCATATCGAAGAGCTACTTGCGAAAGCGGCGAGCCAAGCCGAAACCCTGGGCGTCACGCGCGACAAACTGCACGAGATGCTCGACCTGGTAGCCCCCGAAACCATGCAGTAGCCATCTGCAAGAAAGGCTATACCATGCAAAACCTTTTAGAACTCAAAGGCATCTCACGCCGTGTGAGCGACCGCTTTTCACTACGCGACGTCACGCTCGCTGTGGAGCCCGGCCAGATCGTTGGCTTTGTAGGCGCAAACGGCGCCGGCAAGACAACGACCATTCGCGCCGCGCTCGGGCTTATAAAGCTCGATGCCGGCGAGGTGCACCTGTTTGGGCAGCGCTGTGGCGCCGACGCGCCCGATGAATCGCAACGCCATCTACGCTCCCGCGTCGGTCTTGTCCTGGACACGTGCCCCTTCCCCTCCACGCTCAGGGTGGGCCAGATCGAGTCGCTCGTAGGCCCGGCGTACCCCACATGGGACCGCGAAACGTTCGCCGGATTCATCAACCGATTTGGCCTCGATCCCAAGACAAAGGTCAAGGACCTCTCCCGCGGCATGGGCATGAAACTGCAGCTTGCCTGTGCACTCAGCCACAATGCCAAGCTGCTCGTTTTGGACGAAGCCACCGCGGGCCTCGATCCCATGGCACGCGAGGAACTGCTTGATGAGCTGCTTGCCTTTGTCGCCGACGGCCAGCACAGCGTGTTACTCTCGAGCCACATTACGTCCGACCTCGATCGCACCGCTGATCGCGTCATCTGCATCGAAAATGGCTCGATTATTTTTGCCCTGCCGCGCGAGGACATTACCGACCGCGCCGGCATCGCCCACTGCACCCAAGCACAGGCCGCCGAGCTTATGGCTTGCGTCGAAGGCGCCCGTGCCGCCCACCACGCCTATAGCGTGGACGTGCTCGTGCCCAACCGTCACGAAGCGCTCGAGGCCTTTCCCGAGATTCCCTGCGATCGGGCAACCATTGATGACTATCTTCGCCTCACGCTGAAAGGGGCTTCGAAATGAAACGCGCCCTTATGTCCGAGCTCGCCATCGTTCGCTCGCTTGCCCCAAGCATTGCGGGTGTCGGCTTGTTCATATTCGTCGTGCTGACCCTTGCCAACGCATCGGACGGCGATTCCGGCATGAGCGCTGGCGCCTGCGCGGTCAGTGCCATGTCACCCATCATGGTCATGAGCTCGCTGGCCGGCTTCGACAATCAAAACGGTTGGGAGCGCTACCGGGCAACGCTGCCCTTCTCGCGCAAAGACATCATCCGCGCACGCTACCTGAGCGTTTTGTCTTCTCCGCCGTCATGGCGTGCGCCGCCGCGCTTCTGAGCATCGTCTCCTTCCCGCTCTTCAACAGCGCGGGTATCCCGTTGACGGGACAGATCGTCTTTGAGATTGCAATAGCCTCAGCAGTATCAATGCTCATCTCCCTCATGATGGTGTTTTTGGCGCAGCCGCTGTTCTTTCGATTTGGTCACATGGAGGCGCTGCGCCTATCCGTTGGCCTGTTTGCCCTGCTTGGTTGCGGCACCATGGCCACGCTGAGCTCCTCCAACCCCATCAGCAACTGGCTCATGTCGATTGCCGGAGCGAATCCCGATCCTGCCGTTCTGAGCTGTCTGTGTGCAGGCATCGCCGCACTTGCCCTCGCGCTATGTGCAATCAGCTGCGCCGTCAGCACCAAGGTCTATCGGGCACGCGACCTGTAATCGACAGCCAAAGGGCTTGGGCTGCACGCCACCTCATTTACTAGATAAGACGAAGCAGCGACAACGTCGCTACCGCCCTTCACGGCATGCCGTTTAGCTCTTGGCAACCAAAGAAAGACCGACGGCATATTGAAGGTGAATGGTTTTCCGCGAAGTGAACGAGTAAAATCAGCGCCCCGTATCATCGACATTTTTAAGGACTTAATTCCTGCGGTTTTTGCCTAAAAATCCTGCGGTTTTATTCGAAAAAAGCGTGCATGCTCCAGGGGTCCATATTTACTCGTTCACTTCTCGGAAAAACATTCACCTTCAATTCGAGCCTTAACCAAATGGTTCCCCGGAACATGGCCCCCGTCTCGCCGCGGCCATATCAAACCTTCATGGTGGGGCGGTATCCTCATGTCCATAAAACTCGCAGGATAAACCCATTATCCAAGGAGGTACCGCACCCGTGTCGTGGGTTGTCGCAGCATTTGCGTCAGCATTCTTTGCCGGCATCACATCCATCTTGGCCAAATGCGGCATCAAGCAGACCGACTCCGATGTCGCGACGGCCATTCGCACCTGCGTGGTGCTCGTTTTCGCCTGGGCAATGGCGGGCATTTCTGGATCCATTGGAACCATTGGCAGCATCGAACCCAGATCCTGGCTCTTTCTCGTCCTCTCGGGACTCGCTACCGGTGCTTCGTGGATCTGTTACTTTAAGGCGTTGAGCATCGGAAATGTCAATAAGGTCGTACCGGTCGACAAGATGAGCACCGTGCTCGCCGCGCTGGTCGCCATCGCGCTTTTTGACGAGACGAGCAACCTTGCGGTTAAGCTCGTGGGAACCGCTGTCATCACCCTCGGCACGTTTTTAATGATCGAGAAGAAGCAGTCCGCCGAACCCGAGCAGCAGCAAGACCGAACCTGGCTCGCTTACGCCCTCGGCGCCGCCGTGTTCGCGGCACTCACCTCCGTCCTCGCCAAGATCGGCATCGAAGGCGTCGAGTCAAACCTGGCCACGGCAATCAGCACCTGCGTGGTACTGGTTATGGCATGGGCAATCGTGGCAGCCAAGGGAAAACTGGAGCAGGTCGCGCACGTTGACCGGCGCGAACTCACATTTCTCGCAACATCGGGCATCGCGACTGGAGCATCGTGGCTGCTCTATTACTATGCCATCGCTGCAGGCCAGGTGAGTGTCGTGGTGCAGATCGACAAACTATCGATTGTCGTATCGGTGCTATTTGCGCGCCTGGCATTCAACGAAAAACTCTCCCGCCGCAGCGCCATCGGTCTCGTCCTCATCGTACTGGGCACCGCCGCGCTTGCAATTTGGAAGTAGCGCCGATACCGAACGAAATCCAGTCCACCCGCAAATCCGTGACACAGCGCCCGCACCGGACTTGAGATGTTTGTACTGACCGCGCGCTGCCGCGCTACTTGCGCAGCGGCTTGGGCAGTGGAATGCCAGCGGCAATGGCTGCGGTGATGATCATGCAGACGATACCCTTGAGTGGGAAACACATAAGCAGCAGGCCCACAACCATGACAGGCTGGCGCATGACGGCGCCCATCGTCGATGCCGTGCAGACGGCGACGCAAAAGACCGGATCTGCGCCGGTGAGGATAGCAAGGCCATAGCCCAGGCTTACGCCCGAGAAGATAACCGGGAAGAAGTGGCCGCCGCGCCAGCCCAGGTTGATGAGGGCGGGGGTCAGCATGGCTTTGACAAGACCAGTCGCGATGAGCACGCCGGCGGGAATGGTCAGATAGGTTTCCATGAGCACGTCGGCCTGGGTCTCGCCGGCAAACATGGTGTAGGGCAGGACCGTGCCGCAGATGGCGAGCGCCAGACCGGCCAGCATGGCCTTGACGACAGGGCGCTCCCCTATTGCATGGGACAGTGCCTCGCTTGTGTGCTCGGAGACAAAGTACAGCCAGCCGCAAACGGTGCCAACCAACGCCAGCGGAATGAGCCAGGTAAGTTCCAGGTTGCCCACCTCGGCGGACTCGAACCTGGGCATGCCCATGCCGCCGCCCATAAGCTGGCCGAGCAGCAGATAGGTGCCCAGGCCGCCGGCAATCGCAATGCCGTAGACCACCGTCTTTTGTGCCTTGGGAAGCTTGATCGTGATCTCGTCGGACGCGGACTCATCGTCGGCGTCTTCGCCCTGGCCATCGGCGCTACCGGCAAGCGGTGCCACAAAGCCAAAGACGGGCGCGGTAAAGAGCGCCGTCAGGGCAGCCTGGGTGCCCAGCAGCGTTAGCTCCCTAAACTCGGCGCCAAAGCGACGCATGCGGTCGCCGACCCAGCTGCACAGTCCCGCGATGACGCCGGTCAGGCCAGCCTCCGGTCCAATGCTGCCGCCAAACAGCAGCGGCAGCAATGCCGCGAGCGAAAGCTTGCCCAGGTTGTCGTACGGGTAGCGCCCGTCTTGCTTAACCTTAGCCATCACCTGGTTGAGATCGTCGGTCTTGGTACCCGTAATCTTTTCGTACAGACCGATCAGCAGGCCGCCCAGCAAGCAGACGAAAAACGGGTACGGCAGAAAGCCAAACGGGCCGCTGGCAAGCTCGGGCGAAGCGACGCCCAGCGCGTGCGGAATCTCGGTCCATAGATAGTCGATACCGTGCTCCATCGCAAAAAAGAACAGCCAGACTGCGGCACCTGCGAACGCGCCGGTCACGGCAACGCTGACCAAAAACAGCGCACGGTTTTTGGGTTTGGCAAGGTTATCCATCGGGACCTCCCGCGGTCAAATTCGGCGAAGATACATTTAATTGTAAAGCGAGTGTGGCCCAGTCAAGCCAACCGTCTGCGCTGCAAACGGAGCCAACGAGAAGCACGGCGGGACAGGCTCAAGACTTATCCGTTGATAATCGAGGCAATCTCGCGCAAATCGTCGGCAAAGTAGATGCCTTGCTGACGCCTCGGGCTCGAAAGCCCTTTATCAATCATGTGCCCGAGCAGCGCCTTAAGGTCGTTGTAGTAACCGTCCAGGTTATACAAGATGCACGGAGCACTCAGATGCCCCAACGACACGGCGGACATGACCTCGGCAATCTCCTCGAGCGTGCCCGTGCCGCCCGGAAATGCGATGAACGCATCACCGAGCTCGATCATCTTGGCTTTGCGCTCGGCCATATCGCTCGTCACGATGAGGTCATCGATGCCGTCGTGCTGAAACTCGGCCTCTATAAAAAAGCTCGGCTCAACACCCGTCACGTGTCCGCCTGCCCCGAGCGCGCTATCGGCAAGCGCGCCCATCAGGCCCGACTTGGAGCCGCCGTACACCAGCGCGTGCCCGTTGGAGCCAATCCAGTTGCCCAGCTCTTGCACCGCAGGCAGAAATGCTGGGTCGTTACCAACGCTGGCGCCCAGGTATACCGTGATGTTCATATGCAATCCCCCTCGTCGTGACGCACGGCGCCCACTCTAGCGTTGGCGTCGGCGATATTCGCGCACACGGCGCGACAGGTCGGCGAGCTCGTCACGATCAAGCTCTTCCAAATGCTCAAGATCGTCCATAAAGCGCGCCATGGTGTCCTTTTGGCGCAGCTTAATGAGCGTATTGCAGTAGTTCACCGCCACACCCGTGAGCATGGCGATGTAGAAGATGCTGATAACGCTCAGGACGACGGTAATAGCGCGAGCGACCGGCGTTTCGGCCGGGATATCGCCAAAGCCGATGGTCGAGACCGTCTCAAAGCTAAACCACAGACCATCACCAAACGTGAGGGTCGTGGGCTCGGACAACCAGACGGCCGTCGAGCACAGCAGGTAAAAGATAAGAAACAGGCCCGTGATGCGTGCAAAGCCAGCCTGTCGCAGTACGTCAGCAAGCGTCCTGAGCTTTTTCATCGCGACCCCTTTTCCCAGACGTCCAATCACGTTCGCTCGGTATTGTCCCACAACCGGCAGTTAGGGACGCTCCTTTTGTGCCGGCAGAAAGGGACTGCCCCCCAAGTGCCGGGCGGGACTGTTTAGCGGTGCAGCGGCCGACTGGGCAGGCTGAGCTGGTATCCTTGTGCGGTAATGTCTCGATTCGTTAGGATTGCATGTGAGAGCTTCCGCTGTCCTTCGTTCAGTTATATATCGCACCCTGGCCGTCGCGCTTGCCGCGCTCGCCGTACTGAGCACCATCATGCCCGCCCCCGCCTTTGCCGCCGGCTCCGATCAACAGGTCAAAACGGTCCGCGTTGGTTGGCTCGTCAACAGCGAAGGCTTCCAGAACGGCACCCCCGGGGAGCGTCTCTCGGGATGGGGCTACGAGTACCTCCAGACCCTGTCGTACTACACACCCGGCTGGCGGTACGAATACGTCTCCGGCACCTTCACCGAGCTTATGGACATGCTCGAGGCAGGCGAGATCGACCTCATGCCCAACATCTCCTACTCCGAGGAACGCGCCCAAAAGCTGCTCTTTTCCTCGAACCCCGAGGGCACCGAGCGCTACTACATCTACGCCAAGCCCGATCGTGACGACCTCGCAAAGGGTGACCCTCAAGCACTCCAGGGTCTCACTATCGGTTGCAACTCCGGCGTCATGCAAACCATCGTTGGCCAGCAGTGGCTCGCCAACGAAGGAATCACCTGCACATACAGGGAGTATGACGGAGACTCCATACTCTTTGACGCACTCGCAAACAACGAGGTCGACGCCATCATCATGAACGACACGACCTCGTCGCCCAGTGCCTCCCCCATGTTCTACATTGGTTCGAACGACTACTATCTTGCCGTTCCCAAAAGCCGTCCCGACCTGATGAACGACATCAATGCCGCCATGACGGCAATCGCCCGCGTCAACCCACGCTATAACGACGAAGTCAAATCTAGCTACTCGACCCAAAACAGCGGTTCATCATCGCTCAACGGCCCCGAATGTTCCTGGCTCAAAGCAAACAACAACACCATCACGCTCGGCTACATTACGGGCAAACTCCCCTACTGCAACGAGGACGAAGACGGCGAAATGGAAGGCTCGCTCGCATCGCTTGCGACGACGCTGCACGATAAATTTGGCATTACGGTCAAAACCGTCGCCTTTGATAGCTACAAGATGATGTCAAAGGCCCTGTCAAAGGGAAGCATAGACGTTGCGCTGCCGGTATACCGAGATTACTGGTTTGCCGAGCAAACAGGCGTTGCGCAGTCGGTATCGTTGGGGACCATATCCCTCACCGCCATCCACACCGGCAGCGACCTGAACAAAGACCTTCAGAACATCGCCTGTACCAAATCATCGTTTGTCAACAAAAATGCACTTGAAAGTCTGTTCCCCACAGCGACCGTAACCGAATACCAATCCGACGATGAAGCGTTCGACGCCCTCAGGAAGGGAACGGCGCACTGCATCGTCGCTCCCAGTTCACGCGTAAAAACCATCGGTGACCGTTACGATCTCGAGGACTGCGAGACGGTCGAGCTCCCTGACACCTGTGAGCTCTCGTGCTGGATTTCGCGCGGAAAGCCCGAGCTGCTGGGAATCATCAACAAGGGCATCATCAATGCCGGAGAATCGCTCTCCGCAAGCAATTTCTCCTCCACGTCGTACACGGCCCAGGAATCCAACACGCTTCAATTCCTTTATCGCAACCGCACCGCCATTGCAGCTACCCTCATCGGTATGTTGTCGGTCGGCATCGTCCTGCTCATCTGGGCGCTCGTGCGCGCTCGAACCGAGCGCAAAAAAGCCGATGCCGCCAACGCCGCTAAGACGGCATTCCTCACGCGCATGAGCCACGACATCCGCACGCCACTCAACGGCATCCTGGGTCTTATCGAAATTGAGGAATTGAAAGACGGCGACATGCAGGCCGCCCGCGAAAGCCGCGCCAAGGCGCGTGTTGCCGCCAATCACCTACTCTCGCTGATCAACGACATCCTCGAGATGGGCAAAATCGAAGACCGCAAGCTAACTCTGGAACATGCGCCTTTTAACCTCAAAGAGCTCTGTGACGATACGCTGGTGCTGTGCAAGCTCCGCGCATCCGATAACGGCATCACAATGCAGGACAATAGTCTGCCGTACGCCACGGGGCCATACATGATCGGCAGTCCCACCCATATCCGGCAGATCATAATCAACCTGTTAGACAACAGCATTAAGTACAACAAGCACGGCGGCTCCGTCACCTTTAGCTCAAAGACCAAGCCACTCGATAACGGGCGCGCGCTCTTTTGCTTTGGCGTTTCGGATACCGGCATTGGCATGGCTCCCGAGTTTTTAAAGCATATCTATGAGCCGTTTGCACAAGAAGGTGACGATGCGCGCAGCAAGTTCCAAGGAACCGGCATGGGCATGCCAATCGTCAAGTCGCTTATTGAACTGATGGGCGGTACGATTGAGATTTCGAGTGAGGTTGGCGTGGGGAGTACGTTCAACGTCCAGATTCCGCTCGATATCGACAAAAACCCTCAGGCAAGAGAACACGCGGACGAGCAAGCAGACAGCTGCTCGCTTGCCGGCATGAACGTGCTTTTGGCAGAAGATAACGAGCTCAATGCCGAGATTGCCCAGGCGCTGCTCGAAAGCGAAGGCATTGTCGTAACTCGCGCCGCCGATGGCAACGAAGCGGTCGACCTATACGTTGGCCGTCCCGCCGGCAGCTTCGATGCGATTCTGATGGACATCATGATGCCGGGAATGGATGGTTACGAGGCGACCCGCGCGATTCGTCTGAGCGAGAAGATCGATGCAGCCGATATCCCCATCATCGCGCTCACCGCCAATGCCTTTGCCGAGGACGCCAAGGCGGCACACGACGCCGGCATGAACGCCCATCTGTCCAAACCGCTCGACTTTAACAAGCTCAAAAACATACTCGCCCGCATCAAGAAAAACGGATCCGTTTCGCTATAGTTTGTGCTCAACCACCACGCACGACCAGAAAGGAAGCCAACGATGTTTAGGCCCTTACGTCGAAAGAAACGCGCCATCACCGACGAGGAAGCGCGCGAGCTGCTCGCTACCTGCAAGCGCGGCGTCTTTGCCGTCAACGGCGACGATGGCTACCCGTACGCCATTCCCGTCAACTACTTCTTTGACACCGAGCACGACAAGATTTATTTCCATGGCGCCAAGGCTGGCCACAAGGTCGACGCACTCAAGCGCGATGACAAGGTCTGCTTTACCGTTTACGGCAACGAGTGGTACCAGGACGGTGACTGGGCTCCCTACGTTATGAGTACCGTGGTCTTTGGCCGCTGTCGCCTGGCGAATGACACCCCCGCGTTTATCGAGGATAAAGTCCGCCAGCTCGCGCTTAAGTACTACCCTTCTGCCGAAGAAGTCGAAGAGGAAATCGCCAAGGACATTAAGGGCGTCCAGCTCTACGAGATTACGATTGAGCATCTCTGCGGTAAGCAGATTCAAGAAAAATAAACCTCCGCAGCAGGTCTGCGCCCAATGGTTACAGATGCCTTACCACACGGGGCCTTCTAGCCGACTTGGCAGAAGGCTCCGCATGCAGTGCGCGCTTACCGTGCATTAAAAACGTAGCGATCCAAGCGGTCGCACGCTTCCCTTACGCGCGAAAGCGGCAGCGCCAAATTCACGCGAATGTGGCAGGGCCCGTGGAACGGGCGGCCGTCCTGATACCCCACGCCCACGCGCGCCCCCTCGTCGAGCAACCACTGAATATCGCGGCCATGCTCGCGGCACCACTCGGTGCAGTCCAGAAACACCATGTACGTGCCCTGCGGACGCGAATAGGACACGCCCCCAAAATGCTCGTCCACGTAATCGCAGAAGTACTCGATATTGCCGGCAAGCACCTGGTTGAGCTCGTCCACCCACTCGTAGCCTTGCGGCTGGTAGGCACCGATAAGCGCATGCATGGAGAGGACATTCATCTCGTTGTAGTGGGTCTTGTTGGACACGGCGCACACGCGGTCGCGCAGTGTCTCGTTATAGATGATGTGGTAGCTGCCGACCAGGCCCGCCAGGTTGAACGTCTTGCTGGGCGCGTAGAGGGCAACCGTGCGCATGCGGGCATCCTCGCTCACCGACTGCGTCGGGATATGCTTGTGCCCCGGCAGGATGATATCGGACCAAATCTCGTCCGAGATCACCACGCAATCGTGCTGGCGATAGATGTCCATGGTGCGCTCGATCTCGTCACGCTCCCATACGCGGCCGCAGGGATTGTGCGGCGAGCAGAACACCGCGGCATGGATGTGGTTTTGGGCGAGCTTGCGCTCCATGTCCTCAAAGTCCATACGCCACACGCCTTGGTCGTCGAGCTTAAGCGGGCTGTGGACAATGCGATAGCCCGCGGCCTCGATGGACTTGGTAAAGCCGATGTAGGTGGGGCTGTGGACCAGCACCGCATCGCCCGGCTGGACATATGCGCGCAACGTCGACACGACACCGCCCAGCACGCCGTTTTCGTAGCCGATATGTTCAGGGCGCAGACCCTCGACGCCATTGCGGCGACTCTGCCATTCGATGATGCGGTCGAAGTACTCGGGGCGCGGGTTAAAGTAGCCAAACATGGGATGCTGGGCACGCTGAATGATGTGTTCCTGGACCGTGGGCACCGTGGCAAAGTTCATGTCCGCCACCCACATGGGAATGCGGTCGAAGCCCTCGTCGGGCGCGTTCGGAGCCATACCTGGGATCTCACCCCAAGAGTCAACGGCGATGGAGTCCATGCCGTGGCGGTCGATGATTGAAGTAAAGTCGTATTTCATGCTGGACTCCCGTGCAGAGCGGAATGATTCGGTAGGCGTTATTGTCCACCAGCGTGGGCAGTTTTGACGCGGGGTTTGGCGCTGAATTTGACGGGTGCGGACGAATGGCTGGTTAGTCTCGCGCGTCGTTGACGGCGACTACGGTTAGCTGGGTTTCATCGACCGCAAACGATATGTCGAGCCCGGCGTAAGCCAAGTGATAAACGCGGTTTGGCTCGTGCTTGCTGCCCGCGCGGCGCGGGTCTTGGCGAAGGACCTCGACCAGACCGGGGAGCTTTGCGGGCGGGACCATATCTTGCAGTGCTTGCGGAAACTCAACATCGAGCTCTTGCCACGGAGCATCCTCAATCCAGCCGCCGGTCGCATC
>OGOT01001841.1_pt1 | contig 11570 bp, 8 predicted proteins | sample 1552791 | NCBI WGS metagenome assembly OGOT01 (sample SAMEA2580160, study PRJEB22360) | human gut metagenome | biome: human gut; feature: human-associated habitat; material: faeces | place: Denmark | collected 2008/2010
CTGATGGTGGGCCCCCCTTCCCAACCCGAAAGCGCCCGCCGTGCCGATGCTGTGCGCGGTGGGCGGCATGATCGCCCCGCCCATCCTGTTCCTGGCCGTCACGGCATTGTTCTCTCAGATCGGGCCTGGTGAACCCGGCACGCTGATTCTGACCACCACCGGCAGCAGCATCCCGTTCTCGGAGATGTCGCACGGCTGGGCAGTGCCCACCGCCACGGATATCGCGTTCTCGCTGGCCGTGCTCGCCCTGTTCGCCAAGGCCCTGCCCGGTTCGATCCGCGCGTTCCTGATGACGCTTGCCACCGTCGACGACCTGCTGGCCATTATTCTGATCGCCGTATTCTTCTCCTCGATTAACGCCTGGTATTGGTTCATCGGCATCGCCGTATGCGCCGCCATCTGGGCATACCTCGTACGACTGAAAAAAGTGCCGTGGATCGCGGTTGGCATCGTCGGTATCCTCGCTTGGATCATGATGTTCGAGGCAGGCGTGCACCCCACACTGGCCGGCGTGCTGGTTGGCCTGCTGACCCCCTCTCGTGAAATGCACGGCGAACTCTCGCCGCGTGCCGAACGCTATGCCAACAAGCTCCAGCCATTCTCCGCACTGCTGGCCCTGCCCATCTTCGCCTTGTTCGCCACCGGCGTACACTTCGAGTCGATGAGCCCGCTATTGTTGGCCTCGCCGCTGGTCATCGCACTGATTGTGGCTTTGGTGGTCGGCAAACCTCTGGGTATCATCACCACCGCATGGCTGTCCACGCATGTGGGCGGGCTCAAGATGGCCAAGGGGCTGCGTGTGCGCGACATGATTCCCGCTGCCGTCGCCTGCGGCATTGGCTTCACTGTGTCCTTCCTCATCGCTTCGCTGGCGTACAAGAACGCGGAACTTTCCGCTGAGGCGCGCTTCGGCGTGCTGGTGGCCTCCCTGATCGCCGCCGCGATTTCCGGTGTGCTGCTGAGCCGTCAGTCCAAGCGATTCGAGAAGACCGCAGCCGCAGCAGCGGCTGATGCGGAGGATGACGAATCGATTGATGGTGATGGCATCGGGCAGCCAAGCCACACCACAGAGCCCACCACGCCCACGGAACACCCCGGCACCCTCGCCGACGGCACCGCCAGTGTGGAAATCGACTTCCGCCACTGATGGCTTAGACGGTCCCTACTCCATTGTTGGCCTTGTTTCGTGAAAACCGTACGCTGAGACGCGCTCAGTGTACGTTCTTCACGAGATGAGGCCTTATTTCGCGGAAAACGTACGCTCAGTGTCACTCACCGTACGTTCTTCACGAAGTCAAGGATGATTTCGCGGAAAACGTACGCAGAGCTTCAGGCGCTAGAATGCGAAGAGTCGATAGCGCCGTACAGGAGGACATTGGATGGCAAAGAAGCAGAAGAAATCCAAGAAGAACGACGGCAAAAAGGCCGCTGAAGCAAAGAATCTAGCCGAGGCCGCATCCAAGTCCGCAGTCGTGGACGATATGGAACCATTGGAAGCCACAGCCGCGAATGATGCGGCGGCGTTGGAGGCTGAGACGGCAACTGAGGCTGCGGCCACACCGGTGAACCCGGTCGATCTGGAGGACGCCTCGCCGCTGGGCGATACCTATCATCGCGGCCCGGTGATTCTACGCGGCCAGATGATTCCCTCGGACAACACCACCGCCAACCTGCTGAAACCCGATCAGGACACCGACTGGCTGCACATGGACCCATGGCGTGTGCTGCGCATCCAATCGGAATTCGTGGACGGTTTCGGGGCGCTCGCCGAGCTCGGACCTGCGGTCTCTATTTTCGGCTCCGCACGCACCCAGCGCACCGAATCGATCTATAAGGCAGCACGGCGCATGGGTAGCCAGATAGCCAAGCGCAACATCGCCGTCATCACCGGCGGGGGTCCCGGCATCATGGAAGCCGCGAATAGGGGAGCGGCACTGGCCGGCGGCAAATCGGTGGGACTTGGCATCGAATTGCCGCACGAGCAGGGGTTGAACCAGTGGGTGAACCTCGGCATGAGCTTCCGGTACTTCTTTGTGCGAAAAACCATGTTCATCAAGTATTCCTCCGGCGTGATCGTATGCCCGGGAGGCTTCGGCACACTGGATGAGATGTTCGAATTATTGACCTTGGTTCAGACCCACAAGGTGGCGAATATTCCGGTGGTGCTCTACGGCAAGGAATACTGGCAGGGGCTCTTTGACTGGCTCAACGGTCCGGTGGCCGAGCATGGCATGATCTCGACGATCGACCCGAAACTGGTCACCGTAACCGATGACGCCGACGAAGCCGTGGACGTGGCCGTCAGCGCAATTGTGAGGTAAGCGAGATAGAGTGGCTCCCCTCTCCGAGGGGAGCCAAGGACAGAGTTACTTTTTGTAGGCGATGAGCAGGCCGGTGCCGTCAGGGGTGAGCGTGGACTCGAAACCTTCGTCATCTTCGACGGTGGTGAGCAGCTCACGCATGGCGATGGCCTTGTCGCTGCGGTCGGCCGGATTGATCACGCCGCCCTGACCGTCCTCCAACGCCAGCACATCGGTGAACACGATCACGCCGTGCACGCGCAGCAGACGGGAGGCCTGGGCGAACGTGGCGGCATAGTTCTCGGCGGCGCCCGCCACCACGATCAGATCGTAATCATTGGCGTTGAGGCGCGGCAGAAACACGCTGGCCGGGGCGTTCACCGCACGCAACGTGGTGTCGGTCTCGTCCTGCAGCTCGGCGAACGCCTTGCGAATCAGCGCGATGCCCTGGGCGGTGGAATCGACCGCAGTCAGCAGGCCCTTGTTATCCAGTGCATGGGCGAGCTGCAAGGTCTCCACCAGCGAGCCGGTGCCCACGGCAATCACCGAAGCGGCGCCGGTGATGCGCACCAGCATGCCCAGCAGACAGGCCTGCGCCGCCGAACCCTGCAACTGGCCGGACTCGTCGGCGGCCGTACGGGTGTCGGTCAACGCATCGGATTCACGTTCGCGCGCGTGTTCCTCGGTGAATTCCCATGCCTTGGCGAGGTTGGTGTACTGCGTTCTGTCCATAATTCGTTCTTTCATGTCTTCTCTCGTGCGGGCACCCAGCGGATGCATCGACGCATGTGCTTAGGCGATCGCCGCAGCCAGCCGCAGCGCGGCTTAGCGCTCGCGGACCTTAGCCACGATCTGCCACATCTCCTCGCCCACATCGATGCCGCGCGGGCAGTGGCGGGAGCAGGCGCGCACGGACTGGCAGGCGGCCACGCCGTCGGCGGTGTCGATGGCATCCATACGCTCCATGGCCTTGGTGTCGCGCGAATCGTTGACGAAACGGGAGGCCCAAATCAGCGCGGCCGGGCCGATGAAGGCGTCGCCGCCGGCGTACACCGGGCAGGCGCCTTCGCACACGCCGCAGGCGATGCAGTTGCTCAGCAGCTCGTATTTGGCGAGTTGTTCGGGGTTCTGCAGGTATTCGAACACGTCCACCTTGCCTTCGGCGGTGGTGGCGAGCACGCCGTCCGCCTGAAGATACGGGGTGAGCTTCCTGATCTGGTTGAGCATAGGGTCGATGTCGGCGATGAGGTCGCGCTGCGGCGGGAAGCCGGGCAGGGACGCCAGTTCGATGACTCCCAGCGAACCGTTTGCGGCTGAGTTCTGGGCGGCCGCCGCGTTTGCGACGTTTTCCGCGGAATCGTCGGATTCCTCAGCCTCGGTGCCGGTGTGTCGGAACCCTTCGTCATCGACTTCGGGCATGACGCCGGGTTGCTTGGCCCAATCGCGGATGGTGGCTGTGCACAGCAGGGTGGGGGTGCCGTTGATGGCCACGGCGTCCGAACCGCACATGCCATGACCGCACGAATAACGGAAGGCCAGCGTCGGGTCGACGGTGCGTTTGATGGTCAGCAGACAATCCAACACAGTATCCGAAGGGCGCGCGGGAATCGTGTACTCCTGCACCCACTGCTTGCCGCGCGGACGACGGCGCGCCGCCGAATCCGAGCCGCCGCCGAACGGGGAGCCTTTCTTGGCAAACGGGCTGCCACCGCGTGCACGTTCGGCACGCTCGGGTCGCGGCGTGAAACGATGCACTTGCAGGGTAACCGTCGTGTTGCTCGCCTCAGCCATGTTCTGCCTCCATGAAACAGTGGGATGTCAAGTCCAATATTAGCCAACCTATTGTGCCACAAGCCCTAGGCGGCTTGGGTATTACCACCAGCGGATCAGTACTCGCGCTTCTTGGGCGGATAGTCGGTGATGTGCACCGGCTTGAAACTTACCGAACCATCATCGGCGACCATCGAGTGAGCAAGGAAATGCTCATCGTCGCGTTCGGGGAAATCAAGGCGTTGCATGGATCCGCGAGATTCCTGACGGGATTCGGAAGCGTGCAGCATGACCTCGGCCAGTTCGATCAGATGACGGACTTCCCAGATGGCGGTGACCTCCTGATTGAAAGCGGCGGTCTTGTCATGGGCCCGCAAGGTATCGGCAACCGGTGTGATGTCACCGTTGATCTGGGTCAACGCCGTATCGATGGTCTGAGCGGTGCAACGTACGGCCAGAGCCTGCTCCATCACTGATCCGAGTTGGGCCATGAGCTGATAAGGATTGGCGGTGGGCACTCCATCGTCTGAATCATCTATTGGCCCGGCGAGCAGTTCGTCAAGCTCCGCTTTGCGAGAATCGGCAGCCTGATCGGCGGCATCGGTCAGCATGTCATCGGCCGAATCATCGGCCATGGGGGAGTCAACCGGGTTCTCGGCGATGCGTGCGGCCATCGTCTGACCAGCGCGTGTGCCGAACAGGCAGGCGTCGAGCAGAGAATTGCCGCCCAGACGATTCGCACCATGTACGGAGACACAAGAGCATTCGCCAGCGGCGAACAGTCCATCGACTACCTGCACGGCACCGTCGGCCCAACGGTACACCTCGCCGTCGGTGGTGATGGGGATGCCGCCCATCGTGTAGTGTGCAGTGGGCTTGATGGGTACTAGGTCCTTGGCCGGATCGAGGTTCGCGTACTGCTCGATGGTTTCGACCACCTGCGGCAGCACTTCCTTCATACGTTCGGGGTCGATGCCGGTCATATCCAGCCAGACGCAGTCCTTCGGACCATCCGGGTCCTTCGGGTCGGCGACGCCGCGACCGGCGTCGATCTCCGCCATGATGGAGCGGGAGACCACGTCTCGTGCGGCCAGATCCTTATGCTCCGGAGCGTAGCGTTCCATAAACGGCTCACCGTCGGCGTTCCTTAGAATGCCGCCCTCGGCGCGGGCCGCCTCGGACAGCAGGATGCCGGTGTGCGCGAGCCCGGTGGGGTGGAACTGCACAAATTCGATGTCCTCCAGCTGCAGACCGGCGGCCAAGGTCAAGGCCATGCCGTCGCCGGTCAGATCCCAGGAATTTGACGTGGTGTGGAACAGTCGGCCCGCGCCACCGGTGGCAAGCAGCACGTTGCGCGCGTGGATGGCCTGAATCTTGCCCGAATGCGTGTCAAAGGCCACGATGCCGGCCGCCTGCTTGCCGTCGTCGGCGAGCACCAGGTCGGTCACATACCATTCCTCGGCGAACTCGACGCCGGCGGCCACGCACTGCTGCCACAAGGCGTGCAGAATCTGGTGGCCGATGCGGTCGGCCGCATAGGCGGCGCGCTTGACCGGGGCGCCGCCGAACTCGCGCGTGTGGCCGCCGAACCGGCGCTGGGCGATATGCCCGTCCTCGGTACGGGAGAAGGCCACGCCCTGACGCTCCAGGTTGATCACGGTCTGCGGCGCGTATTCGGCGAGCAGTTTGGCCGCATCCTGGTCCACCAGCCAGTCGCCGCCCTTGATGGTGTCGTAGTAATGCCAGTGCCAGTCATCGGACTCCACATTGCCCAGGCTCGCGGCGATGCCGCCCTCGGCTGAACCGGTGTGCGAACGCAGCGGCTGCAGTTTGGAGACCACGAGGATCTTCGGGTCCACGCCTTGTTCCTTGAGCTCGGTGATCTCGGGGGAGCGCAGCAGTCCCAACGCCGCCGACAGGCCGGCCGCTCCGGCGCCGACGATCACCGCATCATACATATCTTCCAAACGTTTCGGACTCATGGGTTCGATTCTCGCACACCCGCCGAACAGCCTTCGAGCCGTGTCATGGAAGCCGATTAGCCGACACGGCTGCTCAGCTTGAGTATGCCGGCATCCCGCTCGATCACTCCCTTCAGCTCCAATGCGCCGAGTAGCTCAAGTATGGTGCCGATATTGGGAATCTCGTCGGGTACCGTCTCTCGCGCCACACGCAATAGTGCGTCCGGGGTGACGATGAGATGTCGTTTACGGCATTCACGAATCAATGCCACTAATGTGCGTTCCATTTCCGGCAGCTTGGCGATAATGATACGTTGTTGGGCTTCCTTCTCGGGATCGGGCTTCGGCTTGACACGAAGATCCGGCATCTGATGCGACGAGGGAAGCTCTTCACCCTTGCTTTTGTCGTTACCGGAATCGGCAGTTGCGCTCGCCGGCCCATCCTTGGATTGAGTGCGCGTAGGCTGAGTATGCTTGGTCTTCGAACGTTTCGAATGACCTGAATCTTGTGACGACTCCTGTGACGCCGATGATTCCGAGGATGCTGGCGATAACGGAGTCGTTGCCGGCACTTCCATGGCCTCCTCGTTTTCGGACGAGTCCTGACCTGTGGATTTCGATATGCCTGGGCATGCTGCCATAACGGGCTTATGCCGTTCATGGCATATATCCTCGGTGGATGTGGCGGCACACAGAATCATCGCTCGGTGGTCGCCGATCATCTTATTGCACCCGGCGTTGCAAGGCTGATTGATGTCACCGGGAACCGCATACACTTCGCGCAGCAATTCGCATGCCCATCCCGCGGTGTTGAGCGCTCCGGAACGCAACCGGGCTTGCGTCACAATCAATGTGGAAGACATGGCCGCGATAATGCGGTTGCGAAGCAGAAAACGACGGGCTTCGGGAATCGTCCCGGGGCACAGTTCACTGATCAGTGCACCACCCTGCGCCTCGATGCGTTCGAACAGCGTGCGGTTACGCATCGGTCCGATATGGTTGAGCCCGCCGGCGAATACGGCAACGGTTTTGCCCACATTGGCGGGCATTCTGCCGTGCAGCGCATTCAACGCTCCCCAATGTGCCGCCGCATCCGTGCCCATCGCGCCTCCGGACACGACCAGATGCCCGGCAACGGCTGCCTGTTCGGCTACGGTGTGTGCCACATACCGGCCATATTCGGTCACGTCCCGTGAACCGACGATGCCGACCGGTTTGGCGCAACTGGTCAATGCGCGTGGATCGCCTTTGATCCACAAACACAGCGGTGGCGCCCAATCGGAGCGAATGGACAGGTCGGCCAACTGCGAGGGCCAACATGGATGGCCAGGGCCGATAATCCATTGCGTGCCATCCATAGTGAACCAGTCGGCCAGTTGGATGATGTCTTGCGAGGGCAGGTCCATCATGCGGTTATGCCAGCAGGCCAGTGCATTGCGGAAGGAGCGCATCGCGTTCGCCGACGCCTTGCGGCCCCATCGAGTGAGGCCGTCCACGAACATGCGGTCAATACGTGACAGCGCCGGGCCGCAGATTTCAGATGGCTGGCTTGGATGGGATTGCGCCAACGCATGCCAGAGGGATTCGGCGTTTTCCGCGCCTTTGAGCGTGGCGTACATCATCACATCCGCGCCATCAAGACAGAACGTGAGCGCGGCACGATACAACGTATCCGTGGGAGGTACGGGAATAGTGCGCGAAACGGCGAGACTCGTATCGGTGTGATCCACACTTCCTGCGGTGCCGCCAGATTGCCGGATATCAGTAGCGTTACTCATGTCATCCTCGTTCTCATTTCGATGCCCTGATGGACGTCCTGTTCAGTGGGGGATACGCGGCCGGCCAGATCGGCGAGCGTCCAAGACAGACGCATGGCGCGATCAGCCCCGCGCAATGTGAGTTGATGATTGGACAGGGCCCGATTGACCAATTCCATCGCTTTCAGCGATGTATTGGCGTGCAGCCATTTGCCCGAAGCTTGCGCGTTGCACACCCATCCATACTGTCTGAACCGGTCTTTGGCCACTTGACGGGCACGAATCACACGAGCTTGTATCCCGGCACTGGACTCGCCGATTGGCTCGCTTTGCGCGGCAATGCGCGAGACTGGTGGCACCGCCATCTGAATATCCACACGATCCAGTATCGGTCCGGACAATCGCGAGAAATAACGTATACGGTCTTTTTCCCGGCAAGCGCAACGTTCGCCGGTGCCGTAATAGTATCCGCACGGACAGGGGTTGGCCGCCATGATGAGTTGGAATGAGGCCGGGTAGTAGGTGCTGCCTTTTGAACGGGAAAGCGCCACATACCCGGATTCCAATGGTTCGCGCAACGTCTGCAGGGCGCGTGCGCTGAATTCCGGTGCCTCGTCCAGAAACAGAATGCCTCGATGCGCGCGTGTGATTGCGCCGGGAACGGCGATGCCGCTGCCACCACCCACCAAGGCCGCCGTGCTGGCGGTGTGGTGCGGTGCCTCGAACGGCGGCATGTCGGTGATGCCGTACTGAGGCAGTATGCCGCACAGCGATCGAATCGATGCCACCTCCAGCTGTTCCGCCTCGTTCAACGGGCACATGATGCCGGGCATACGTGAGGCCAACATGGTTTTGCCGCTGCCTGGCGGGCCGGTCATGATGAGATTATGCCCGCCTGCCGCCGCCACTTGCAGTGCCCATTTGGCATGCTCCTGACCCAGAACCTCGTTCATATCGCCACAATCGTTGGGATGACTTGTGGGCGATTGATCCGTGGTGGTCTCGTCGGTAACCGGTGTATCGGGAATCGTATAGGTGGCATCGCCGCCCATCAGTTCGATGAGCTCACCCACATGCCTCACGCCCACTACATCCAGTCCATCCACCATCGAAGCCTCGTCAAGATTGCGATGGGGAACAATCATTTTGCGCACGCCACGTTCCTCGGCATGCAGCATGATCGGGAGCAGCCCATGAATCGGCAGCACCGAGCCGTCAAGATTCACTTCGCCGAGCACAATGGTATCTTCTAGGCAATCATGCCCTATGGCACCCGCCGCACATAGGACGCTGGCCGCGATGGCCAGATCATGCGACGAACCGCGTTTGGGCATGGCCGCAGGGCTCATGTTCACGGTCACACGGGTTTGCGGCCAACCGAATCCAGTGGCTTGACACGCTGATTTCACGCGCTCGCGGGCTTCGGACAACGATGCATCCGGCAATCCGATGATGCTGAAGTATGGCAAGCCAGGGCTGATGAAAGCCTGCACTTGGACGATGAAGGCCTTAAGGCCGATCAGTCCGACTGAGAGGGTGCTGCCGATAGCCATGTCTACTCCTTTCGCAATGTGTTTCGCAACGTGGCTGTTTTTTTTTTGGGGGGGGGCTTCAGAAGGCATTTTCAATGTGATGCACGAGCGGCCTGCCCACCCGAAGCACGATGGTGACGACATCGAAACGGACCGCCGAATGCGGCACCCGATTACGCCGGTCAAGTAGCCAATCGCAGGCGGCTTTCCTGAGATTGTGCTGTTTCGCCGGCGTAATGGCCTCTTGCGGATATCCGTAATGCATGGACCGGCGTGATTTCACTTCGACGAACACCACCGTGTACTCGGGATTGAGCATCACGATGTCCAATTCGCCGTAACGGGTATGCCAATTGCGGCTCAAGGTCGTCCAACCGTGTTCCTCCAGCCACGCGGCGGCATACTGCTCGCCGAGCGCGCCGAACTGTTTGGGCGTCAGATTGCGGTCGCCCATCGTGGCCGCAATCCGTTCCGAAGGCAGCATTGCCTGCGGATCAGGTGAAGCCAGCATGGGCTGGTGAAAGGCAAGACCGGCGTCGATGCCGGACTTCGTCGTCGGCTGAGTAGGTGGTAAAGCGTTCATGATTCCACTGTGCGGGTTACTTATGTAAGAGCACAAGCGCAACCGGCAAATGTGGATACTATGACGCGGTTTGGCGTGTTGTGGATAACGTGTGGATGAAAACTCGGTTATCCACCATTAGTTCAGAAGGTTTACCAAGGCTCACCAGTCGACTTCCCTGTGACGAAAAAACAACCCATCGGATTGTTCGCTGAATACGTCAGACCCAGTGAGCGGAGAGGGGAGCCAAGGTGCGGTCACTTCACCAAATCGGTGAGTTCGCCAAGGTTCAGTTCGAAACTGACGCCACGATCCTCGAAATGCGGCTGGTTACGGGTGCTGACCATGGCGTGACGCACGAACTCACCGGCGATTTCGGCCGACTCGGCCAGGCCGCGGCCGGCCATCACCGCGCCGCACAGGGCAGAGGCGAAGGCGTCACCCGTGCCATGAATCATGTATGGCAACTTCTCATGAGCCAGCTCGATCTTGCCGGCAACACCGGTGGAAGCGCTGGCCACATAGTTGACGATTTTGCCATCGCCATGGTCAATGCCCTTCAGCACCACGTTCTTGGCACCCAACTCCAGCAGAGCACCAAGCAGCTCGTTAACCGTGGCCTCATCAATATCCTGGCCAGGATAGTCACGCTTGGTGAGAATGCTCGCTTCGGTGAGGTTCGGCATCAACACGTCGGCACCATCGGCCAGCGCGCCCATTGCCTCGCACAGCTCCGGTGTGTACGTGGGGTACATTTCGCCGGCGTCTCCCATCACCGGGTCAACCAGACGCAGCGCGTTCGGATATTCGCGGTAGAGACGCTGAATGATCGCCACCTGATCGGGGGAGCCGAGGAAGCCTGAATACACGCCATCCAGCTCCACGTCTTCCTTCTGCCAGGCATCCAAGTAACCGGAGAGAATATCCGTGGTGTCATGGAACGTGAACACTGCATAGCGTGTGTGCGCCGAGAACAGGGCGGTCGGCACCGGGCACACATCGCAGCCGGCGGCCGAGAGAATCGGAATCGCGGCGGTCAGCGAGCACTTGCCGTAGCCGCACATGTCATGCACGGCGGCCACGCGCGGAATATAGTTCGGATCACGGTCATACAGAGTTACATCGGTCATGTCTGTTCGAATCCCTTCACCATGTTGGCGGAATAATTCATTGGCGATGTTTGACTGTAGTCGTTCGTCATGTAAACCATGTAACCGGGCGGCAGAAAAATGAAACAGACGTCATCGCTGAGCGGGCAAACCGTCTTGGTGACGGGTGGAACAAGCAATCATCACGGACACTTGAGCCATGCGCGAAAGGCATGGTAGCGATATCACCGTGACCGCAGTCGACCTTGAAAGCGCATGCGTGCGGCCCGGCGTGTCGCGATAATTTCAACGACTTTTTCGTGACTTCTGACAGTCGCTCACGTCAATGATTCCAAGGCTTTATAAGCCCTTATAGGCAAGTCCGATAACGTTCAGCTTGCGCCGCGCGGCCCAAGCGTCGTAACTTCATAACCAACACCTCGCCAACCGCCCGAACACGGCAGGCGGGTGGCAAGGAAAAATCCTCGCGACCTAGCACAACCAAGGAGAATACCATGGCCGAGAACAACAAGAAGTACCGTTTTGAAACCCTGCAGCTGCACGTCGGCCAGGAGCAGGCCGACCCGGCCACCGACTCCC
>OGOT01001844.1_pt1 | contig 11556 bp, 7 predicted proteins | sample 1552791 | NCBI WGS metagenome assembly OGOT01 (sample SAMEA2580160, study PRJEB22360) | human gut metagenome | biome: human gut; feature: human-associated habitat; material: faeces | place: Denmark | collected 2008/2010
GACCGGGGCGGTTTCGTGTTTAGGGCTTGATCCGCCCGACACGGGATTTATTGCTTGACCGTCTTGACGGTGATGGTGGTACCGAGCGCGGTGGTCTCCCAGCTCACGCCGTCCGCCTCACTGTAGGTGAAGTCCTTGGTGGCATCCTGCGAGGCGAGGAGCGCGCTGGCCATGGTCTCGGTGTCGCCCTGGCTGGTCCATTTCCAATCGCCGGCTGCGGCCGGTGCCTGATAGGTGCCCTTCCAGTAGAGGCTCTTGGTGTCGGTGCCGATCCAGTTGACCTCGATGGTGTCGCCGCTGATGGTAGCTTCCATGTATGAGCTCGGGTCGTTGGAATTGGTCTGCTTCCATGTGCCGGTCAGATCGGCCGGCTGGGGTTTGGGTTCTTCCTTATTGGTCTCGGTCTTTGACGTGCCATCGGATTTGGCCGGCGCATCGGCCGTAGTGCTTCCCCCGCAAGCGGACAGGCCGGTAAGCAACATCGCCGCAACAAGCAGTGCGATTGCCTTTTTCATGATGGGTCTCCCTTCGTGCCGGACATTGTCGTCCGACATGACTCAATCATATAGCGAAACACAAGATCATATAGCGAAACACAAGAACCAAGGACTCATCCCGGTGCTCGCGGTGAGTCGTCGGGATGAGTCCTTATATGGCTCGGAAGCTACGCGGCGAGTTCCACGGGAGCCCGCTCTTCCAATTTGGAGTAGGGGATAACGGTCACACCGTAGTTGCGGAACGCGGTGAGCGCGCCGCGCTGCAACGGCGTCTGCCGGTCGTCGCCGATGACTATCAGCCGGGAATCCCTGCGCTTGGGATCCTTCTTCGTGTCATCCCAACCGAACATGATGTCTTTCACGGCGTCCTTGTCGAATCGGTTCGGTGCCTGGCAGAACCGGGTCGGATGGTTGGCGCTACGCTGGAACAGGAAATCGAAGCTGTGCTCGTAGCTGGATACGCCTCGGATCCCCACGTTCGGAGTGTAGAACACATGGCATGAGTCGAGCTTCAATGCAACGTCGTCAGCAAAGTAGGACAGCACCCTCTTCTGTTCTGTAACGGCATCAGTACAATGTTCGTAATGAACAGTTGTTCGCGCAAGGAAATGCCGGCATATGGTGCGTCATGTTCAAAGCATAGAGATTCATTATCCGGCCTCAACGAGAATGATTTGGTTCTAGCGCAATACATGCTTTCACGACACATGCTTTCGTGATACATACGTTGGTCAGAAGATATTGCGCTAGAACTCAGCAGTTACCGCACGTGGTCCACGATGTCGTTGACCTTGGTCATATCGATATCGCGCTCGCCGAATGCCTGCCGCTCGTAGGCCAGGTCGATGTGGTGTTCGTGTGCGTAATCGATGATACGGCGAGCCAAATCGGCAATGTCGCCGGACTTGTTGAAGGAACGACCACGCAGCAGCACGCGTTGCATAAGAGGGCGCATCGCCTTGACCAACTTGTACCGGTCTGACTTCACCTTCACCATCCAACCGTCGGCAAAATATAGCACCACGCCTTCACGCGGGCTTGCCTTGGCTTCGCCGATTGCCTGGGCGACTTCTTCCGGCGAATGGCGGATCGCCACCGTTTCCGGCCGCACGAAGCCGCCGGCAAGAGTGAACGTTTCCTCGTGAGCGGCATCGATGGAGAACGATTCGGCATTACGAATCAGATGCAGCAAGCGCAGCCCGGATGATTCGTATCCAACGATGTGCCGGTCGGACTCGCGATCGATGACTTCAAACGCCGCCGTGACATTCCACTCATGCAACATACGCCACAATTCGGCACGTACCGCTGAATCTGAAGGAAACAGGCGCTCGATAAGCGCGGAATAATCCGTTTGCCCCGACTTCGACCAGAAGCGGAACAATCCAGGAGTTCCCGCCGCGCCCACGAGCCCGAGAAATCCGTTCTCCTTGCGCTCAACGCGCACGGGCAACGACTCTGGATGTTCTTGAGCGTGATTGACGACTTGGGCGAACGATGTCTCCTCCGTCTCGTCCACAGCAAAGAACTTCTCGAACCCGCGTTGCACCACCTGACCGTTGCCGCCGACAAAAAGCCCTCGCGCATTGATGGTGCGATCCGTCCACCGATGTTCACGAAATGCCTCTGCAGTGAAATTGCACGCATACACGTCTGTTTCGCCGCGCACCGGAATAACCCGAACGTAAGGGTCCGCGCGCATACGCTCCAACAGGTTTCCATTCGGATCGCCCGGTTCCAACGGGCGGAACATCGCGGTGTGAAAATGCTTCCAGGACGAACGAATGTAATCTTCCGGAACACGGTCAGCGGTATCACGCGCCGCATTGCGACGCAACAATTCGTCTAGAGGAACGTCAAAATCCCTCGTTTCCCACAGTGCGCCATGACGTTGAGCGAGTAGCGCCAGTTCGGCTGCATACCGGGGATTAGCGTGTTGCGCATCCGCCACCACATCCCACCCCGCATCCAATGCGTCGGCAATCATGTGCCGTCCCATGGCAACCACCATGTCATTGAATCGCTTGCCGTGCTCGGATTGCAGTCGGTTTCGGACCTGTGCCGAGCCGGCGATCATGAGCCGAATGTCATCGAGAGAAATCACGCAATGCGGCCACGTGTTGGCGGGGTCCTCACACCATGAGCGTGCCCACGTGGACTTGCCCGAAGCGGGCAGTCCTCGCAGAATAATGAGCTTTGCCATAGCCAAGCTCCTTTCGTTGTGCTGTGGGGCGAGACAGGTGCCAGCGATGGCATAAGGTTCTGCTCGCCCCAATATTGCTTGTATTATGATTCGGCTGCCGAAACCGAGCCGCCTGGTTCCTGCTGTGCGGCGGAGTCAATGGGCGCCGGCCCGGGGGAGTCGGGCATATCCAGCGGTGATACGTGCGTTGAATCGGTCGCGTGTGCATGGAACCAGTCGGCAATCTGTGTTTCGCTTACCGGTTGCAGATTCCATGCGTCCAGTCCAACGTTGAGGGCTTCGTGGCGTGCGCCCTCCGGAGACAGCTGGTGCGTGTGACCATACAGCAGACGATGTCCGTCGAACGGCAATGCCTGATCGCGGAAACGTACGGCATCATCCGGCCAGCCATAGGCAAGATCCTCACGGTAGGGGAAATGCGATAGATTGACGGTCTCCGTCGCCTGCGGGCGGCCAATTCCGAGACCGGTCAGCTCCGCCGTGCTGTTCGGCTCAATCGATTCGAACAGATCTCGCGCGGGTGCATCGTCCAGCCACCAGTCATCGTGATTGCCGATAACCGCGTGCAGATGCCTGCAGCGCAGCTGACGCAGGCAGCTCTTCAGATGCCGGACCGATGTTCGGTATCCGATATCGCCCAAAATCCACAGCTCGTCGTCCTCGCCGACAATCCGATTGATATTGGCCACGATTGCTTCATCGTGCGCATCGGTGTCTGCGGCCTTGCGGAAATTGAGCCGGGAATCGTCAAGCACCACGCCCTTCACCCAATCCTCGGCGGCCTTGCGTCCCTGCGAGGAGAGGAGAGCGTCATACTGTGTGTGCCCAGGGTCGAACGTGGTGAATCCGCGCAGCACGCTGACCAGCGGATGCCCGAAATGCGTGTCAGTAGTGAAATACTTCATGATCTGTTGTTCTTTCTGAATATGTGATGGTATGCAATGGGTTTTGCTGCGGTGCATTGAGTTGCGGCGATGCCAAGAACACATGCTCGTACAGGTGCGTTTATGAGGCATGGTGCGAACGAGCCGGCTCGATATCACCGGCAATGATTCAGCTATGCGCCAATGAGAGGTGTACTGATCAGATTTGTATGGCAGCGAGCAGGCTGCGCTTGTTTCCGGTTATTGGTTGGAACTGAGCAGTACGCAAACCCTGTTTGAAGGCGCATTCGAGCATCGCCGGCAGGTTCGTCTGCTGGCGCTTGGCGTGTTCGTTCACGCCGTTGCTGCTGAATGCGATACGTTGAATCATGGTGTGCACACCATAAGGTCTTACGTCCAAATCCGTCAAATCACGGTGTGTGTAAGCAAGTTACGTTTTGGTCATTCATGGGGGCTTCTTCGCGAATCCGTCAAACTACGCAGTGTGCATGTATGGTCATGTACCGCAGCTACGTAATTATGAGTACACTTGGCCTATAAGTGCAACGAAGCACTTGCCGTCGATGACGGACATCATGGCAGGTGCGTGAAAAGGGGAGCAACAACCATGGGCAACATGTTCGATAATTTGGGCAAAGGTCTTAATGATTTCACCAAACAAGCCGGTAAAATAGCCGGAAATATCGGTGACACAGCGGGAAAAATCACGAAAGATGTTGCCAAAGGGGCAGGTAAGATCGCCAACGATGCGGGTAAGCTTGCCGGCGATGCGGGCAAAATGACGGCAGCTGTTGCAGGGAGCGTGGCACAGTCTGCGGCCGTCGCAAGTGGCGAAGTAAGCAAAGCGGCTGACAGCATGGCAAAGGGTACCGTCTCAATCGCTAAAAACGTCAAGGATAGTGCCGATAAGGTCGATTTGTTTAATTCCAAACTAAGAGCTAAGGCTGTTGAGGATTACAACAATGCCGTAGAACGCTATGAAAACGTAGCGGATGATTTAGCTAAAAGTACGCAAGCGCTGTATGACTTGAGAAAAATCGCTATTGTGCATGTCAAGTATGTTGAACAACATATCAATCAATTGGCTAATACGCCAAAAGAATTTGCCGTTGAACTGCATAAGATCAATACCGAAGTAACGACGTTCGAGAATAAAGAGGATGAGATTAAGGAGGCAGAAAAGCAAGCAAAAGCAGCTGAAGGAGGGTCTGGAGCAGGAGCCACCCTCAGTGCTTTGGGAATCGCAGTAGCAACCATGGGACCTACGGCTGCAATGGGTGTGGCCACCACCTTCGGTGTAGCTTCGACCGGTACTGCCATTTCTGCATTATCCGGAGCTGCAGCAAATAGTGCTGCTCTGGCTTGGCTTGGTGGCGGTGCATTGGCTGCAGGTGGCGGTGGCATGTCAGCCGGAACCGCGTTCCTGGGCTTGGCTGGTCCGGTTGGATGGACCATCGCTGGCGTGGCGGGCGCTGCGGCAATTGGTTCTGGTATTTATGCGAATCATAAAAACAAAGAAACTGCTGACAAGCTTTTGCTTGAGCGCCAGAATGTGGAAGTATTAATTCGCAAATTCAATGTGAAGAATGCCGAAGTCGCGGCATTGACTGAGGCAACGCAAACTCAGATAGATGGTGTACAGCGTGCGAATGCTGCGGTGACAGGCGCCGATTACAGCCAGTTCTCCCACGAAGAGAAAATGCAGGCGGGATTACTGGTCAATATGACGCTCACCTTAGCGCAAATGATTAACAAGGAACTGGAACTCGATGACTGACAAGAATACTGCTGACAAGCACGCCATCGATAACAATGTTGCTCAGGGCATTGCCGCGTATATTGATTATTTGAATCAGCTACGTGTGTCTACTCTGATGGACACATTGAGACAGATTCTTAATAATGAAACAGGTCAGCTGAAAGATCTCGCCGAGCGACAAGCTAATGCGCTAAGGAACCTTGATTTAGCGAATCAAAATGTCATGAACATTGTCAACAGTGGGCGTGGTGGTGAAAATGGTATGCATGGATTTATCGCTGAATTCGCGCAGACGGGAATCGCTAACGCCAGACGAGCATTTGAAGGGTTGGAAAAATCAACAATTACGCTTAATAATAATGGTCCTGCTGATTTGTTGATTAACGGCAAGCCAGTGCAGGTAAAGTTCTATGCGAACCTAATGAACGAGCTGAAGACATCTGCGGAATACCGTTCTATGGATATGATGTTTTCAAAGGACCACATGGACGTTTTTCGTGCGGTCATGCATGGCGATAAAGAAGTCTTTCTCAACGGACAACCGCTAACCAGTAACCAAGTGCAGAAAATTAAGCAGATTATCGAAGAGGAAAGTAACATCCGGGGACTGTCCTGGGACAAATGGATGCAATCATCGGTATTGAAATATGATCAGGTCCAAAGAGAAGCGATTGACCGGACTTTTACTGAAGAAACCGACAATATTAAACGGCAGACATCCGAGCAAAAGAGCGAAATCTCCAATAAGGCCAATACGGATAAGGCTGCTGCATATCACAAAGCTCAGCCGAATCTAGGCGAGGCTAACAAAGCTGCCGGGGTGGGTGCTGCTATCCAAGGTGGATTGAACTTCGGCATTTTCGTGTATCAAAAGCACGAAGAAGGCAAGGAAATATGGCAGTTTACCGCTGAGGATTGGAAGGAAGGAGGCGTCAAGACAGCAGAGGGTGCCTTCAAAGGCGGGTTTTCGGGCTATGCAATTTATGGATTGACCAATGTCTGTCATCTTTCGGCTCCGAGCGCAGGGGCGATAGCGTCCGGAACTTTTGGACTCATAGATGCTGTCATGAAATTCCGTTCCGGAGAGATTGATGATGACGGTTTCTTGAGCTTGGTAACTATCAATGCCCTTGATGCTACCGGCGCGGCGGTAGGAGCGGCGATTGGTCAGACGCTTATTCCTGTTCCCGTTGTGGGCGCGCTTATCGGGTCAATTGTCGCTTCGAATGTGCTTGGTCTTGGCAAGAACATATTGAGTGCAAGAGAGCGGGCAATCATCGCTGAATATCAGCGCAAAGCGGACTTGTTCGTCGCGAATCTCGACGTGCAATACGCGCAAATATTGGAAACTCTTCTCGATAAATACCGGAAACTAGGGGAGCTGCAGACTTATGCATTCAATCTTGATTTAAATATACAGCTACGTTTCGCCGCATCTGTTGATTTGGCAAGATTCATTGGTGTCTCTGAAACCGAGATATTGCACAATGAAGCAGAGATTGACGACTTCTTCCTGTAAGGGGAGATGTTGCCGTAATTGCTGTACCAACGACTAGACGTTGGTACAGCAACAATCTTTGGTTTTGTAGGTATGTGATTTCGAGTAATTCACAAACTGTAGATCTGTGCGCCGAACGGCCAGAGCGCAAGCTTGGCCATTTTGAACGACTGGATGCCGAACGGAATGCCGATGATGGTGATGCAGTTGAGCACGCCTGCACCCAGATAGCCGAGTGCCATCCACCAGCCGACCATCACCACCCACAGGATGTTGGCCAAGGCAGAGCCGACTCCGCCGCCGTATTGCACGGTTTTGCCAAACGGCGTCAGGGTGAGTCCCGCCATCTTGAACGCTTGAATGCCGAACGGGATGCCGATGATGGAGATGCACAGAATCAGTCCCACCACTGCCCATCCGATTGCGATGGCCAACCCACCAAGAATGATCCACAGGATATTGCCGAGAACTCGCATGGTTTGCCCCTTTCCGATTCCGGTCGATGCCTCGCATGTTCAGCTTCACTATTTTGCCAGACAGCATGACGGAAACACGAGACGTAACCCTTAGCTCGCCCCTGATTCATTTTCGGACCGCTATTCAGGCGGATCGTATGCGGTAAGCCCAACCCTTTTGTGAAGATTTTGTGTATTGTCGGGCATACGTGGTTTTCACCGTCGGTTTGACTGATGATAGGCTTCTCGATGTCTGCCGTATGAAGACCCATCAAGGAGATGCCATGAACCTGTATCGCTACGCGATGTTCATCGCACGCGCCTGCTGTGGGTCGTTCGTCGGCAATGTTCTGTTTGCCAATCCACAAATGGCCCTATTCTCGATGCTGGTGTAGCGGGGACACGCCTTATGTCGGGATGTACCGATGGCCCATCCGCAGTCGACATCGCATGAATCGCTCACCATAGCCATCAACTTACGCAAAGCCGCGAATTGTTTGCCGTATATGAATGCGGAACGGATGGCGGCTTTTCCTTTACTCCGGACTCATCAGTGTCCCCGCGTCTTGACACAAGTATGGGGCCGGATCGCCCATACATACCGTTACCAACAGAAGGAAATGCTGTGACCTCACAGAGGACCGCGGAATTCGGGTCCGCCGCCAGTTCCGTAAAGCCTATTGATTCGCACGCCCGATTCATCATCGTGGGCGTGATCGTCGTCGGCTCGTTCATCGCGCTGCTCAACCAGACCGTCATGTCACCGGCCTTGCCGGCACTGATGCGTGATTTCAATATCACCACCGGCACCGTGCAGTGGGTGACCAGCGTCTACATGCTGGTCTCGGGCATCATGGTGCCGATTTCAGGCTATCTGATTGATAAATTCTCCACCCGAAAGCTCTTCGCCGGAGCTCTTGCCACTTTCATGGTCGGCACACTGCTGTGTGCCGTCGCGCCGAATTTCGTGCTGTTGCTCGTCGGACGCATACTGCAATCCGCCGGCTCCGGCGTGCTGTTGCCATTGGTCGCCGTAGTGCCGATGCTCGTCTATCCGCCGGATAAGCGCGGCACCGCCATGGGCATGGCCGGTATCGTCATGGCCGCCGGCCCGGCTATCGGCCCGGTTGTCGGTGGTCTGGTGATTGACAGTTTCGGATGGCGCCCGATGTTCATTGGCATCGCAGTTGTGGCACTGGTCATCCTTGTCGGAGGCACGATGATGCTCAAGAACGTCGGCGAGTTGAAGAACCCAAAGCTCAACATCCTGTCCGTGATCCTTTCGACCATCGCGTTCGGTGGTCTGCTCTATGGCTTCTCGTCTGCTTCCACGATGGGATGGGCCAGTCCGGTCGTCATTATTTCAATCGTCGTTGGTCTTGTGGCCTTCGTCGCATTCGTATACAAGCAAGTCAAGCTCGATGAGCCATTGTTGCGCGTTGACACCCTTGCCACCCGCAACTTCCGCAACTCCGCGATTCTGGTCACTCTGATTAACGCCGCAGTCGCCGCAACCAACGTGACGTTGCCTATCTTCATCCAGAATGTACTCGGCCAATCCGCCACCGTCACCGGCATGGTCATGCTGCCCGCCGCGGCGGTCGGCATCATCCTGAGTCCGGTCGCCGGTGCCGCATTCGACAAATTCGGCCCGCGCGGCGTGGGCATCGGCGGCCTTGCGCTCATGACCATCTCTCTTGGTCTTCTCGGCACCATCAACACCAGGACATCAGTGTTGTTTGTCGCCGTGTTCTGCGCATTGCAGGCATCCGGTCAGGCTATCGCCAACATGCCGATCAACACTTGGGGCGTCAACGCTTTGCCGAACGACATGATCGCCCATGGCAACGCCATCGCCAACACCGGCCGCCAGATCGCGGCAGCCATTGCGACCTCGCTTCTGGTCACCGCAGAAACATCCGTGACCGCCTTGCACATGTCCCAGGGTGTGAAGTCCGCCACGGCCAGCGGCATCGCGTTCTCCTACCTGCTGTGCGCCGCCATCTCGCTGGTCGCCCTAATCATCTGCATCTTCACCGTCACCAGCCGTGCCAAGGAGAAGGCCGCGCGCAACGCCAAGGCCTACGAGGCGCAAGCCTCCGCCGAAGTCGCGGTCGAAACCACTGAAGGCCAGCCCGCCGAGCATCACTACGCCGGCGCATACGTGGCCCCCGCTGCCTCCCTGTTCAAGCAGGCCCAGGAACAGTCCATCGGCGGGATTATGGACGATCAGCCCTACAGCTGCCTGGACAGCGATGACATCACGCATGTGGTGCGCGAGTTCATCCGCCTCAACGTCTCCAGCCTTCCCGTGGTGAACGGCGATGGCAGGCTCGTCGGCTTCGTCAGCGACGGCGATGTCCTGAAATCGATTGCCACCTATGAATCCCGTACGGTTCCCACCGGCACCGGTTCGACGATGGTGGTGTTCGACGACGAAACCGTGGCCTCCAAGGTGCAGGCGCTCTCCGGCAAGAAGGTGATGGACATCGCCACGCGTAAGGTCGTTGCCGCCACGCCCGACCAGCATGTTGGAGAGGTAGCCCGAATCCTCGCCAAGAAGCAGTTCAAGAAACTGCCGGTGGTGGATGGTGATGGCAGACTCGTCGGTGTGATCCGCCGTAAGTCCGTGATGGAACATGCCTTCGACGCGCTGTTCCCAAAGGATGATCGGTGATTAGGCGCCATCATCGCTGAATAGAATGAATGGAATATGAGGCTTCCCTTCTCGCGGGGAAGCCTCATTGCTTTGTCCGCGGAGTCTTACGGCACCTGCGCAAGGGCAACGTCACGCCTTCATGATTATACTATCGAATAGTGTGTTCCTATCGTTGCATGGTGACGCTAACGCATGGCGTCACGATACTGAAGCCTGCCATCTAACGGCGGGTACGGCTCGTTGCTGGAGTCGTGCACGCATACGCGCGTCGGCGTGCGTATGCCGTGATGTGACCTTTGTAGTGGAATTGAAGAATTGAGAACACTCGTATGTCTTCTAGTAGTACAACAACTGAACCAACTGTGCGCGAAACACCCGAGGTTTCCGGCGATGACAATGCGAATGCGCGCGCAGCGGTCCATAGCGCGAACAAACCCGGTGCCGCCTATGCCGCAGCAGTGGCCAACGGGGAATCCGAGCGTGCGTGGATCCGCCGTGTAGTGCTTCTACTCACCGGCCAGGCGTTCTCGCTGCTGGGCTCCAATATTGTGCAATATGCCATCTGGTGGTGGATCGTATTGCAGACTAAAACCGGTTCGGCCATGCTGCTGGCCACGTTGTTTGGCGTGGTGCCGCAGGCCATCGTCTCGATTTGCGGCGGCTCCTGGGCCGACCGTCACAGTCGCAAGTTGCTGATTATGCTGCCGGATATGGTGATTGCTGTGGTCACCGTCGTGCTGTCGCTGAGCTTCGCGATGGGATGGGCGAGTCTGACCATGATTTTCGTGGTGCTGTTCATTCGTTCGGCGGGAGGCGGGGTGCAGACGCCCGCTGTGCAGTCGTTCATACCGGATGTTGTTCCCTCGGGCAAACTATTGCGCGTCAACTCAATATACGGCGTGATTAATTCGGCGAATATGATTGTGGCACCTGCGGTGGCTGCTGTGCTTATCAACACAGTGCCGCTGTGGTCGATTCTGTTAGTCGATGTGACCACGGCCATTATCGGCGTCGGCTTTGTGGCGTCGATCAAAGCGCCGAAGAAGAGCGCGGAACATGTTGCGAGGCGTATGGCTGAAGCGGAGAATAGCGGGCAACCCACACTCGAACCGATGTCGGATGCCAATGCTGATCGTTCGCTGATTGCCAGCGTCCGTCGTGTGTTTGCTGACTTGAAAGATGGTTTCAGCTACACATGGCGCCGGGCGAACCTGCGCAACGTGGTGCTCGGTGACGCCTTGGTGTGCTTCGTGGCCGTGGCGCCGATGAACCTTACGCTGTTGCTCATGACCCGCGAATATGAGGGCATCGATTTGAATCTCGGATTCATCAACCTGACCACCGCCTCCGATAAACTCGCCGCCAACGAGCTGGGATGGAGCATCGGTATGCTGCTCGGCGGCGCGCTGATGTCTACCATCGGTGCCAAGCTCATCCGCAACAACATGCGCGTGGTCGCCTTCGGCATCACTCTGGTGGGCGTCTCCGTCGTTGGTCTTGGCGTGGTCCACAAGCTGCTGGCGTATTTGCTGATTGATGTGGTGAACGGTTTGGCTTCGGCCATCTGCATGGGCCCGATGCGCACCATCATCCAGACCGAG
>OGOT01001849.1_pt1 | contig 11511 bp, 10 predicted proteins | sample 1552791 | NCBI WGS metagenome assembly OGOT01 (sample SAMEA2580160, study PRJEB22360) | human gut metagenome | biome: human gut; feature: human-associated habitat; material: faeces | place: Denmark | collected 2008/2010
TAACTCAATGATATATCGATAAAATAATCTCTACATTTGAAAATGCACGGTAATTCTGAAATGCAAAAAATCAACCAAACCAGCGCAATGCCTGAAAAAACTGACGTTCACTGGAGTGGTCGGTTTAGCGTTGCACCAATGCTCGACTGGACGGACAGACATTGCCGCTATTTCTTGCGTCTGCTTTCCCGCAATACGTTGCTGTATACCGAAATGGTGACTACAGGGGCGATTATTCACGGTAAAGGTGATTACCTGGCGTACAGTGAAGAAGAACATCCGGTAGCATTGCAACTGGGCGGTAGCGATCCGGCGGCGCTGGCGCAGTGTGCAAAGCTGGCAGAAGCGCGCGGATATGATGAGATCAACCTGAATGTCGGCTGCCCGTCTGACCGGGTGCAGAACGGCATGTTTGGGGCGTGTCTGATGGGTAATGCGCAGCTGGTTGCCGACTGCGTGAAAGCGATGCGCGATGTGGTGTCGATTCCGGTGACGGTGAAAACGCGTATTGGCATCGACGACCAGGACAGCTATGAATTTCTCTGCGATTTCATCAACACCGTTTCCGGCAAAGGCGAGTGTGAGATGTTCATCATCCACGCACGTAAAGCCTGGCTTTCGGGGTTAAGCCCGAAAGAAAACCGTGAAATCCCGCCGCTCGATTATCCGCGTGTGTATCAACTGAAGCGTGACTTTCCGCATCTGACAATGTCGATTAACGGTGGTATCAAGTCGCTGGAAGAGGCTAAAGCGCATTTGCAACATATGGATGGCGTGATGGTCGGGCGCGAAGCGTATCAGAATCCGGGTATTCTGGCGGCGGTAGACCGAGAGATCTTTGGTTCCTCGGATACCGATGCCGATCCGGTGGCGGTAGTGCGCGCCATGTATCCGGACATTGAGCGTGAACTCAGCCAGGGGACGTATCTTGGCCATATTACCCGGCATATGTTGGGCTTGTTCCAGGGTATTCCTGGCGCGCGGCAGTGGCGGCGTTATTTAAGTGAAAATGCCCATAAAGCGGGTGCAGACATTAATGTGCTGGAACACGCGCTCAAACTGGTGGCGGATAAGCGTTAACTTTTCACCAAAAAGTAGTCAAATTCACCACGCCCTGCGCACCGTCGCGGGGCGTTTTGCTGTTAAATCAATAGATTATTTTTGGCATGATTCTTGTAATGCCTGCAAGAGATTTCATATTTGGGAGAGCATCATGCTGGAACTACTTTTTGTGATTGGCTTTTTCGTCATGCTGATGGTCACCGGCGTTTCGTTGCTGGGCATTATCGCTGCGCTGGTTGTGGCGACGGCCATTATGTTCCTCGGCGGTATGCTGGCATTGATGATTAAGTTGCTGCCGTGGTTACTACTGGCGGTTGCGATGGTGTGGGTTATTAAGGCGATTAAAGCACCAAAAGTGCCGAAATATCAGCGTTATGACCGCTGGCGTTACTAAGGGATTGTGCGGATGATCACAACCTAAGGTTTTATCCTTAGAACAAAATAGGAATTGATAATCAAATCTGTCACTATTGCGCCTCTAACAGATTCATCGTGCTGTACCCTACATACAGCCGAACTATAAAAAGAAAGGGCTTCCCAGGTGGAAGCCCTATTTCTTTTATGGAATCAACAGGCTGGAACCTTGCGTCGCCCGGCTTTCCAGAATCTCATGCGCACGCTGCGCATCCTTCAGCGGATATTTCTGCTGCTCGGCGACATCGACCTTAATCACACCGCTGGCAATCAAAGAGAACAGTTCATTACTGGCCTCGGTTAATTCCTCCCGCGTGGTGATATAGCCTTGCAGGGAAGGGCGTGTCACATACAACGAGCCTTTCTGATTGAGAATGCCTAAGTTCACACCGGTAACCGCACCTGATGAGTTGCCAAAACTCACCATTAAGCCGCGGCGTTGCAGGCAATCCAGCGACCGTTCCCAGGTGTCTCTGCCCACGGAATCGTACACCACGCGCACTTTCTTACCAGCGGTGATCTCTTTCAATCGCTCGACCAGATTCTCTTCACGATAGTTAATAACCTGCCACGCGCCGGCTTTTAGCGCGCTCTGCGCTTTTTGCGCGGTTCCTACGGTGCCGATAAGTTTCGCGCCCAGGGCTTTTGCCCACTGGCAGGCAATTAAGCCAACGCCGCCAGCCGCTGCGTGGAACAGGAACTGCTCATCGGGTTTAATTTCATAGGTTTTGCGCAGCAGATAATAAACCGTTAAGCCTTTCAGGAAGGATGCCGCCGCTTGCTCAAAAGAAATTGCCGCAGGCAGAATCGCCGCTTTATCCGCATTAATGTTATGCACCGAGCTGTAAGCGCCTAACGCCGACTGCGCATAGACTACACGATCGCCTGCCTTAATATGCTTTACACCACTGCCGACTTTACTCACGATGCCTGCCGCTTCGGTACCTAATCCGCTGGGTAGCGATGGCGGCGGGTAAAGGCCGCTGCGGATATACGTGTCGATAAAATTGATGCCGATGGCTTTATTTTCGACCTGGATTTCATTCTCCGCCGGATCGGCAGGAGTGAACTCTACGGCTTGAAGTACTTCCGGGCCACCGTGCTTGTGAAATTCAATTCGTGTTGCCATGTGTCCTCCAGAACGTATCGTCAGGGTCTGCTTCATATGGTAAAGTTTCGACCCATTCTTTATCTCGGTAACTCCATTCACTATGGCAGGAAATAAACCCTTCAACAAACAGCAGGCTGAACCCCGCGAACGCGATCCACAAGTTGCCGGGCTGAAAGTGCCTCCGCACTCGATCGAAGCGGAGCAGTCGGTGTTGGGCGGTTTAATGCTGGATAACGAACGCTGGGATGATGTAGCCGAGCGGGTGGTGGCAGACGACTTTTACACCCGCCCACACCGTCATATCTTTACTGAAATGGCGCGTTTGCAGGAAAGCGGTAGTCCTATCGATCTGATTACCCTTGCGGAATCGCTGGAACGCCAGGGGCAACTTGATAGCGTCGGTGGTTTCGCTTATCTGGCGGAGCTGTCAAAAAATACGCCAAGTGCGGCGAACATCAGTGCTTATGCTGACATCGTGCGTGAACGTGCCGTTGTTCGCGAGATGATTTCGGTTGCGAATGAGATTGCCGAAGCCGGTTTTGATCCGCAGGGGCGTACCAGCGAAGATCTGCTGGACCTGGCTGAATCCCGCGTCTTTAAAATTGCCGAAAGTCGTGCAAACAAAGACGAAGGGCCGAAGAACATCGCCGATGTGCTCGACGCCACGGTGGCGCGTATTGAGCAGTTGTTTCAGCAGCCACACGATGGCGTTACCGGGGTAAACACCGGTTATGACGATCTCAACAAAAAAACCGCTGGCTTGCAGCCGTCGGATTTGATCATCGTCGCCGCGCGTCCGTCGATGGGTAAAACAACATTTGCGATGAACCTCGTCGAAAACGCGGCGATGTTGCAGGATAAACCAGTACTTATCTTCTCGCTGGAGATGCCATCAGAACAGATTATGATGCGTTCTTTGGCGTCGCTGTCGCGCGTTGACCAGACTAAAATCCGTACCGGGCAGCTCGATGATGAAGACTGGGCACGTATTTCCGGCACCATGGGTATTTTGCTCGAAAAACGCAATATCTATATCGATGACTCCTCCGGCCTGACGCCAACGGAAGTGCGTTCCCGCGCACGCCGTATTGCCCGTGAACACGGCGGCATCGGGCTTATCATGATCGACTACCTGCAACTGATGCGCGTACCGGCGCTTTCCGATAACCGTACGCTGGAAATTGCAGAAATCTCCCGCTCGCTGAAAGCACTGGCGAAAGAACTGAACGTGCCGGTGGTGGCGCTGTCCCAGTTGAACCGTTCTCTGGAACAACGTGCCGACAAACGCCCGGTCAACTCCGACCTGCGTGAATCTGGCTCTATCGAGCAGGATGCGGACTTGATCATGTTTATCTATCGTGATGAGGTGTATCACGAAAACAGTGATTTAAAAGGCATCGCGGAAATTATTATCGGTAAACAACGTAACGGCCCAATCGGGACGGTACGCCTGACCTTTAACGGTCAATGGTCGCGCTTCGACAACTATGCGGGGCCGCAGTACGACGACGAATAATAATTATTTTATGAATTAGGTAATTAAAGCAAACACTTATCAAGGAACACAAATGCAAGCGGCAACTGTTGTGATTAACCGCCGCGCTCTGCGACACAACCTGCAACGTCTTCGTGAACTGGCACCTGCCAGTAAAATGGTTGCGGTGGTGAAAGCGAACGCTTATGGTCACGGTCTTCTTGAGACCGCGCGAACGCTCCCCGATGCTGACGCCTTTGGCGTAGCCCGTCTCGAAGAAGCTCTGCGACTGCGTGCGGGGGGAATCACCAAACCTGTACTGTTACTCGAAGGCTTTTTTGATGCCAGAGATCTGCCGACGATTTCTGCGCAACATTTTCATACCGCCGTGCATAACGAAGAACAGCTGGCTGCGCTGGAAGAGGCCAGCCTGGACGAGCCGGTTACCGTCTGGATGAAACTCGATACCGGTATGCACCGTCTGGGCGTAAGGCCGGAACAGGCTGAGGCGTTTTATCATCGCCTGACCCAGTGTAAAAACGTTCGTCAGCCGGTGAATATCGTCAGCCATTTTGCGCGCGCGGATGAACCAAAATGCGGCGCAACCGAGAAACAACTCGCTATCTTTAATACCTTTTGCGAAGGCAAACCAGGTCAACGTTCCATTGCCGCATCGGGTGGCATTCTGCTGTGGCCACAGTCGCATTTTGACTGGGTGCGTCCGGGCATCATTCTTTACGGCGTCTCGCCGCTGGAAGATCGTTCCACCGGTGCCGATTTTGGCTGTCAGCCAGTGATGTCACTAACCTCCAGCCTGATTGCCGTGCGTGAGCACAAAGCCGGAGAGCCTGTCGGTTATGGTGGAACCTGGGTAAGCGAACGTGATACCCGCCTGGGCGTAGTCGCGATGGGTTATGGCGATGGTTATCCGCGCGCCGCGCCGTCCGGTACGCCAGTGCTGGTGAACGGTCGCGAAGTGCCGATTGTCGGGCGAGTCGCGATGGATATGATCTGCGTAGACTTAGGTCCACAGGCGCAGGATAAAGCCGGGGACCCGGTCATTTTATGGGGCGAAGGTTTGCCCGTAGAACGTATCGCTGAAATGACGAAAGTAAGCGCTTACGAACTTATCACGCGCCTGACTTCAAGGGTCGCGATGAAATACGTGGATTAATCGTTCTGTAATATTTGATTGTCTGTGCCGGATGCGGCGTGAATGCCTTATCCGGCCAATAAAAGCCTACCAATTCAATAAGTTGATATTCTTTCATGCTCTTATGAAGGTCGTGCCTCTGGCGGATGTACGTTTGTCATGAGTCTCACTCTGTTGCTAATTGCCGTTCGCCCCTGAACATCCACTCGATCTTCGCCTTCTTCCGGTTTATTGTGTTTTAACCACCTGCCCGTAAACCTGGAGAACCATCGCGTGTTTCAAAAAGTTGACGCCTACGCTGGCGACCCGATTCTTACGCTTATGGAGCGTTTTAAAGAAGACCCTCGCAGCGACAAAGTGAATTTAAGTATCGGTCTGTACTACAACGAAGAGGGAATTATTCCACAACTGAAAGCCGTGGCGGATGCAGAAGCGCGCCTGAATGCGCAGCCTCATGGCGCTTCGCTTTATTTACCGATGGAAGGGCTTAACAGCTATCGCCATGCCATTGCGCCGCTGCTGTTTGGTGCCGACCATCCGGTACTGCAACAACAGCGCGTAGCAACCATTCAAACCCTTGGCGGCTCAGGGGCATTGAAAGTGGGCGCAGATTTCCTGAAACGCTACTTCCCGGAATCAGGCGTCTGGGTCAGCGATCCTACATGGGAAAACCACGTAGCAATATTCGCCGGGGCTGGATTCGAAGTAAGTACTTACCCCTGGTATGACGAAGCGACTAACGGCGTGCGCTTTAATGACCTGTTGGCGACGCTGAAAACATTACCTGCCCGCAGTATTGTGTTGCTGCATCCATGTTGCCACAACCCAACGGGTGCCGATCTCACTAATAACCAGTGGGATGCGGTGATTGAAATTCTCAAAGCCCGCGAGCTTATCCCATTTCTTGATATTGCCTATCAAGGATTTGGTGCCGGTATGGAAGAGGATGCCTACGCCATTCGCGCCATTGCCAGCGCTGGATTACCCGCTCTGGTGAGCAATTCGTTCTCGAAAATTTTCTCCCTTTACGGCGAGCGCGTCGGCGGACTTTCTGTTCTGTGTGAAGATGCCGAAGCTGCAGACCGCGTACTGGGGCAATTGAAAGCAACAGTTCGCCGCAACTACTCCAGCCCGCCGAATTTTGGTGCGCAGGTGGTGGCAGCGGTGCTGAATGACGAGGCATTGAAAGCCAGCTGGCTGGCGGAAGTAGAAGAGATGCGTACTCGCATTTTGGCAATGCGTCAGGAACTGGTGAAGGTATTAAGCACAGAGATGCCAGAACGCAATTTCGATTATCTGCTTAATCAGCGCGGCATGTTCAGTTATACCGGTTTAAGTGCCGCTCAGGTTGACCGACTACGTGAGGAGTTTGGTGTTTACCTGATTACCAGCGGGCGCATGTGTGTCGCCGGGTTAAATACGGCAAATGTACAACGTGTGGCAAAGGCGTTTGCTGCGGTGATGTAATGCAGGAAAGCAGGCTGGAGCTACCCAGCCTGCAGTGAAATTAAACTGTCGTCGCTTTCACTCTTGCTTTATAGATGATTTTTTTGATGCCATCGTTTTACGTGAGGGATAATAAAAGGTTGTCAGTTCTTTTATTGTTAAGTTTATCCCAATTATCTGGAATTCCTTTCCCTGTTTTTTCGTGTGGAGTAATAATTTTTGCACATCTAACCATTATTAAATTTAATAATAAGTATCGGGTTTGTTACGATAGAATATTTCTATATCCTCAAGAATATGCTTTGCCTTATTGCCTGTGACTTTCTGAGATTCAATTATAGTATCGTTAAATTCTAATGTTAAAGAGAACTCTTTTTTTCCGCTTTGTGTAAGTTTAACCTTATATTGATTACCAATATCAAATAAAAAGGTCCTGTAATGAGAATAATCACCTTTAACCTCCTCGGCAAAACAGCAAAGTGTGCAAATATACATACAATCTTTCTTGCCTCTGATTTTGTTAACTAAATCAATAAATGCATGAAAAACTGTACTTGCAATAGAACTTGATACTTCTTCTCCAGGTCTACAAAAATCTTTTGCAATTTTTAACTGTGTTTCTATATATAAAAAGAAATCTTTGGCATAAGAAAAATCTTTGGAATAAGAGATATCTTTATTATTTAGTGCATCTAGCTCAACAGGTAAAGATGTCATTTTGTTGCTATTCACATATGATATATTCATATCATCATCTCCTTCGAGAGTAATAAAATTAGTCACCATTGTAGGGTAGGGTTCTGGTCAACCAGAAATCATCTTTATAAACTTCGATTGTTTTTGTAATGCTGTATCATTAAGTTCATTAAATCGTACAGCAGATAAATGTTCTATCAAATTTCGCTCATTTGCAGAGGATTCATCATAATAAACGTAAAATTAATGTATCCTTCATTGAGGAATAAACATTTTTTTACAAAAAAACGACAGGAACGTATTTACTGGGTTAAATATAATCATCCTGCTTTTCATCACAAAAACCGCAGATAATCCTTCCTTTCCCCTGCTGCTGGCGTTATGGTCAGATGGTTTTTGCAACAAATCTCACAATAAAAAGTTTCAACATACTGACTATTTAGGGAAAAATATGCGCAAGATCACACAGGCAATCAGTGCCGTTTGCTTATTGTTCGCTCTAAACAGTTCCGCTGTTGCTCTGGCCTCATCTCCTTCGCCGCTTAACCCTGGTACTAACGTTGCCAGGCTTGCTGAACAGGCACCAATTCATTGGGTTTCGGTCGCACAAATTGAAAATAGCCTCGCAGGGCGTCCGCCAATGGCGGTGGGGTTTGATATCGATGACACGGTACTTTTTTCCAGTCCGGGCTTCTGGCGCGGCAAAAAAACCTTCTCGCCAGAAAGCGAAGATTATCTGAAAAATCCTGTGTTCTGGGAAAAAATGAACAATGGCTGGGATGAATTCAGCATTCCAAAAGAGGTCGCTCGCCAGCTGATTGATATGCATGTACGCCGCGGTGACGCGATCTTCTTTGTGACAGGTCGTAGCCCGACGAAAACAGAAACGGTTTCAAAAACGCTGGCGGATAATTTTCATATTCCTGCCACCAACATGAATCCGGTGATCTTTGCGGGTGATAAACCAGGGCAAAATACAAAATCGCAATGGCTGCAGGATAAAAATATCCGAATTTTTTATGGCGATTCCGATAACGATATTACCGCCGCACGCGATGTCGGCGCTCGTGGTATCCGCATTCTGCGCGCCTCCAACTCTACCTACAAACCCTTGCCACAAGCGGGTGCGTTTGGTGAAGAGGTGATCGTCAATTCAGAATACTGACAGAGCGGGAGAGCGTGACACTCTCCCGAATGCTGTTTTTTTAATCACACCTTTATCCTTTCTCTGTCTTGCTGCAAACTGATTAAGAGAGTTTTATCAAGGAGCAGCACATGTGGTATCAAAAGACGCTCACGCTTAGCGCCAAATCTCGTGGGTTTCATCTGGTAACGGATGAAATTCTGAATCAGCTGGCTGATATGCCGCGCGTTAACATCGGTTTACTGCATCTGTTGCTGCAACATACCTCCGCCTCTCTGACACTTAATGAGAACTGCGATCCCACCGTACGCCACGACATGGAGCGTTTTTTCCTCCGCACCGTTCCCGACAACGGAAATTATGAGCATGACTATGAGGGAGCAGACGATATGCCTTCTCATATCAAATCCTCAATGCTGGGAACATCGCTTGTATTGCCGGTGCATAAAGGGCGTATTCAGACCGGCACCTGGCAAGGCATCTGGCTGGGGGAACATCGCATCCACGGCGGATCGCGTCGCATTATCGCGACACTACAAGGGGAGTAAAAAATGACCATTTCGGAGTTGCTACAATATTGCATGGCAAAACCAGGCGCAGAATAGAGCGTGCATAACGACTGGAAAGCGACGCAGATCAAAGTGGAAGATGTACTGTTTGCGATGGTGAAAGAAGTAGAAAATCGCCCGGCGGTTTCGCTGAAAACCAGCCCGGAGCTGGCGGAGCTGCTACGTCAGCAGCACAGCGATGTGCGTCCAAGCCGCCATCTGAATAAAGCGCACTGGAGCCCCGTGTATCTCGACGGTTCGCTGCCAGATTCGCAAATCTATTATCTGGTGGATGCGTCTTATCAGCAGGCGGTGAATTTGCTGCCGGAAGAAAAACGTAAATTGCTGGTGCAACTCTGAAAGGAAAAGGCCGCTCAGAAAGCGGCCTTAACGATTACAGCATCGGCTTGAGGAAGCGTGCCGTATGCGAAGCTTCGCACTCCGCGACGGTTTCTGGCGTACCGGAGACGAGGATCTCGCCGCCGCCACTGCCGCCTTCCGGTCCCAGGTCGACAATCCAGTCAGCGGTTTTGATCACGTCGAGATTGTGTTCAATCACCACAATGGTATTGCCCTGATCGCGCAGTTTATGCAGTACGTCGAGCAGTTGCTGAATATCGGCGAAGTGCAGACCGGTGGTCGGCTCGTCGAGAATATACAGTGTCTGCCCGGTGCCGCGTTTTGACAGCTCACGCGCCAGCTTCACGCGCTGGGCTTCACCGCCTGAAAGGGTGGTTGCGGACTGCCCCAGGCGAATGTACGTCAGGCCAACGTCCATCAACGTTTGCAGCTTACGCGCCAGTGCAGGTACGGCATCAAAGAACTCACGCGCCTCTTCGATGGTCATATCCAGCACTTCGTGGATGGTTTTGCCTTTGTACTTAATTTCCAGCGTTTCACGGTTATAGCGTTTACCTTTACACTGGTCGCACGGTACGTAAATGTCCGGCAGGAAGTGCATCTCCACTTTGATCACGCCGTCGCCCTGACAGGCTTCGCAGCGTCCGCCACGGACGTTAAAGCTGAAACGTCCCGGCGTATAGCCGCGCGCACGGGATTCCGGTACGCCCGCAAACAGTTCGCGCACAGGCGTAAACACGCCGGTATAGGTCGCTGGGTTAGAACGCGGAGTACGACCAATTGGGCTTTGGTCGATATCGATCACTTTATCGAAATGCTCCAGCCCCTGAATATCGCGATACGGTGCCGGTTCGGCGATGGTCGCACCATTCAACTGGCGTTGGGCAATCGGGAACAGTGTGTCGTTAATCAGTGTCGATTTACCGGAACCTGAAACCCCTGTGATGCAGGTAAACAGACCGACTGGCAGCGTTAGCGTCACGTCTTTCAGGTTATTACCGCGTGCACCCGTCAGCTTCAGCACTTTTTCCGGATTCGCCGGAACGCGTTTCTTCGGCACTTCAATCTTGCGTTTACCGCTCATGTACTGTCCGGTCAACGACTCCGGCACCGCCATAATCGCTTCCAGTGGACCTTCCGCGACCACTTCACCGCCGTGAACACCCGCACCAGGACCGATATCGATCACATGGTCAGCCGCGCGAATCGCGTCTTCGTCGTGCTCCACCACAATCACGGTATTACCGAGATCGCGCAGATGGATAAGCGTACCCAACAGGCGCTCGTTATCGCGCTGGTGCAGGCCGATAGACGGCTCATCCAGCACGTACATAACGCCAACCAGGCCCGCACCAATCTGGCTCGCCAGACGAATACGCTGGGCTTCACCGCCAGAAAGCGTTTCTGCCGAGCGGGAAAGCGTCAGGTAATTCAGGCCGACGTTAACGAGGAATTTCAAACGATCGCCGATCTCTTTAAGAATTTTTTCCGCAATCTTCGCCCGCTGACCTGCGAGTTTGAGATTGTTGAAGAATTCCATCGCATGACCAATGCTCATGTCGGAAATGGCGGGCAGCGGCGTATTCTCGACATACACGTGGCGCGCTTCCCGACGCAGACGCGTCCCTTCGCAGCTGGCGCACGGGCGATTGCTGATGAACTTGGCTAATTCTTCGCGTACCGCGCTGGACTCCGTCTCTTTATAACGGCGCTCCATATTGTGCAGCACGCCTTCAAACGGATGACGACGAATGGAGGTATCGCCACGATCGTTCATGTATTTGAATTCAATGTTTTCTTTGCCAGAACCGTACAACACCACTTTATGCACGTTCGCGCTCAGGCTGCCCCACGGCGCTTCGACGTCGAACTTATAGTGATCTGCCAGCGATTTCAGCATCTGGAAATAATAGAAGTTGCGGCGATCCCAGCCACGGATCGCACCGCCAGCCAGCGACAGTTCCGGATTCTGGATCACGCGGTCAGGATCGAAATATTGCTGTACGCCAAGGCCGTCGCAGGTCGGGCAGGCCCCCGCCGGGTTGTTAAACGAAAACAGTCGCGGCTCCAGCTCGCGCATACTGTAACCGCAAATTGGGCAGG
>OGOT01001856.1_pt1 | contig 11456 bp, 8 predicted proteins | sample 1552791 | NCBI WGS metagenome assembly OGOT01 (sample SAMEA2580160, study PRJEB22360) | human gut metagenome | biome: human gut; feature: human-associated habitat; material: faeces | place: Denmark | collected 2008/2010
TCTGCAAAGTCACTTTTAGCTTTTACAATGTTATCTTGAAAAAGAGCCAAGTATAAACCATATTGAACAAATTCCATTACATCTGTAATTTCTCCGTCTTCTTTTTTAAGCTCTGTGTCCATTGCCTTTTGTTGTTGGAAAAGATCTTTCCCTGTAATCATTTTAAATTTACGTGCTGTACTCAATTGTTTCGCCATTTTATTTTATATTCCTTTACTTAACCTATTTTTTCCCATTTATATCTATCTGGGTTTGTACTTTGCTCTGTTGATTTATTATCAGTATATGATCCAATATAGCTTGGATAATCTTCGACTGTTGCTTCACTAAACGAAGGCATCCAAGGAGTGGCTGTTGATCCTTCTTCTATTTTCATTTCGGAATAATCAAAAGTTGTTGTATTATTATCCTTTTCAAGTCTTCTAAAGGCTATGTTAGCATTATCATCTGTTATAGTTGGAACTTTACCAGAAAATCTACTATATCCCTTTTCTCCAGCCTTAATGACATTACCACTAAGGGTACCATTTGTAGTGTAAAGCTGAGCCCATACATCATTGTCCGATTTTGTTAGGTCTAAATAAACCGACCCTGTAATGGTTTTGTCCGAAAGTTGTTTGGGATCCGAAACAACTATTCTGGCGTTATCATTTTCATAAATATTTGTAGTTTTGGTAGTTTTGGTAGTACCGTCTATCAAGTTCAAGTTAGGGTAAGTGGTTGTGAATCTATCTTTGCCGTCCGCACTATATGCAAAGGCTACGTGGTTAGCCCCGTCGGGCCCCTCAGGGTTTGTCAGTTACAGCAACGCCTGCCGAAACATCTTGATAGCCCTCGGCGGAGAAGTTAGCGAGATAAACGTTAGGAGCAAGTTCATTGTTTGTCGCAACATTTCCATGCACATCTCTAATTGTCGCAGTTACTTTTACGTCTTGCCCTTCAGAGTTTTTCAAAGTAGCTGGTAAAACAATTGTTCCGTCATTTTGACCTTTAGTTTTAGTTTGGGCGTTTGCAATAACCGGAGCTACTAATGTAACCCCACCAGCTAGAACTGTGTCAGGTTGCATGATGAACAGTCCGCTTTCCATTTTCTTGGCAAAGTCTTTAGCTTGTTCTCCCCAAATCTCATACTCAATAGCAGGAACTTTTTTATCGCCATTCAAATAAATATCTGATTCAGTCGCTTGTACTGGCACTGTCCATTGAATAGGGTCTACACCGTCTACTGAATCTGTTTCTGATTCTTTTGTAGCTTCTGCTGTTGGTCTCAAATTTGGATAAACGACTACACGGTAACCGTCAATAAACTCTCCTGTAACTTTATCACGTTTGCGCCCTTTAATAAGATACTGAACACATTTCGGTTTCCAATTACCAGTAGGAGACCAACCCAAACCATTCGCTGTTCTTTGTTGACCTAAAATATCTTCTTTAAGCGCTTGGTCTGTTTGGATAAATACCATTTCGCCTTTAAGTAAGGTAGCGCCTTTTTTAACTCCATGGTCTGGCACGTCATCAGCTGGATAACTGTTAGTTTCCGCTTGGTCTTCCATTGCGCCAACTGATACCAAACCAGTTACGATTTTATGGCTAGTGAACTCTGGTTTTCCGCTACTTCCCTTGGCCATATCAGCTACGATTAGAGCTTCATTACCAAAAAAAATCTCACGTGAGTTGTAATCTAATTTCATTTTTTCTCTTTTCTTTTTTTATATTTTTTTATGCCTGTGTTTCAACTTCTGTTTCAGGCTCAAATAATGCTTCGAATTCTGCGCGGTTAATGCGTTCTTTCTCTAATAATAATGCGGCACATTTGTGAAGGACATCTATATGTTCTTCAATCATTGCTTTCGCATCTTTGTAGCATTTATTTACAATCTTCTTCACTTCCTGATCGATCACAGTCTGTGTGTTTTCTCCGTATGGACGCTGCTGTCCAATTTCTTTTCCTAAGAAGACTTCGTCTCCTTCACCACTGTCATAATTGATCAGTCCGAGTTCATCTGACATACCAAACTTCGTTACCATAGCTCTTGCATACTGGGTTACCTGTTTGATATCCTGTGATGCACCGGTTGTGATATCATCTAAGATCAATTCTTCGGCAATTCGTCCTCCGAGACTTACCATGATATCCTGAATCATCTTTCCGCGTGTCATAAAGACATTATCGTTCTCAGGAAGCGGCATCGTATATCCAGCTGCTCCTGTTCCTGTTGGAATAATAGATACAGTGTAAACCGGACCTACATCTGGTAACAGATGGAATAAGATTGCATGTCCAGATTCATGATATGCAGTGATCCTTCTTTCACTTTCTGGTACCACACGACTCTTCTTCTCTGTTCCGATTCCTACTTTGATAAATGATTTATCAATATCTTCTTTCATGATATAGGCTCTGTCATCTCTTGCTGCCTGAATGGCTGCCTCATTCATCAGATTCTCAAGGTCTGCTCCCACAAAACCTGCTGTTGTTCTTGCGATCTCATGAAGATCAACATCATCTCCTAATGGTTTTTGACGACAGTGAATCTTTAAGATATCTTCTCGCCCTTTGACATCTGGTCTTCCAACGCCAACCTTGCGGTCAAATCGTCCTGGTCGTAAGATCGCTGGATCTAAAATATCCACACGGTTTGTAGCTGCGATCATGATGATTCCTTCATTCACTCCAAAACCGTCCATCTCAACTAACATCTGGTTTAATGTCTGTTCACGTTCATCATGCCCACCACCAAGTCCAGAGCCTCTTCGTCTTGCAACTGCATCGATCTCATCGATAAATACGATACAAGGAGAATGTTTCTTAGCTTCTGCAAATAAGTCACGTACACGAGCTGCACCAACACCGACGAACATTTCCACGAAATCAGATCCTGAAATGCTGAAAAATGGTACATTCGCTTCTCCTGCAACTGCCTTTGCAAGTAATGTCTTACCTGTTCCTGGAGGTCCTACAAGAAGGACGCCCTTTGGAATTCTGGCTCCGATCTTTATAAATCGTCCTGGATTCTTTAAGAATTCCACGACTTCTTCTAATTCTTCTTTCTCTTCTGTCAGTCCTGCAACATCGTTAAATGTTACTTTCTTACCATTTGGATTGGCAAGTTTAGCACGGCTTTTTCCAAAATCCATCATCTTGCCGCCACCGCCACCATTCTGGCGCATCATCATAACCATGAAAAATATGACAACTCCGATCGGTAGTACTACCCCGATCAGATTAGAGATCATATCCCCACTGTGATCGATTCCCTTAATGCTGATCTTATTGGCAAGAGAGCTGTCAGCTTTCTTAATATCATTGATCGCCTGATTGACATCTGTAACTTCACAGCTCTTATAATCATCTTTTCCAAACTCTGCTGTGATCGTCCCAGTTGGTACTTCTTTATTCTGTTTAATAGTTACCGCAGTTACTTTGTCAGACTTTACATCCTTCATAAACTGCTGATAGGTGTAATCACCTGAACCTGGCTGGAACACGCTGATAAAATAATATGCTCCGATCACCAAGATCAGCAGGACTACTAAAAATCCACTGTTACTTTTCTTCGGGTTCAACGTTTAGTCTCCTCTCTACTCTTCCTCTGCTACTCCAATGTAAGGAAGGTTACGATATTTCTGTGCATAATCTAGTCCATATCCAACAACAAATTCATCTGGTACTTCAAAACCAATATATCTGACTGGTACTTCAACTTCACGACGATCTGGTTTGCTTAACAATGTACACAGATGAAGTGATGCAGGATTTCTGCTCTCAAGCATTGGTTTTAAATGATTTAAAGTCTTTCCTGAGTCAATGATATCTTCTACAACTAATACTTCTTTATCTAAGATTGGCTCATCTAAGTCTTTTGCAATCTTAACGATTCCTGAGGATTCTCTGGAATTTCCATAACTAGACACTGACATAAAATCAATTGTTACTGGAATCGTGATTCTCTTTGCAAGTTCACACGCAAAAAAAACACTTCCTTTTAAGATGGCGATCAGATGGATTTCTTTTCCTGCATAATCTTCACTGATCTGCGCTCCCATCTCCGCGATTCGTTTGTTTACATCTTCCTCTGAAATCATTACTCTGATATTCTCCATTGGAATCATCTCCTTCTCTTTTGAACTCAAGCTTTAAATAACGCTTGGTTGATTCTTTGATCTTATAATATTCGCTGATTCTTCTGCCAACGATCCATACAATATGACTGCCATCTGCCACCAAGGGTATCTCTTCCCGCAATTGTCTTGGAATCTTCTCATCAATAAAATACCTGCTTAATGATTTTCTCTTCTGATCTTTGCCAAATGTAAAAAAATCTCCTGGCTTCCGGCATCGTAATTGTACACCTGTTTCTATTCTATCATAATCAATGATTTTGATACAATCATTTTCCACGATATTTGTCAAATCTGTAACCTCTTCGCACAAAATTTTTCCTGTCATTTCTTGTTTATCGGATATATTTCCTTTTTGTACCTTAATATACTGATAATTTTTCTCGGCAACCATATTATACGGAAGAGAAATTCGTTTCCCTGTTCCATTTTCTACCAAAGTTAACAGATCTTCAATATGTCTTCTTTCTAAATCTTTCTTCTTACCAGCTGTTTCTTCCAAAACTTTTTTTAGAACCTGTTTCTGGATCCAATGGTTTTCCAATAACAATTGATCACAATTAATCTCAAATCCTTGTCCAATAGGCTTTGCACATCTTAAAAATGACTCTTCTATCTGATCTGTCAGATACGTCGTCACTTCTTTGATATCTTCGCACAGCCATCCTATATGCTCCACCGCCTGCTCATTGATCATCTCAAACCTTGGAATTACCTGATTTCGGATCTGATTTCTTGCAAATGCATCGTCCTGATTGCTTGCATCTTCTACCCAGGCCTGCCCAGCCTCTTTTAAATATTTTACGATTTCTTCTTTTTTTACACATAAAAGCGGACGGATCAGATTTCCATCTTTTTCTCTCATGGCACCCGCCCCATAAATTCCAGTTCCTCTCACCACTCGATATAAAAATGTTTCTGCCTGATCGTTTTGATGATGTGCGATCGCAATCTTATCAGCATTATATTTTTTCATTGTTTTTGCAAATGCATCATATCTCGCTTTTCTTCCTGCTTCTTCTAATGACATCTTTTCACGCTTGGCGATCTGTTTTACATCTATTTCAAATATTTTACACGGAATCGAAAGTTGTCCACAAAGATCCTGCACGAACTTCTGATCATCCACAGCTTCTCTTCGAATCATGTGATTGATGTGGACTGCTGTGATCGTGAGATTCATTGATTCTCTTAATTCATTTAAAATAAGTAACAGATATACAGAATCTGCACCGCCAGAAACACCGATAATGATATGATCTCCATTTTGTATTAAATTTTTTTCTTTGATAAGTTCTTTTACTTTATTCATGTAATTTACTTTATCATTCTTTGCAGATTCCTTCAATACCTGTCCCAGATTCCCAATACCATGATCGTAATATCATCTCTTTTTTCAAATTCTTTGTTTGTTGTAATTTGCTCATATAATCCATCTGCGATCGCCTGTGGACGTACCACATCCATTTCTTTCAAATATCGTGCTGCCATCTCCAAACCATTTTGCGAAAATCCGTCGAAAGCTCCATCGCTTAACATGACTAAAATATCTTCACTTTCCATCTTTTTGCGGTAAATTGGAATTTTCTCGGTATGTAATAAGAGGTTCACTGGTATCGTATCTACTTGAATGATCTCCACATCGTTTTTTCTCTTTAAAAGACATGGGCAGGCTCCAATTTTAAAGAATGTTCCGATTCCTGCAAATAAATCTAACTGAAAAAAATCTAATGTCGCATATTTTTCTTTTTCTGGTTGTAAGATCATCATAGACCTTAAAAGCTGAACACTTTGACTTTCGTTAATTCCTGCTCCTAGAAGTTCTTCCATCACTTCAATTATTTTCCTACTTTCTTTTTTCGCTTCCTGTCCTGTTCCCATTCCATCCGAGATCATAGACACAAAACTTCCTTCCCTTACTTTTCCCATGGAAAAACTGTCTCCATTCTCATCCCCTGCGATCATTGGCGAAGTGTGGATTCCTGCGATTACATGGAATTTTTCTTCTGGTGTAAATCCATAAATCTCATAATAATTTCCGATCATCTTTTTCTGATCTGGCAATGGCTTCATTTTCTCCATTGTCATGGAACTTAACAACACTGCTGCTTGTCTTGTGCTGACTTCCCTGTCTTTTTTCTTTTTCAGATATAGATAGATCTGTTTTCCTTTCTCTGGATTATCGTAGAAATAAATTTCTTTTAGTCTCAGTTGGCTTTTTGCAAAACCTTTTGTGATCTTCTCATATAATTTCTTATTATCTGCCGTTAATGATACTTTTCCCTGAAAGAAATCACCCAGTGTATTTCCGGCTCTGATATACTGCTCCCCGACAATTTTTCTCAGTTGTTTCATCTGATTTCTCATTGCACGCAGAAATAATTCCCGTTCATAAATCTTATTTGCTTCCTCGATAAAATCCTGTCCATTCTTGCATGGATGACATCTTTTTAAATCTGCATAGCTTAATCCACCTTGCTTTTCGATGATCTGCCCAAGCCTGTCCTTATCTGCTAATGTAAACTGACATTTTTGATTCTCACGGCATCCGACACATTCTTTTAAGATCACACTTTCAACTACATCTCTTCCCCGTTTTTCACACGTTTCTTCCTCATCGTTATGATCACAGAACATCTTTCCCGCTGTCGTGAGACATTGCTGCATCTGGCGCATATGATAAAGGATCATTTCATGAAAATTTTGAAATAACCGGTCTTCTTCGAATTCTTTTTTTCTTAAGATTTCCATAGTTTTCCCTCCTGCAAGATTATTATAGAGGATTTTGTATGCAATTTCTGTCGAAATAAAAAATGTTATTTTCTGGAAATTATTATCAAAAAAATCCGATGTTTTTATAAGAACAATCCTATGACTATTCTTATAAAAACATCGGATTTTATATCTTTATTCTTTACTCTACCGGATGTAAATTCTTCAAAGAAATGTCCATAATAGGAGCTGAATGTGTTAAAGCTCCACAGGATACATAATCCACTCCGATCTCACGGATCGTCTTTAGGCGTTCTTTTGTAACATTTCCTGAGCACTCTGTTTCAGCTCTTCCATCGATCAGTTTGACAGCTTCTTTCATTGTCTCATCATCCATGTTATCTAACATGATAATGTCTGCTCCTGCTTCTACAGCTTCTTTTACCATGTCAAGATTCTCTGTCTCTACTTCAATCTTTCTGACAAATGGTGCATAGTCTTTTGCCATAGCTACCGCTTCTTTGATTCCACCTGCAGCACCGATATGGTTATCTTTTAACATGACTCCATCGGACAAATTGTAACGGTGATTATGTCCACCACCAACCGTCACTGCGTATTTTTCAAATGGGCGCATGTTTGGTGTTGTTTTTCTTGTATCTAATAACTTTGTTTTATATCCTTCAAGCTCTTTGGATAACTCGCTTGTCATTGTTGCGATTCCACTCATTCTCTGCAAGTAGTTTAATGCAACTCTCTCTCCAGATAAAAGGGCACGGATATCTCCTTTGACAACTCCCATTAGCTGTCCTTTGGTCACTTTATCTCCGTCTTTTAATTCTGTCTCAAAAACAACAGTTTCATCTAAAAGTTTGAAGACTCTTTCAAATACTTCTAATCCACAGATGACCCCATCCTGTTTACAGATTAAATTTACTTCTCCCTGTTTTGGTTCTGGCATCACTGCGTTTGTACTGACATCTTCCTGAGTGATATCTTCTTTTAATGCATTCATCAAATATTCATCGATGTTAATTCTCATCGTTACACCACTGATCATAAAAACTTCTGTCCTTTCGTTTAATTTCGTCAAGAACAAGCTGTTCATTCTCTTTCTCACGCTGTTCTTCGTTCTGATACTTACTTAAATCTACTTCGACTGTCTCGGCTTTTGATGGATGTTCTGTGATGTCTTTCGCTGCTGCCTTGGCAAATACAAGTGCTTCCAATAATGAATTACTTGCCAGACGGTTCTTTCCATGAACCCCATTACAGCTTGTCTCACCGACTGCATATAAATGTTCCATAGATGTCTTGCTGTCTAAGTTTACTTTAATTCCACCCATGAAATAGTGCTGTGCCGGTGTTACTGGAATCGGTTCTTTTGTCATGTCATATCCTTCATCCAAGCACTGTTTGTAGATGTTTGGGAATCTATGTTTGATTCTTTCTCCATCTAAATGTGTAACAGATAAATAAACATGATCACTTCCGTCTTTCTTCATCTGTTTGCAGATTTCTCCAGTTACAACGTCTCTTGGTTTTAACTCATCTGTAAAACGTTCTCCATCTTTATTCAGCAGATAAGCTCCTTCTCCTCTGACTGATTCAGAGATTAAGAATCTTCTTCCTGGTTTCTTTGAATAAAATGTTGTTGGATGGATCTGGATATAGTTAATATTCTCTAATTCTACATTATGGCGCAGGCAGATAGCCAGACTGTCTGCTGTCAGATGTCTGAAGTTTGTAGAATGTTTAAATAACCCTCCAAGTCCTCCTGTTGCAAGAACAGTATCTGGAGCTTCGATCGTATCTAAATTACCATCTGCATCTTTATATACAATTCCTTTACATTCTCCGTCTTTCTCAATGATATCGATCATCGTACAATTTTCCATGATCGTAATATTATCACGTTTCTTCGCCTCTTCGTATAAATGGCTTGTGATCTCTTTTCCTGTCAGATCTTCATGATGAAGGATACGGAATGTGGAATGTCCACCTTCTCTTGTAAACTCGATCTCTCCATCCTTCAAGTCAAATCTTACACCAAAATCTTTCAAATCCTGAATAATCTGTGGTGATTCTTTGATCATCTTCTCGACGGCACCTTTATCATTCTCGTAATGTCCGGCCTTCATAGTGTCCTCGAAATATGAATCATAATCTTCCGGATTCTTCAGCGCTGAGATTCCTCCCTGCGCCAAAAATGAATCACTTTCTTCAACTTCCTTCTTTGTAATAACGATTACTTTGTAATCCTGCGGAAGAAATAATGCATTAAATAATCCTGAAGCACCACTTCCTACAATGATCACATCTGCTGTTTTCATAATTCTCTTTGCCCTTCCTTGAAACTTTCCTGTCTTACTGCGCGATTCTTAACATCTCATCTAATGCTTTCTTAGCATTTAATCGCAGTTCTTCTGGTAATTCTACCTGATTCTTCATGTCTCTTAATGTGTCTCTTACATTCTCTAAACTGATACGCTTCATATTTGGACAGAACTGACGATGTCCTACAGAGTAGAATGTCTTTCCTGGGTTCTTCTGTTTTAATTCATATAAAACACCCATCTCTGTACAAATGATAAATACGTCCTTGTCAGATGCTGTCGCATAGTCAATGATTCCTGATGTACTTCCTACATAATCACCTAAAGCTACAACGTCTGGTGTACATTCTGGATGTACTAAAACTTCTGCTTCTGGATGTACTTCTTTGGCTTTCTTTACGTTCTCGGCTGTGATACTTCTATGTACATGACAGAATCCGTCATTGTAAATAAAGTTCTTCTCTGGAAGTTTGCTTCCGATATAACGTCCGAGGTTCTCATCTGGTACGAAGAAAATATTCTTCTGTGGAAGTGCTGTTACAACTTTCAGAGCATTGGATGAAGTTACACAGACATCAGAATGTGCTTTGATCTCTGCTGTAGAATTAATGTAACAGACAACAGCAAGATCATCATATTTCTTACGCATCTCTTCAATCTTCTCTACATCGACCATATGAGCCATTGGGCAGTCTGCCTTCTGATCTGGCATGATCACTGTACGGTCTGGGTTTAAGATCTTGGCACTCTCACCCATAAAGTTTACGCCTGCAAAACAGATCACATCTTTGGATTCTTTTAATGCAACTTTGGCAAGATAATAAGAATCCCCAACATAATCAGCAATTTCCTGAACGGCATCGTCTACATAATAATGTGCTAGTAAAACAGCATTTTTTTCTTGTTTTAATTGTTCGATCTCTTTTTTTAAATTTTCCATCTTTCTCTCCTTGTTATTAAATTTTAATATACCACGACCACCCCTTCTGTTCAAGTATTTGTGATGTTTTTATATGATAAATACCAGTGATTTTACCTCTTTTTCAGATGCTTCAATCACTGGTATTATTATAAATTCTATTTATTTTATATGGTCACTATATATTTTCATATGCATTTGCTGTTTTCGTCCGATCATATCTTGTACATTTTCTCGTAATTATTTTTTCACATAGCATGTGTTCTTTCCTCTGCCTCTCTGCATGATCAATCCTTTTTTAACCATCTGCTTCAAAATCCTTCCACTCGTTGTCTGACTGATTCCTAATCTTTCCTGAACTTGTTTTCTTTGAATTCTTTTTTCTTGATCGATCATTTGCATGATCTGTGTTTCTTCGTCTTCTGGTTGTATATGTGTATGGTATTGCAGTTCTTCTCTTAATTCTGCCTGTGCATTTGTGTTTGGTAATATGATCTTAAATACATTATTACTGACTTTGATCTCTGGTTTTATAAACTGATCTTGATAAGCATTCATGATCTTTTGTATTCCTGTTCCATAAGCTTCGATCAATTCTAAACGGTAAAAAACATTCGCTAATCTTTTATTCCTGCATACAGAAATCCCCATCATCACATCTTCTAATGTAACTCCTGTTACCAATCCCCCAATGGATGTGAATTCTAACCGATCTTCGTACATACTGATCAGAATACTAGAACTATATCCGTAATCTCTGTGTACAAGACAGTTTAGCAATGCTTCTCTTACTGCTACTTCTGGATAATCTCTATTATCAATTCGATAAAGTTTTTCAAAAGTTGAATGTGTTTGATTTCTGAAGTCAATGTAATCATATACTGCTTCCATTTGTGCAAATAGTGATCCTGTAAATTCTTTTCTATCTTTAAATATATTTTGATTCTTTCCTTCAAAAACTGCTGTTTTAATCGTATGCACGCATTGGTCTGAAAGTAATAAAGCAAGATTCGTATAAATTCCATCTTGGTTTATAATTCCTAAAGTTTTCATCTGTGGCTGTTCTAATGTGATGTTTCTCTTTTGGAATTCTTTTTTTGTTTCGCAAAAAGTCAATTCTTGATCTAATGATCTCATATCTTCAAAATGATCACCATCTGTTTCTTTAATCATCTTTCTAATAGCTGTATCCGTTGCTGGGACAGAAGAATATCCTTGTCTTACATATACGCCTTCTGGTCTTAACCCTTTCTTCGCTATATAGTATGGGCGTTCTGTTCCTCTTTGAATATCTATGATCACAACTTGTTTTTGTTCTATCTCTTTTGTCTCATAATGCAAGAACATGGTTAAATCTGGTTTAATCG
>OGOT01001860.1_pt1 | contig 11430 bp, 10 predicted proteins | sample 1552791 | NCBI WGS metagenome assembly OGOT01 (sample SAMEA2580160, study PRJEB22360) | human gut metagenome | biome: human gut; feature: human-associated habitat; material: faeces | place: Denmark | collected 2008/2010
ACTATATCGAAGCAAATATGAGCAAATATCTTGCAAGTATCATCGATATCATCAACCATGATGTTTCAGTAGAAAAAGTTCGTTCCAACAACGAAAAGATTATGGAACTGATGGAAAAAGTCAATAAACGATAAACCAAAACGGGAGCTTCCTTTCACAGGAGCTCCCGCTTTTATTATAATGTATTTTATATATATTATTTTCTACGTATTCCAAGAAATGCTCCCAGATTTCCTCTTTTTCCATGTGATGCACGATGCGAAAAAAGAAACTCCGGGTTACAGCAGGTGCAGATTCCCGGCATGGAAATATGTTCTTCCTTTATTCCAGCTTCTAGCATAATAAGCCTGTTTGCCTCCCAGAGGTTCAGCTGATATTTTCCGTTCTCTTTTATATAAAACAGTGAATCCCAGTACTTTTTTTCAAATGACTTCTGAAATTCCAGAACCACATCTTCACTCACTTCATAACATTTCTGACAGATAGAGGGCCCGATCGCACTGTAAATATCTTTTGGATCTGTTCCGTATTCCTCATTCATTTTCTCGACCGTTACTTTTCCGATCTTCGCAGCAGTTCCTCTCCACCCTGAATGCGACAGTCCGATTGCACGATGTACCGGATCCACAAAATACAACGGCACGCAGTCCGCATAAAATGTTGCCAGTACAAGTCCGGGAACATTTGTAACCATTCCATCTACATCCGTATACGGCCTTGGCTTCGTAATGCCGTTTCCTCTGTCTTCTTCTGTTATTACACGAACATTCGCAGTATGTGTCTGGTCAGAAGTCACGATATCTTCTGCCGAAAATCCCACTGCCTCTGCAAGCCTGCGATAATTTTCATGAACAGCCGCATCCTCATCCCCTCTTGTAAAACTAAGGTTCATCGAAGAATAGATTCCCTGACTTACTCCGCCAAGTCTGGTGCTGAACGCATGTACGATATCCGGAAACTGTTCAAATGCCTGATAGCTCAGCCAGGTAACCCCTTTATTTTCTTTTATCCTCATATGAGGTTTTCCTTCCTCATACCATCTGATTTCTGTCATCTTCTGCTCCTTTATCATTCATCCACAATAATCAAATGCATTTTTGATCCATTGAATCTGTTCACCGTCAATCGCTACTACATCAAACCGACACGGCGGTTCTCCATAGCCATATCGCAGCAAAAAGAACTGTGCGGCCTGGCTGATACGCTTCTGTTTGCGATGATCTACTGCTGCAGATGCATATCCGCTTTCTTTATTGCTTCGATACTTCACTTCTACAAATACCAGATATTTTCCGTCTCGAACGATCAGGTCAATTTCTCCGCTTTTGCAGCGAAAATTCTTTGTTACAATAAAAAGGCCCTGTTTTTTCAGAAAGGCAGCCGCCTCTTCTTCATGGCAGCTGCCTATTTTACGTTTATTAATGCTCAGATTTGTTCTCTCATTTCTTATTTATGTGTAGGTATCTTATGTAATTTATACGAAATGTGTAATAAAACTTGCCCTGTGGATCGGTGTTGGTCCATATTTCTGAAGAGCCGCAATATGTTCTGCAGAGCCATACCCTTTATTAGATGCAAAACCATATTCCGGCATAGTCTTGTCATATTCCACCATCAGACGGTCTCTCGTAACTTTTGCTACAATACTTGCAGCCGCAATAGATGCGCTCTTGGCATCTCCCTTAATGATCGGCACCTGCGGAATTTCAATTCCCGGAATCGTAACCGCATCATTCAGAAGAAGCTGCGGCATAACCGCAAGTTTACTTACCGCCTGTCGCATTGCCTCATAGGTTGCCTGCAGAATGTTGATTTCATCAATTCTTGCCGGACTTGCCATTCCCAGTCCTACTGCAACTGCTTCTCGCATGATCACATCATACAGTTCCTCTCTTTTATGTGCGGTCAGTTTCTTGGAATCATTCAGATACAGAATATGGTGATCTTTCGGAAGAATCACAGCGCAGGCTACTACCGGCCCTGCAAGCGGTCCTCTTCCCACTTCATCAATTCCACAGAGATATCCAAGATGCTCATATTTATGTTCAATCTGCATCATCTGTTCCATACGAAGCTTTTCTTTTTCCAGCGCATCCAGTTTTTTTCGATATTGCTGTACCAGTTTCTGCACGCCGCTCCGAAGATCTGTTTCATACATCTGACAGATAGCATTCCAGTCCGCTTCCCGTGCTGCTGAAAACTCTTCTTTTATCTCACCGATCGTTTTCATTCACTTTTCTCCTGCTCTGCCCATTCCAGAGTCACACGTCCAATCTTACCACCACGGAAATCATCAAAGAGAAGTCCTGAAGCCTTTACATAATCCAGTTCTTCTCCCTTTTTGAGGCATCCACGTGCTCTGGCAATTTTCCCAAGGATTTCAACAGCCGTTCCTTCCTCCGAAATCCCATAACGTTTCTCAAGAAGCCCACTGTAATTTGTTCTCAGATGTTCAATCAGCCAAAGTGCAAGTTCTTCCATATTCAGGATATCATCTTTGATCGAACCGACACAGGCCAGCCGGATTCCCACCTGCTGATCCTCAAATTTCGGCCAGAGAATTCCAGGTGTGTCCAGAAGCTCTACATTTTTGTTCAGGCGGATCCATTGTTTTCCCTTGGTCACACCAGGTCTGTTTCCGGTCTTTGCACATGCTTTCCCCGCAAATGTATTAATAAACGTAGATTTTCCAACATTCGGGATTCCAGCCACCATTGCACGGATTGGACGGTTTTTAATTCCACGGCGGCGGTCACGTTCAATTTTTTCCTTACAGGCCTCCTGTATAACATTCTGAATGGTCTTCATTCCAGATCCATTTCTGGAATCCACTTTTACAACATGAAAACCTCTCTTCTGAAAATATTCTTTCCATGCTTCATTTTGTCTTTCATCCGCCAGATCTGCTTTGTTCAGAAGAATCAGTCTTGATTTATTCTGTCCAAGCTGGTCAATATCCGGATTTCTACTGGAAAGAGGCACTCTGGCATCTACCAGTTCTATAATCAGATCGATCAGTTTCAGATCTTCCTGCATTTGTCTTTTTGCCTTGGTCATATGACCAGGATACCACTGTACGTTCATATATTACCTACCCTTTCGTAAATCCCAGTTTTTCAAACGGAGAACATGTAAACCAGATCTTACCTACAATATATCTCTTGCGGACCATACCGATGTCTGCATAACGACTGTCCTCACTGTTGTTTCTGTTATCTCCGAGGACAAAGTATTCTCCAGATTCAAGCGTAACCGCAGTTGCAGCAAGGCCTGGATTGGAAAATCTTTGCCTTCATTATATACCTCTCCATTGATCAGGATTCTTCCTCCTGTTATCTGTACTGTTTCTCCCGGCAGCCCTATCACACGTCGGATATGAAGAGCCGCATCATCACTTGCACTTGTACGGAATACGATCATATCTCCCCTCTGCGGAGAAGAAAATTTATATACTGCTCTATTTATAAAAAAACGGTCTCCGACAGAAATCGTCGGTTCCATGGAGCTTTCCTGCATCGTAACTGTCTGAAACATCATGATCGCAACAACAGCTGCAAACACCAGTGTTACCATGATCTGAAATACCCAGCGCATGGAACTGCGGACTTTTTCATTTTCAAATTTTTCTTTTACTTCCTGTACTTTGGGATATTCTTTCCAGTTTTTTATTTCCATAATTATTCTCCCATAATGGAAAAAGAGGGACAATAGCTGTCGTTATTGTCCCTTCTTTTGAAACCTTTGAAATTTTCTTATCTAACGCGTTCTTTAACTTTAGCAGCTTTACCAACGCGGTCTCTCAGGTAGTTCAGCTTAGCACGGCGAACTTTACCCTGACGGATAACTTCTACTTTAACAACGTGTGGGGAGTGAATCGGCCATGTCTTCTCTACGCCAACACCATTGGAGCTCTTTCTTACTGTGAAAGTTTCTCTGGTGCTTCCACCCTGTCTTTTAAGAACTGTTCCCTCGAAGATCTGAATTCTCTCGCGGTTTCCTTCTTTGATCAGTGCGTGTACTCTTACTGTGTCACCTACACGGAATTCCGGTACTTCTGCTTTTAACTGAGCAGACTCGATGTTTTTAATGATGTCGTTCATTTTATTTTCTCCTATTCTTATCTGGATGTTCTTAATACATTGAACTGTAACAGAGGACCATCTTTTTTTACAACGCTATTGATTATACTATACATTCTGGTCCATTGCAAGCAGTTTTTTAGTTGTTTTCTGCAGTCGTTGTATCCGTAGATGCACTGTTATCCGCAGTAGTATCATCATTACTGCTAAGAAGCTGATTCAGTTCATCGATCATTTCTTCATCTTTCAGCCGGAATTTAACCTCCACTCGTCTGGAAGCATCCTTATCTACATTTCCGTTTGCATCAAGAACCGGATTTGCCATGGAATGCCCATTGACTGTGAGATATTTTTCCAGATTCTGTGACTGCGTGGCATCCAGAAAGTTTCCCTGAATGTCAAGAAGGTACTGAGCCACTGCCAGTGATCTCTGCTGGGAAAGCTGCAGGTTATAGCTGTAGTCACCATCTGTATCTGTATATCCATCAATGATGATCTCTGCAAGATATTTCATATAATCATCCTGAAGAAGTACCTTACAGTAAATCGGAAGGATCTGCTCCAGAGCCTGTTTACCGGCATCTGTAAGTTCTGCCTGATCATAGTCAAACATAACACTTGCTTCCAGTGTCAGCGCACCAGTCTGTGCATCAATATCTACATTAATATTATTTTTGGAAAATTCATTTTTCAGTGCCTCAATTACGTCTGCCTTCACACCGATGATCTGGTCGATCTGCGCCTGCTGATCTTTTAACTGCGCGGTCTTTTCGTCCAATGCCGACTGCTGTGCATTCAGTGTAGATTCCTGCTCTTTCAGTTTGGCAGCGAGTCCTGCAAGCTGTTGTTCCTGCTCTGCAAGTTTTTCATCCTGGGTTTTTAACTGAGCATCCTGATTCTGCAGTGTCTCATCTTTTTTGTCCAGCGCATTCTGTTTATCCAGCAGTTCCTGTGTGTATTCTTCCTGAAGAGCGATTTTTTCATCTCTTTCCTGAAGACTTTCATTATAGCTTTTCTGCGCCTGAAAAAGAGTCACACACATGATCAGCACAAAAAGCAGAAGCACACCTGCCATCATATCGGAATAAGAACGCCAGACATTAAATCCATTGTTCTCTGATTTTTTCTTTCTGCGCATCTGTTTCTCCTCTTACCTAAACAAACCGAATTTGCCTTTCTGAACTCCTTTGGAAAGTTCTCTGATGTTTTTGGAGATTTCTTCCAGAAGTTCCTGCTGCATCTCGCTCTGTGTCTGCATGGTTTCCTGAAGCTTCTCAAGTGATTCTTTCTGTAAATTGCGTCCTGCTGTCAGCTGAACCCGGTCACTGCTTCCCGCTGCTGAAATGTCCGTCAGAAGACGACGAACCTGTTCCATTGTCTTACAGGATAACTTCTGATACTGAGCAAACTCCTGAAGTTTCTGATCAAATTCTTCTACTACCTGACGGTTTGCAGCCGCAACATCTGCATTGCTCTTTCCGGCCGCAGAAATACGTTCCATTCCCTGTGCCGCAGCTTCAACATATTTCTGCATGGTCTGGTTACATGCAACCCAGAACTTGGCAGATGACATCTCTGCTTCTTTGAGATAATCTGCAAGATGCTGATAATCTGCCTGCTGCTGTTTCTGAATCGTCTGGTTGTCCAGCAGGATACGGTTCGCAGCCGTAATGTATTCTTTCTGAAGACCAGTGGATTCTTCGATCATTTTTTTCATTGTCTGCTCATGCTCCACATATGCGTCACTGAGCTGTTTACTCATCGCCTGATACAGATTTGTCGTATAATTGGTATTATCTGTCTGTGCATCTTTCAGCTGTGTAAGTGCCTTTCCAAAATCTGCGAACTGTATTTCAAAAGATGTGTTCATCTCTTTCAGAAAAGCATCCAGAATTTCTTTAACTGCATCTTCCTGACATTTCGTCACAGAAGAGACCAGTGTATCCAAAGAGTCATTCATCTTTTTGAACGTCGGAGTAATGACTTTTTCAAAACTGTCTGCCATTTTTACAGAGAACTGTTCTGCCATCTGGTTCATGGCAGCAGTCTGATTCTTCTGACTTGCAACCAGAAGATTCATGGATTCTGTCTCTGCACTTGGCATCACATATGTATGGAATTTATCCAGAAACAGTTGAAGATTCTCTGTAAGAGCGGAATATTCGCTCTTCATTCCCGAAGTATAAACAATAGAAAATGCAATACCATAGATCGAAGTAAGGAACGCAACCTTAATACCATCTACCAGCGAAGAAACTGAACTGGTCATTGCTTCGTAGTTCGCCGGCTGAAAATCTTTGAGTCCCCATACCAGGCCCACGAATGTGCCAAGAATACCGATACTGGTAAAAAGGTCCGGTGCCATTTCCAGAAGTTTCTTGTGGATATGAAGATCCAGGTCTTCTTCATTGATATATTCCTCGATGTCCACAATTCCTTCCTGGCTCTTGGCAATCCCATCTGTAAATGCCTTCATTTTTGCATCCAGATAGTGGTTATGGAAAATCCCGTTCATGGATTCAATCTTGTCCGGAGCAACTCTTCCCGGCATCTTGAACATATCTTCCAGTTCCTGTGCCGCATCTCCAAGCGACTGTGCAAGTCTGTTCATCCGGAACATTCCTCCGAACAGTCCGACAACATAAACCACTGCTATAATACCAAGAAAAATAAAGTTATAGAGCAATACGCTCATCGCATTGTTTCCTACATAAAAAGTCATTCCAAGTGCTGCCGCAAGCACAGCCAGAAACAATACAACATTCACGATTTTTTTCTTCATAGCCGACCTCCTTAGAGTATTTTTGCCTGTTTTTATGATATCATATCATATTTTTGCGAACAAGCTGTTTTCTCCACTTTACCCGCCCTTCACAAAGAATTCATAAACACAAAAACAGACAGCTCCTGTAAAGGAACTGCCTGTCATCTGTTTCTTATGCATATACTTTATCATCTTCCAGAAGAACGGCCTGTCCGTCTGTCACCTCAACCACATTCACACTGCAGTTCGGGGGTACAAAACCATGCCAGAAATCCTCATGGTCTTTGTACACATTATGAAGGAGTGCCCTTACTGCACATCCATGAGATGCGATCAGGATCGTCTTGTCCTGAAGTTTTGGGTTATGGATGAGTTCCTCCCAGAACTCTTTTGTCCGTGCAAGAACATCCCTAATACTTTCACCATCCTTTGGGCGGTCAAAATTCCATGGATCTGTAAAAAACTTCTTCATCTGCGGATCCAGATATTCGCGTGCATCGTTCATGCACACAACGCCTTCCAGCACACCGAAATTAATTTCCCGGATCCTTATATCCTCTTTTACAGGTACTTTATGCGCCTGTTTTGCAAGAATTAATTCTGCAGTCTTTCTGGCTCTCACCAGCGGACTGGTAATGCAGAGATCAAAGGAAACATTTTTTAATGCTTCCCCTGTCTTCTCTGCAAGAAGGATTCCATTTTCAGCAAGCGGGATATCCGCCACGCCCTGTACCTTATGATGCCTATTCCACACGGTCTCGCCGTGTCTCACAATATATAATTTCATCAGCTTCTCAGCTCGATTCCCAGTGCTGTCAGACCATTCAGGATTTTCTTCATGGTCGCTGTGATTTCAGCCTCTTCCAGAGTTTTTTCATGATCACGGAATACAACAGAATAAGCCATGGATTTGTATCCTGGTTTGATCTGAGCACCCTCATAGATATCAAAGAGCTGATAAGACTCCAGGATCTTGCCGCCTCTCTGCTCCAGAACATCTTCGATCTGTCCTGCAAGAATATGTTTCGGAACAACCATACTTAAGTCACGGGTAACTGCCGGATATTTTGCAATTCCTGTAAATTTATGGTTGAATCCGCAGAATTCAAGGATATCCTGAATATCAATCACTGCAACATAAGTTCTCTCTCCGATTCCATAATTATCCGCAACAAGTGGATGCACTTCCCCGAGATATCCGACTACTTTGCCTTCATAGCTGATATTCGCCTGTCTGCCCGGGTGCAGATAAGTTTTGTTGCTGTCTGGTGTATAGTGAACTTTTTTCTTCATTCCGGATTTTTCGAAAAATTCTTCGATCACACCCTTCATATCAAAGAAATCGCCTGCTCCGTACATACCAAGTGTAAAGTGTGTTCTCTCATCTGGAAGCTCTGTCAGCGGAAGTGCCTTTGGCAGATATACTTTACCGATTTCATACAGACGGACTGCTTTATTTCTTCTGTTATAGTTTGTTGCCAGAGAAGAAAGCATACCATTCAGAGTCGTTGTACGCATGATACTGTAATCCTCGCCAAGCGGGTTACTGATCGTGATCACTTTACGGAGATCACTGTTCTCTGGAATGCGAAGTTTATCAAACACCTTCGGGCTTTCGAAAGAATATGTCATTCCTTCTGAGAATCCACAGTATTCAGCAATATCTCTTGCCACGTTCTCAATACGAAGTTTGAATGGAAGTTTACCTGTCGTAGCTTCTCCATTCGGAAGTGTGGTAGGAATCTTGTCATATCCAAAGAATCTTGCAACTTCCTCTGCAACATCTGCCATGCAATGGATATCCTGGCGGAAAGTAGGAGCTACGATCTCATTTGTTTCCGGATCAAGAGTAAGCTCTACTTTTGCAAGGTATGCAAGCATTTCTTCTTTTGTAAGATCTGTTCCCAGAAGTGCATTGATGCGTTCCGGCTCAAATGGTACTCTGGAAGGTTCTCTTACTTCATTGCAGATATCTACACATCCTCCTACAACTTCACCTGCTCCCAGTTCTTCCATCAGCTGGCATGCACGGTCAATTGCTGCTTTTGCATTATTCGGATCAAGCCCTTTTTCAAATTTACCGGATGCATCTGTACGAAGTCCGATTCTCTTGGAAGAAAGGCGAATGTTCGTTCCGTTGAAGCATGCTGCTTCAAAAAGTACTGTGTGTACATTATCAGTGATCATGGAGTTTTCTCCACCCATGATCCCGGCGATGCCGACTGCTTTCTTTCCGTCACAGATCATCAGAACCTGATCATCCATTTCACGTTCCTGGCCATCCAGTGTTACAAATTTTTCTCCGGCTTTTGCACGACGTACAACAATTTCTCTTCCTTCGATAGTATCCAGATCATATGCGTGCATTGGCTGACCGTATTCTTCCATAACATAGTTTGTGATATCAACAAGGTTGTTGATCGGGCGGATTCCGTTGGAAGCCAGACATCTCTGCATCCATTTCGGGGATGGTCCGATCTTGACGTTTTTGACAACTCTTGCTGTGTATCTCAGACAAAGTTCCGGATCTTCTACGGTTACTTTGACATAATCGGATGCTTTTTCATCATTTCCTGTCTCTTTGATTACAGGAGGAACGAATTTCTTATCAAAAGTAGCTGCTGCTTCTCTCGCGATTCCCAGCACACCATAGCAGTCTACACGGTTGGATGTGATCTCATATTCAATCACAACATCATCAAGACCGAGTGCTTTGATCGCACTCTCTCCTACAACCGCATCTTCCGGGAAAATATAGATACCGTATTCTGGTGCTTCCGGGTACATTTCTCTTGTGCTTCCAAGTTCTTCGATGGAACACATCATACCGAAGGATTCTACACCTCTGAGTTTTCCTTTTTTGATTTTGATCCCACCAGGAGTCTTCTGTCCGTCATGTCCTCCGGCAACACGTCCGCCGTCCAGAACGACCGGTACTTTATCTCCTTCTTTGACATTCGGCGCACCTGTGACGATCTGTACAGTTTCTGTTCCGATGTTTACCTGGCAAATGATAAGTTTATCTGCATCAGGATGTTTTTCTATTTTTTCAATCTGTCCAATTACGATCTTGTCGAGATCTGCGTCCAGTTTTTCAAAGCCTTCCACTTTTGTTCCTGACAGTGTCATGGCATCTGTGTATTCCTGGGCTGTTACATCCAGATCCGGCACATACATTTTAATCCAGGACATTGATGTATTCATGTTTTATATCCACCTTTCGAATAAAGTTCATTTAAATTAATCAACCTGCACAGAAAGTAAATGCTCACTTCGTTCGCGCATCCTTTCTGCTGTGCAGAAATTTCGGAAATTCCCCGATATTCTATCAGGGAAGCTGTTCAATTCTGTTGAATTGAACTAGAATTGTTTCAAAAATCTGACGTCGTTCTCATAAAGAAGTCTCATATCATCGATCTCATATTTGAGAAGTGCAATACGCTCAAGGCCAACACCAAATGCGAATCCTGTGTATTCATCCGGATCGATACCGCACATTCTCAGTACGTTTGGATGTACCGTACCACATCCGAGGATTTCTATCCAACCAGAACCTTTACAGAAACGACATCCTTTACCACCACATTTGAAGCAGGAAACATCTACCTCTGCACTTGGTTCTGTAAACGGGAAGTGATGCGGTCTGAATTTTGTCTTTGTCTCAGGTCCGAACAGTTCCTGTGCAAACTCCTGAAGAGTTCCTTTAAGATCTGCGAAAGTAATATTTTTATCGATGACCAGACCTTCGATCTGATGGAAGGACGGGGAATGTGTCGCATCTACTTCGTCTGAACGGAATACACGTCCCGGTGCGATCATACGGATCGGCAGATTGCCTTTTTCCATGGTACGTGCCTGTACCGGAGAAGTCTGAGAACGAAGAAGGATAGAATCATTGATAAAGAAAGTATCCTGTTCATCTCTTGCCGGATGATCTTCCGGAATATTCAGTTTTGTAAAGTTATAATCTGCATATTCTACTTCCGGACCTTCTACTACTTCATAGCCCATTCCGATAAAGATACGCTCTACTTCTTCCAGTGCAATGCTGTTCGGATGACGATGTCCGATCTTTGCTTTCTTTGCCGGAAGTGTAACATCGATCACTTCTGATTTCATTTTTTCTTCACGAAGAGCTTCTTCCAGTTTCTTTCTGGTCGCTTCCAGATGTTCTTCGATCTTTGCTCTTGTCTCATTTACCATCTGACCGACTTTTGGACGGTCTTCCGGAGCAACATCTTTCATACTTTTTAAGATTGCTGTCAATTCACCTTTTTTTCCAAGGTACGCAACTTTTACTTCGTTCAGTTTATCCGGACCATCTGATTCCTCGATCCGTTTTCTGGCTGCTTCTGCCAGTTCCTGAAGTCTTTCCTTCATATCCATGGTTTTACTCTCCTTTTTTTAACATAAAAAATCCGCCCCTGAAAAGGGACGGAATAATAACCGCGGTACCACCCTGTTTCCCGTGAACACTGATTCACAGGCACTTGAGTCATGCTTAACGCGCATCAACGTCACTTCCTACTGTATACTTTCAGAAATGAAGCTCTGGCGGGAAATTAAGATAATGTCTGAACTTAAGGG
>OGOT01001871.1_pt1 | contig 11329 bp, 7 predicted proteins | sample 1552791 | NCBI WGS metagenome assembly OGOT01 (sample SAMEA2580160, study PRJEB22360) | human gut metagenome | biome: human gut; feature: human-associated habitat; material: faeces | place: Denmark | collected 2008/2010
CCTCCTACAGTTCCTGCATCTTGTCCACAATTCTGTGGTAAAACGCATCCTGGTCTTTTTCTCTTTTCAGTTCTTCTAAGATACGGTTCAATGCAGTAATAACAAATCCCGTATAGGTATAAACATATATTTTTTCTACTCTTCCACCTTTAAATACCAGTTCTACCTCTGATTTATCTCTCGGACTCGGTCTGGCACTATCCAGTTCTTCATATTTTATCGGCATGGCTATCGGTCCCTGTTTCCTATTCTTGTTAAACATAGATCCATAGATTCCTTCTGTACTGAAAAGAATCCCCTTCTTACCGCTTCCAAGTATGGTATTATCACATATAGCTGCAACTTCTATCATCTTACATCCCGGTGCATAACTTGCAAATGCTGCCCATAATGTCCCTTCTTTAGCATCCTTTCCAAGAATCACTGCAAGTGGCACCGCATTATAAAAATAGTCTTTTTTTAATTCCTTATCGGTTATGCTGGTCACGATATCACCAATCATTTTTTTCTTATCCATTCTTATATTTCCCCTTGCGTCATTTGCTATTTATTAATTATATACTATTTTGATTCATGTTTAAACACGAAGAATAGACAAATTAGAAAAGGAGCATATCTTTCGATATACTCCTGCTATAATCTTTATCAACATCACAAGTTAATATAACCTGGACATATCTTCATTTATGTTACAGATGCAATACTCTGTCCTTGATTTCCTGCGTACGTCCCTGATTCCAAAACTGTGTTCCGATATATCCACAAGTACGTCTTGCAACAAACATATGATCCTGATCTGTATTTCCACAGTTTGGACATTCCCAGATCAGCTTTCCTGATTCATCTTCTTTGATCTGAATCTCTCCGTCGTATCCACAGCATTCACAGTAATCACTCTTTGTATTTAACTCTGCATACATGATGTTATTGTAAATAAATTTCATCACGGATAAGACAGCTGGAATATTATCCTGCATGTTTGGTACTTCAATGTAGCTGATCGCTCCGCCTGGAGATAATTTCTGGAATTCTGACTCAAATGCCAGTTTGCTGAATGCATCGATCTCTTCTGTTACATGAACATGATAGCTGTTTGTGATGTAGTTCTTATCTGTAACTCCCGGAATGATACCAAAACGTTTCTGTAAGCATTTTGCAAACTTGTAAGTTGTTGATTCCATTGGTGTTCCGTATACAGAATAGCTGATGTTCTCTGCTGCCTTCCATTCATTACATTTATCATTTAATTTCTGCATAACTTTTAATGCAAATTCTTTTCCTTCATCGGATGTATGAGACTTGCCTGTCATACGGACACACATCTCATAAAGTCCTGCATATCCAAGGGAAATCGTGGAATATCCATCGTATAATAACTTATCGATCTTCTCGCCTTTCTTCAGTCTCGCAAGTGCTCCATGTTGCCAAAGGATCGGCGCAACATCAGATACCGCTCCCTTTAATCTCTCATGGCGACATCTTAATGCTCTGTGGCACAATTCCAGTCTCTCTTCTAAGATGTCCCAGAATTTGTCCATATCTCCATTAGAACTGCATGCGACATCAACCAAGTTGATCGTTACAACACCCTGATTAAATCTTCCATAGAACTTATGGCTTCCATCTGCATTTCTCTGGGAATCTTCAACCGTTAAGAAGGATCTGCATCCCATGCAAGGATATACTTCACCATTTTTCAGTTCTCTCATCACTTTCGCTGAGATATAGTCTGGAACCATGCGTTTTGCTGTACATTTTGCAGCTAATTCTGTCAGATGCCAATACTTGGAATCTGGTGTGATGTTATCATCATCTAATGCATAAATAAGTTTTGGAAAGGCTGGAGTGATCCAGACTCCTTTTTCATTCTTAACACCCTGAATTCTCTGTTTCAGGACTTCTTCGATCACAAGAGCCAGATCGTCTCTTGTCTGTCCTTCTGGTACTTCGTCAAGATACATAAAGACTGTGACAAATGGCGCCTGTCCATTACATGTCATTAAAGTTACCAGCTGATACTGAATCGTCTGGATTCCCTGTTTGATCTCATCATACAGACGCATCTCTGTAATCTTGTCGATGATCGCATCATCCATAGATTCTCCGATCACTTTACGTTCCTTCACGACATTCTTACGCAGCTTCTTTCGACTGATGTCTACAAATGGTGCTAAATGTGCTAATGTAAAAGACTGTCCTCCATACTGGTTGCTTGCAACCTGAGCAACGATCTGTGTTGTCACATTACATGCTGTAAAAAATGAATGTGGTTTCTCGATCAATGTCTCACTGATCACCGTTCCATTCTGAAGCATATCTTCCAAGTTGATCAGATCACAGTTATGTTCTCTCTGTGCAAAATAGTCAGAATCATGAAAATGGATGATTCCTTCTTCATGAGCACGAATGATCTCATTTGGCAGAAGGACACGTTTACTTAAGTCTTTGCTGACTTCTCCTGCCATATAATCTCTCTGCGTGGAATTGATCACTGGGTTCTTATTCGAATTCTCCTGATTTACTTCCTCATTAATATTATCAAGTAAAGAAAGAATTCCATCATCGGTCGTATTTGATTTTCTTCTCAGTTCTCTCTTAAAACGATATCTTACATACTTCTGGGCAACTTCATATCCTCTCATCTCCATGATCCCTGTCTCGACCATATTCTGGATGTCTTCTACATTCACCGCATGAGAAGAGTTTGCTACCTGATCTGCAACCTTCTCTGCGATCGCCATGATCTGATACTGATTCATCTGATGGATCTTTGTTACCTCTTCATTCGCCTTCGTGATCGCATTGATGATCTTATCGAGATCAAAGGTTACCTCCTCACCGTTTCTCTTGATAATCTTTGTTTTTACATCACCATTCATAGTTTCTCCCTCATTTATATAAAATTACAAGATTCTGTGTGTTTCCATTTTCTGGCACAAAATCTTGTTGTCGTTCTACCAATCATCACTATATCTTGTGCCATTGCCTTTATTATATTACACTCTTTTTCATAAAAAAGAAAGAGCTAATTTTTCATTTTAGAGAATATGAAGATGTTCAAACAGAATCTTAAATCCCAAAAGTATCAGTATTATGCCACCTGCGAGCTCTGCCTTGGATTTATATTTTGTTCCAAAAATATTTCCGATCTTTACTCCTACAAATGAAATCAAGAAAGTACAGACTCCAATCATCGACGCTGCGGATACAATATGCACATTTAAAAAGGCAAATGTGATCCCAACTGCTAATGCATCGATACTTGTCGCAACAGCAAGCATGAACATTTCTTTCACTGCGATCGAATCATCTGCCTGTTCTTCATCATTTGATAATGCTTCTTTGACCATATTGATTCCGATCAGCCCAAGAAGCACAAATGCGATCCAATGGTCGATCGATGTGATCTGGTCTTTAAACTGTGTTCCAAGGAAAAATCCGATTGTTGGCATCAGTGCCTGAAATCCTCCAAACCATAAACCAACAATGATCCCTTTTTTCAAAACTTTTTCTCTCATCGCCAGTCCTTTGCAGATAGAAACAGCAAATGCATCCATCGCCAATCCAACAGCCAGTGTTAATAACGTAAGTAAATCCATAAAAACGTCCTCCATATCGTAAGTTTTTCATATCATAGGGGATTCCATCGGAATTTCCTATGATATGAAAAAGACCCACAGACGAAAGCCTTGTTATAAACAAAAGCTTATCGTCTGTGAGTCTCGTTAATTAAGACAGCACCAGATGTCGTTCATCATTATGTTGATACTGTCACAGATTCTCTGCTAACTACTCCCTCACGGAAATATCTATAAGATCATACCGGATGTGCTTCCGGCAAAATGTGCCTATGTATCATATCTCAACTGAGAATCTTTGTCAATATCTTTCCTTTAATTTTTGATTACGCTTTTCAAGATCCAACAGGTATTCTTTCATTTCCAGACCACCTGCATATCCTGTCAGTGAACCGTTCATTCCGATCACTCTGTGACATGGAACAACGATCACGATCGGATTCCTGTTATTCGCCATGCCAACAGCTCGACATCCTTTTGGAATCCCTACTGATTCCGCAATGTCTTTGTAAGTACAAGTTTCCCCATATGGAATCTTCTCCAATGCTTTCCATACTTTGATCTGAAATTCTGTTCCATGATAAGAAAGTTTCAGGTCAAACTTCTTTCTCCGTCCATCAAAATACTGTGATAATTGCAGTGCTGCTTCCCTGATCAATTCTGTATTCTTCTTCTCGCCTTCTAATATCTTCGTCCCAAAATATATCCCGCAAATGCCATGCCCATCTTCCTCAATCGTTAAATTACCGATTGGAAAACTATAATCATAATAGTACCTCATATGACAATCCTCCTAAAAATAGGTATACCATATTCTTCCATGGTTGGCAAGGACTAACTTGACATGTACATATTTCTTGCGTACAATGAAAAGAACTGTATAAAAATGAACAGATATTTATTTTAGGAGGAATTTTCATTGGACCCCAGTATGATATTACAGATAATCGCAATTATCATTTTATTAATGCTTTCTGCTTATTTTTCATCTGCAGAAACAGCGCTTACAACCGTCAATCCACATAGTATGCGTGCCATGGCAGAAGATGGCAATAAAAAAGCTGCTATTGTTTTAAAATTGATCGAGAATCCAAGCCAGATGCTTTCCAGCGTCTTAGTCGGAAATAACCTTGTGAATATTTCATTAACATCCCTTACTACAACGATCGCTATTCGTATCTTTGGAAGCATGGGAGCCGGAATCGCAACTGCTGTGATCACAGTACTTGTATTGATCTTTGGTGAGATCACACCAAAGACTTTTGCAACGATCAATAATACAAAACTTGCTCTAAGCTATGCTTCCAGCATTTATCTGATCACAAAATTACTGACACCGGTTGTTTACATTATCAACAAACTTTCTACAGCGATCCTTATCATCTTGCGGATCGACTCGAAACAATCCAAACGTATCATGACTGAACGTGAACTTCGTACGATCGTTGATGTCAGCCACGAAGAAGGCGTTATCGAAGAATCTGAGAAAGATATGTTAAACAACGTTTTTGATTTTAAGGAATCTCTTGCCAAGGATATTATGATCCCGCGAATTGATGTAACTTTTGTGTCTGTAGATGCTTCTTATGATGAAGTTCTTGATATTTTCCGCGAGGCCGGTTATTCTAGACTTCCTGTTTATGAAGGAAGTAAAGATCATATTGTTGGTATTGTTTATTTTAAGGATGTTTATTTCTACCGCAGCCAGCACAGAGGCGAGATCTTTCATTTGAAAGATGTTCTGCGTAAGCCGTTCTTTACGTATGAAACTCAGAAAGTATCAAGCCTTCTTGCACAGATGCGTGAAAAATCTGTTAGTTTCTCCATTGTTTTGGATGAATATGGAGTGACTGCAGGTCTTATTACTCTAGAAGATATCGTTGAAGAGATTTTTGGAGAACTGCGTGATGAATATGATGATTCTGAGGAAGAAACTTTCAAAAAATTATCCGATGGATCTTATATGGTATCCGCTTCTTTAAAGCTTGATGATCTTGATGATCTGCTTGACGTAGACCTTGATTCTGAGGATTATGATTCTCTTGGCGGATATATCATCGAACTGCTTGATCATCTGCCTTCAGAGGGCGAAACTGCAGAAGATGAACATTTTCTTTTTAAAGTTGTTTCCGTTGACAAAAACCGTATGGAAACAATTCATATCATTCCAAAAGAGCAGTAAAAAAAGAACCTTGCTTTTTCTTGCAAGGTTCTTTTTTTGTACTCTTATTTGAAATATTCTACTCCGGATTCGAAGATCTTCTGATCTTTCTGTCCGTAAATATTGATTCCTACATAGCTGTCACGACGTTCTGAATGTCCCATCTTACCAAGGACTCTTCCGTCTGGACTTGTGATACCTTCAATTGCATGGTAAGAACCATTTGGATTGAATTCTTCATTCATTGTAGGATCACCATTGAGGTCAACATACTGTGTTGCTACCTGTCCATTTTCAAACAGTTTCTGGATCACATCTTCATCTGCTACGAATCGTCCTTCTCCATGAGATACTGGTATACTGAAGATATCATCTACATGTACATTGTTAAACCATGGTGACAGATTAGAAGCAATTCTTGTATAAGCAACCTTAGAAATATGACGACCAATGCGGTTTGTTGTCAGTGTAGGTGATTTTGCATTCTGTTCTACGATCTTACCTTCTGGAACAAGTCCTAATTTGATCAGGGCCTGGAATCCGTTACAGATACCAAGTGCCAGTCCATCACGGTTATTTAACAGATCCATGACTGCTTCTTTTAATTTTTCATTTCTAAATGCTGTTGCAAAGAATTTTGCAGATCCATCTGGTTCATCACCGGCACTGAATCCACCTGGGAACATGATGATCTGGGATTCTTTGATCGCTTTTTCAAAAACTTCCACTGAATCACGGATTCCCTGTGCATCTAAGTTCTTAAATACCTTTGTGATCACGTTCGCTCCTGCACGTTCAAATGCTTTCGCTGAATCATATTCACAGTTTGTTCCTGGGAATACTGGAATAAATACATTTGGTTTTGCAACTTTATTCTTGCATACGTAAATATTTCCTTTTGTATAGTGTCTTGTTGTAGCAACGATGCTCTGATCTCCTTCAGATCTTGTTGGGAATACTTTCTCTAATGGTTTCTTCCATGTATCGATTGCTTCTTCTAATGTTACAACTTCGTCACCAAATACAAATTCATGTTTGTCTGTAACCTCACCTAACATTAATCCTGGAATCGCAAGTTTATGAACATCTCTTGTGCTCATTTCAACAACAAATGATCCAAACTTAGGATCTGTTAAGTCTTTTAATTCTACTTCTTCATCAAAAATCACACCTAATTTATTACCAAATGCCATCTTGGCAACTGCTTCTAAAGCTCCTCCGCCGCCAATTGCATATGCAGATTTGATAATTCCATCTTTGATCAGTTTTGTAATACGTTTGTATACTTTTTTCACTTCAGAATATATTGGAAGATTGTATGCATCTGTTGGGATACAGATACGGATCAGACGGTTTCCTGCTCTCTTAAGTTCTGGTGTGATAACATCTGTTGTCTTCGCTACATCGACTGCAAAAGATACCAGTGTTGGTGGTACATCAATGTCATTGAATGTTCCAGACATACTGTCCTTTCCACCAATCGATGCAAGTCCAAATCCCATCTGTGCCTGATATGCACCAAGCAGTGCTGCAACCGGCTGTCCCCAGCGTGTCTTATCTTCTCCAAGACGCTTAAAGTATTCCTGGAATGTCAGGCGGATATTGCTATAATCTCCACCAGTAGCCACGATCTTCGCGATAGATTCTGTGATCGCATAAACTGCTCCATGGAATGGGCTCCATTTGGACAGATATGGATCAAATCCATAACTCATCATTGTGACTGTATCGCATTCTCCTTTCAATACTGGAAGTTTTGCGACCATTGTCTGAATTGGTGTCATCTGGTATTTTCCACCATATGGCATTGTAACTGTTGCTGCTCCGATAGAGCTGTCGAATCTCTCTACGAGACCTTTCTGTGAACATACATTAAGATCAGATAATGTATTCTTGCACACTTCTTCAAATGTACCTGTCTCGTCTTTGCGGTTAAAGTAAGATTCTACACGGTGAGGGATCTCTACAAATACTTCTGTTTCCTGATGTGCTCCGTTTGTATCAAGGAAAGCTCTTGAGATATTAACGATCTCTTTTCCTCTCCATTTCAGTACTAATCTTGGATCTTCTGTTACAGCAGCAACTTCTACAGCCTCTAAGTTCTCTTCTGCAGAGTATGCAAGGAACTGATCTACGTCTTTTGGATCTACAACAACAGCCATACGTTCCTGAGATTCAGAAATCGCTAATTCTGTTCCATCAAGTCCTGCATATTTCTTAGGTACTTTATCAAGATCTACAACCAGACCATCTGCAAGTTCTCCGATCGCTACGGAAACTCCACCTGCACCAAAGTCATTACATTTCTTGATCAGACGGCTGACTTCTTCTCTTCTGAATAATCTCTGGATCTTACGTTCTGTTGGTGGATTACCTTTCTGAACTTCAGCTCCACATGTCTCGATAGATTCTTCTGTATGAACTTTAGATGATCCTGTTGCTCCTCCACAACCGTCACGCCCTGTTCTTCCACCTAATAAGATGATGATATCTCCTGGGTCAGAGTTCTCTCTGATCACGTTCTTTCTAGGTGCTGCACCCATAACGGCACCGATCTCCATACGTTTTGCAACATAGTCTGGATGATATACTTCATTAACATATCCTGTTGCAAGACCGATCTGGTTTCCATAAGAACTGTATCCATTCGCAGCTTCATTTACAATCTTATACTGTGGTAATTTACCTTTTAATGTGTCTTTTAATGGGACTGTTGGATCAGCAGCACCTGTAACACGCATTGCCTGATATACATAAGAACGTCCTGATAATGGGTCACGGATCGCTCCTCCAAGACATGTTGCCGCTCCACCAAATGGTTCGATCTCTGTTGGATGGTTATGTGTCTCATTCTTGAAACTGATCAGCCATTCTTCTTCCTTACCATCAATTTCTACTGGTACAACAATGCTGCAGGCGTTGATCTCATCGCTTTCTTCCATATTGTCAAGGATTCCATCTTTTTTAAGACGTTTCATCGCCATTAATGCCATATCCATTAAGCAGACATATTTGTCATCACGGTCTTTGTACATCTCTTCAAAGTCATCCATGTAAGAATAATATGCTTCTTCTAATGGTGCACGATAAAATCCATCCTGGAATCCAATGCTTGTAAGTTCTGTGGAAAATGTTGTATGACGACAGTGATCTGACCAATAAGTATCCAGTACACGGATCTCTGTCATGGAAGGATCTCTCTTTTCTTCTCCTTTATAATAATTCTGGATATGAAGGAAATCTTTGAATGTCATAGCAAGATTTAAAGAATCATATAATTCTTTAAATTTATCTTCTTCCATATCTTTGAATCCATCCAGAATCTTAACATCTGCTGGTTCTTCAAAATCCATCACTAATGTCTCTGGTTTGTCTGCAGCTGCCTCTCTTGAGTCAACTGGGTTGATGCAATATTCTTTGACTGCTTCTAACTGTTCGTCAGTTAAGTCACCTTTTACAACATAAGTTGTTGCACTTCTGATCAGGGCATCTTCGTCCTCATTCAACAGTTTCACACACTGCTGTGCAGAATCTGCTCTCTGATCGAACTGACCTGGCAGAAACTCAACGCTGAAAGATATTTCCCCATCGGCAAGTGGTAATGTCTCTTCATACACGTCGTCAACTGGTGGTTCACTAAATACTGTAACCAGTGCTTTTTCATAACTTGCATCGGATAGATTCTCGATGTCATAGCGGACAAGGACACGAACAGATTCGACATCCAGTCCAAGATACTGCTTCAATGATGCATGCAGCTCTTTTGCTTTTACTGCGTAGTCTTTTTTCTTTTCAACATAGACTCTTCTAACTTCTCCCATGATTTCCTCCCATTTATTCATGTAGTTTCTTAATCACCTGAAATGCAGATGCATTTTCCAAAATCGTTGGCTGATCCTCGGCATAGAATATGATTCCATCTGCCGTTGAACGGATCTCTGATAAAATCTCTCCATTATATGGATTAATGACTTCACCAAGCAGCTGACCTCGGTTAACTTCCTCATTGATCGTCACAAAACGTCTTAGGAATCCCGGAGCACTTGCTTTGACGGATACAAGATCCTCTTCTTCTATAATACTCGCAATATACCCGTTATGGCAATTATATTTTAAAATACCCATTCGAGTCAAGAAGCGAAGCACGGCAGATACAGCCTTCCTGGCCAGATTCACATCGATATTATCTGTTTCCCCAGAATATACCGAAAATGCATCCGTCCCATTGATCTGCCAGTTATAAGTTAATGTCTTTTTATCAAAATTTCGTTGTTTGCTTGTTAATACATAAGGCAGCCCGAACAGACTTGCAAGGCTGGTGCTTTCTTTTCCTGTTGCAGGCATTCGCACATGTGGCACAAAATCCCCGCTTCTGAAAAATGATGCAAAATGGATTCCATAGCGGAATTCTTTAACCCGTTCAAATAAATGTGCTGCCAGACGGCTTGTTGGTTCCCCGTCAAAATTCCCAGGAAACTGACGGTTGATATCACTGTTATCAGATACCCAGTATTTCATTCCGACATTCATTGAAAAATTATTCACACATGGAATGACCAGAATCTGATTATCTCCAACGATCGCACCACTGTTCTCCAGTTCTTTTAAACGTTTGACTAACTGAGAACAAATATATAACTGCTGATATTCATTTCCACGCATTGCTCCGACAATACATGCCGCTGGTTCTGATCCTTCACTTTGTTTTCCAAAGAGATATCCTTCGATCTTAAACTCATCTCTTAAGTAATTTCCTGAGGAATATATGATTTCTTTTTTCATAGTGCATTCCCTCCGATCACTCTGGCTACCAAGGACCCTTCCGTTACACTTGGATGTTCTCTTAATGTCATCAAAATACCATCGGTTGGGGCAACCACTTCTTCTTCCGTTGCTCCCATTAAAGGATTCTGTACGATCCCTATGATCTCGCCTTTCTTTACCGGATCCTTTAATCGCTTGTAAGAAACAAACAATCCACTGGATTCACAATTTAAATAAAAGATCTGGTCTTCGTGGATAAACGGAACCTTTGTTTTGCCTTGAACCTTTTCCTTCCAGATACCAAGTTCTGCCATCACCGAAAAAATTCCATCTATGATCTGGCGGCAGTACTCGTAACGGATACGAAATGCTGCACCGGATTCCGTAACCATAGTTGGGATTCCCATCTGGTTTAAAGTGAAAGCTAAACTTCCTTCATTCACTGTCTGAGAAGGATGGATCCAAACAAGATCCGTATTCATATATTTTGACAGATGAAGTAATGTCTCATCGTAATCGTTATTTAAACGTACTTGAGGAACTTCCTGCAAAAAGATATTACTAGAATGAATATCAATGCAACAGGATGCTCCTTTGATATCTTCGATCAATTTCACATCGGTATACCACAGATTCTGTGATCTCAGATAATCCAGGTTATAAAATTTGTTCCAGGCATATCCATACAGCGTCTGCTGCTCCAGCCGGATGAACTCTTTCCGCAATGTTTCCTGAGTGGTAAAATACTGTTCTGTCGGAGAGATCGGATGGGAATACTGCAGGTGTCCGTCCGGAGCATAATACTCTTCCTGCAGTCCAAACAGAA
>OGOT01001872.1_pt1 | contig 11303 bp, 10 predicted proteins | sample 1552791 | NCBI WGS metagenome assembly OGOT01 (sample SAMEA2580160, study PRJEB22360) | human gut metagenome | biome: human gut; feature: human-associated habitat; material: faeces | place: Denmark | collected 2008/2010
ATATAGGGTATCGGTTCTCTTCTCGGGCGTCTGTCTCTTAATGAATTAAATAGTAAAACCTCTGATTTTGTCGAAAACTTATTGCCATTTGTAAAAGAATATGACTGACAGAAGAAAAATGCTATGGTATGATAAAATTATAATTAATTTATACATTGCAAAGTATATTTGGGGAGGGGATGGCAACATGAAAAAGAAGAGAATCGAACAAAACGAGATAAAAAGGTATTTTCTGATTATAGCAGCATTTCTTAGTTTTATGATATTGAGTCTTTTATTCTTTTTATCATGGTTGCAGCAGGATGTAGAAGTTAGCAGTAGAAAAACTGTGGCAACAAATGTAGAGAGGCAGAGCTATCATTTGAAGTCAGTGCTGGATATTCAGTTTAATTATCTGACGGGTATGGCTTCTTACATGGGTGAAGGAGAAGATCTGTTTTGTCAGGAGAATAAAAGGCTGATTCAGAGTATTGTAAAAGAACAGGATTTGGATCTGATAGGCATTATGAAGGCAGATGGAGATACTTATTACAATAACGGTGCAAGAAAGAATGTAAAAAACAGAGGGTATTTTAAGAAAGTGATGCAGGGACAAAAGATAATGAGTCCGCCAATTGAAAGTAAGGTAGATGGAAGAACAAAAGTGATTCTTGCTATACCAATTTACAGGAATGGAAAAGTGACAGGTGCTCTTGGAGCATCCTATAATGTAGGTGCGTTGAATCAGATGTTATTTAATGATATTTATGATGGCATTGGTTTTTCTATGATCATAGATACTTCCGGAAAAATTATTTCCTGTGATAGCGGACTTTCTTATCGAAAGATTGGTATTAATGATAATGTATATGATTTTTATACAAAGAGTGGTGAGGTTACCGAGAAAACAATGAAGTCAGCAAAGGCTAATATCAAGAAGCAAAAGTCTGGTATTCTTGTTCTTAAGGAAAAGAATGCCATGAGCTATCTGGCATATGAGCCGTTGCATATCAATAATTGGATGCTCTGCTATCTGGTTCCGCAAAGTAAAGCACAGGAGGAATTTCAGTTTATTGGAAATAAGGAAGTGATTCTGTTTGCGGTCATTGGTGTGGGTGTGATTACATTTTTCATTCTCATTTTCCAGAGAACATCCATGAAACAGAAGAAGATGAGAGAGATTGCCAGCAGGGATGGACTGACACAGCTATATAATAAAGCAGGAACAGAACAACGTATTAAAGAGTGGCTGCATAGTGACAGAAGTAAGGCCGGTGCTGTTCTCATGATGATGGATGTCGATTATTTTAAGCAGATTAATGATACTTATGGTCATGCAGTAGGAGACAGAGTTTTATATAAGGTTGGTCATCTTTTGAAGAGTTCTTTCAGAGAGAATGATATTGTAGGAAGAATTGGCGGAGATGAGTTTCTTATATTTATGGAGGGAATCACTTCAGAAGAATTTGCCGTTCGGAGGATGGAGAATTTACAGCAGTATTTCAGAGAACTTCCGATAGAGGAGTTAGAGGAACATACATTGACCTGCAGTATGGGAGCGGCCTTTATGCCAAAAGATGGCACGACATTTGGAGAGTTGTATAAGCATGCTGATGAAGCACTTTATACAACAAAAAGAAATGGCAGAGATGGATTTAGAATCTATCATGAGGTGGAAGAGAAAGAAGTATAGATACTTTATACAAATACCAAGAAAGAATTTATTGATTTTTAGAAAATTTAATGGAATAAAGGGCGAAGATATGGTATTATGTTGCATGTAGTGCGTAATCATTGTGGCATTATTATATAAGGTAATAAGTTGAATTAAGTTGAGAAAGGAAGTGCCAGAATGCCCCCTTTTGCCAAAAGAGAAATTAAAAATTCTTTTATAAAGTTATTAACAGAACGACCGATTTCCCAGATTACAGTGAAGGATATTGTAGAGGACTGTGGTGTGAATCGTAATTCTTTTTATTATCATTTTCAGGATATCCCTTCTTTATTAGAAGAGATTATTGTAGAGATGACTGCGAAAGTCATAGAAAATTTGCCGGAGGAATCTACATTTGAGGAAAAGGTTACGGCGGGGCCGGGAGAGGGTAATTTGGAAAAAAAATACGACAAAGGTTACGGCGGCTCTGGAAGAGATTAATTTGAACAAAAGAATGATTTACCACATTTATGGCTCTTCGAACAGAGAATTTTATGAGAAGCAGCTTATGAAAATTTGTGATTATGTTACCCGAACCTATATCTGTTCCAGAGATTACTCGGAAAAGGTCACTTCAAAAGACTTAGAATTTGTCATAAGTTATTTAAAGTGTGAGCTGTTTGGGCAGCTTATTGACTGGCTGAATCATGACATGTCGTATGACATTGTGGAGCATTCCCGCATACTTTGTCGTATGTTTGCAGGAAGTATGCGTATGGTATGTCAAAAATATAAATTAATATAAAGAGAATCGCAATGAATAATTGCATTCTTAAAAATAACATGCTACAATGTACTATATTTCGAGAAATACGATGAGGTAAGAAAAGATTTCGAGGGAGAAGTCCATCTGGGCTTCTCTGTTTTTGTGTAATCGTTTGCTGTTAATTTTATTTATGTGGCTTGTAATATGTAGCAAGATATGTCTCAGAAGTGTTTTTCCCAACAATATAAATTATACAGAGAGGAAGAAGTATAATGAAAATGAAAGTCAAAAGAAAACAAGCCGTAATGCTTGGACTGATTGCGGTATTTGCCGTATTGCTTGCAATCACTATGCTGACGGGCAAACCATCTGCAGATGGTGAGTATACAAGCGTCGTATACGCAACAGCACTATCATTACTGCCGCCAGTAATCGCAATTGGACTGGCACTTTTTACAAAAGAGGTATATACATCACTTCTGGCCGGAATTCTGGCTGGAGCACTTTTGTATGCCAATGGCAATCTGGAATTGATGTTAAATACGATGCTATTTAACGAGGATGGCGGCATGGTAAGCAAGCTGTCTGACTCCGGAAATGTTGGAATTTTAGTATTTCTTGTCATGCTGGGTATCTTAGTATCACTGCTAAACAAAGCGGGAGGTTCCGCTGCATTTGGAAAGTGGGCATCTAAGCACATCAAAACAAGGATTGGGGCACAGATTAGCGTTATGATTCTTGGAGTGTTAATCTTTGTCGATGATTATTTCAATTGTCTGACGGTTGGAAGTGTTATGCGTCCTGTGACAGACCGTCACAAGGTATCCAGAGCAAAGCTATCTTATATTATTGATGCGACAGCGGCTCCGGTTTGTATCATTGCACCAATCAGCTCCTGGGCAGCCGCAGTTACGTCATCTGTTCCAGCCGATTCTGGAATTAATGGTTTTGCGGTCTTTATTCAGACCATTCCATACAATCTGTATGCAATTCTGACGTTAGTAATGCTGCTTACAATTACTGTTTTGCGTGTGGATTTTGGACCGATGAAGCATCATGAGATGAATGCTATTGCCGGTGATTTGTTTACAACACCGGGAAGACCGTATGAGGACAATGAAGAAGAAATCATTAAGGAAAACTCGCATGTACTTGATTTGGTGCTTCCAGTAGTTGTATTGATTGCAAGCTGTATTGTAGCCATGATTTATACCGGTGGCTTTTTTACGGGAGCATCCTTTGTGGATGCATTCGCAAATTCGAGCGCATCGGTAGGTCTGGTACTTGGTGGAAGCGTGACGCTCGCATTTACTTTTGTTTATTATATGCTGCGTGATGTACTTTCTTTCCGTGAGTTTACAGAGTGTATTCCAGATGGATTTAAGTCCATGATTGCACCAATCATGATTCTGACACTGGCATGGACGCTGTCTGGCGTGACAAATCTTCTTGGTGCAAAGGTATTTGTAGCCGATATGGTACAGCACTTCGCGCAGGGACTTCAGGGCTTTCTTCCGATGGTGATTTTTGTAGTAGCGGCATTTCTTGCATTTGCGACTGGAACCTCATGGGGAACTTTCAGTATTTTAATCCCAATTGTAATTGGTGTATTCCCATCTGGTCAGATGATGGCAATTTCGATTGCATCCTGTCTGGCAGGTGCTGTCTGCGGTGATCATTGTTCACCAATTTCCGATACTACCATTATGGCATCGGCTGGCGGCCATTGTGAGCATGTTAACCATGTGGCAACACAGCTTCCATATGTAGGATTGGTGGCGGCTGTCTGCATGATCGGTTATTTTATAATTGGTGTGTTGCAGGCTGTAGGGCTGACACAGTTTTCACTTCTGGCACTTCCGGTTTGTATTGTGCTGTTGGTTGCGATTCTTTTTGTGATTCGTGAAAAGACAGGCGGAAAGGAAGAAATTTAAAGCAGTTCTTGCAGGCTGTCCGAAAACTTTATTTTCAAGAATATGGAGAAGGAGAAAACCAGGAATTCTCAGAGACAGACGCCGCTATGGAAGTTGTAGCGGCGTCTGTTTTGCTGTCTTACAAATTAGAAGTTAATAAATCAGGGTTATTCCATTCTCTTCGCAGTAAGTGATCCATTTTTCCGCTGGTTCCTGATCAGTAATAATAACATCAATTTCCTTTATACTGAGAGTTTTAAAATAGTAGGTCATTCCAAACTTCGTATGGTCCGCAAGCACAATAAGCTGATCGCAATTGTCCCGGCAGGCCCGTATCAATGTCATATCAAGGTCTGTTGAAAATGTCAGGCCATTTATCAGGTCAATTCCGTTGCAGGAAGTAAAACAATATTGGGCATAACGTTTGCTGATCAGTTCCTTTACTTCTTTTCCATAGATTCCTTCATGAAAATAATTATAGATACCGGCAGGACATTCGACAGTAACGTTATTGTTTTCCGATAGTTTATGAGCGAGGGGCATTCCATTTGTCAGAATATTAAGACGAAGGTCTGGTTTGATATGGTTGGCGAATTCCAGGCAGGTACTACTTGAGGTAATAAATAAAGTATCATTATTATGGATGAGGGAAGCCGCAATTTTTCCAATATATTTTTTGGCTTCAAGATTTGTTTTTTTACGCAAGGCAAAAGGTTCAACAAAAGAGTCAGATATACTAAGGGAAGCACCGCCATGTGTTCTTAGCACATAACCCTCTCTTTCTAATAAGGTGAGGTCACGACGGATAGTAGGTAAACTTACATATAATCTTTGTGATAGGTCTTTTACGGAAACATACCCCTTTTCATCAAGTAATTCTAAAATCTCTTTTCTACGTTCGTCTGGTATCATGTAAAATGTCCTTTCTATCAATATTTTTATCTATATTAAACAAAAGCAATCAGAAAATATGATTGATAAACGTCAATAACAATCACAAAAAGCGATTGATTATCAATATAATAGCACCTGCTTGTAAATATATCAATCATGCTATATACTCACACTATTCAATAAAGTTTTTAATTTCGAGAGTGTTTTAAGCAATACATATTTAAATGATCAGGAAATAATAGGAGGACAATAATGGTAAAATTAATTATGACAGATATAGATGGAACTTTGATACCAGATGGAACAATGGACATCAATCCAGAGTATTTTGAAGTGATTGAAAAATTAGTTGAAAAAGGAATCATATTCGTTGTTGCATCAGGCAGACATATGAGTAGTGTAAAAAAGGTTTTTGCCCCTGTTTTAGATAAAATATGGGTTGCGTCCCAAAATGGAAATGTACTGACTTACCACGGAAAGTCAAGAATCATAAAGTCCATTCCACAGGAGTGGGGAAGAGAGATGTGGAGACAATTTTCAAAACTGAAAGGAGTAGAAGGCGTTCTTGATACAGCAACAGAAATGTATTGTCCCTTTGAGGAGACTTCAATGTATAAGATACTTGCAGATGAGTATCATTTTAATGTTACTGGAACAGGCGGTTGGAATCAGGTTCCAGAAGAAGATTTTAGTATGATGACTTTATATCATCCTCAAAGTGCGGAGAATATTTGCAAAGAACTTGTGGAAGATAAATGGAAAGGAAAATTAGAATTCTTGACTTCTGGAAAGTATTGGGTTGATATTGTAATGCCAGAAGTCGGAAAGGGGACAGCACTGGAAGAAATATGTAGCCAATTGGGAATCGCCCCAGAAGAAACGATTGCTTTTGGAGATAACCTGAATGACATTTCTATGATTCAGTCTGCCGGAAAAGGATATGCAGTAAACACAGCAAGAGAAGAAACTAAAAAAGCCGCCGATGAAGTCATTCCAGGCTATGCCGAAAATGGAGTGCTGGAGGTGTTGAAAACTTTTTTGTAGATTAACGGAGACGAAACCAACAGAGCCAATATGCCCTATTTGTGGCCTGGGAGCAAGTGTTGGATGCGAGTGCAGGAGCGAACATTCAACACGCCGCGACGAAAGCCACAAATAGGGTATATTGGCTCTGTTGGTTTCGTCTGTTTGCCCATTAAATAAACGAAATCATAGAATTTTTAATGTGAATCGAAAAATATTCTATCGTTTCCCAGTAAAGAATCCTATATACTGTCATTATCAACAAAAACCGAGGAGGGTACTTATAATGAGAAAAAAAGTCGTAGCAATGATGATGGCAGCAGCTTTAGTAGTTTCTACAGCAGCTTGTGGTAGCAGCGGTAGCAGCAGTAGCAGCAAGAGCGAATCAAACACAGGAAGTCAGGCAGCAGCAACTTCTGAAGTTGCAAATAAAGATAAACCACTCGTATGGTTTAACCGTCAGCCTTCTAACAGTTCTACAGGAGAACTGGATAAGACAGCTCTTAACTTTAACAAAGATACTTACTATGTAGGTTTCGATGCAAACCAGGGTGCTGAAGTTCAGGGTCAGATGGTTAAAGATTATATCGAGAAAAATATTGATAAGATTGACCGTAACGGTGATGGTGTTATCGGATACGTTTTAGCAATCGGTGATATCGGACATAACGATTCCATCGCTCGTACAAGAGGTGTTCGTAAAGCTCTTGGAACAGGCGTTGAGAAAGATGGAGAAATCAACAGTGCTCCTACAGGAACTAACACAGACGGAAAAGCTGCAGAGGTTCAGGATGCAGAACTTGAAGTAAATGGAAAGAAATATGTTGTAAGAGAACTTGCTTCTCAGGAAATGAAGAACTCTGCCGGAGCTACATGGGATGCAGCAACAGCAGGTAATGCTATTGGAACATGGTCATCTTCTTTTGGAGATTCTATTGACGTGGTTGTTTCTAACAACGATGGAATGGGAATGTCAATGTTTAACGCATGGTCAAAAGACAACAAAGTTCCTACATTTGGATACGATGCAAACAGTGATGCGGTAGCAGCTATCGCAGAAGGTTACGGCGGAACAGTCAGCCAGCATGCCGATGTTCAGGCTTACCTTACACTCAGAGTACTTCGTAACGCACTTGATGGTGTTGACGTAGACACAGGTATCGGAACTGCTGATGAAGCAGGAAATGTTCTTAGCGAAGACGTATATAAATATAGTGAAGAAGAACGTTCTTACTATGCATTAAATGCAGCAGTTACAGCAGATAACTACAAAGATTTCACAGATTCTACAGTTGTTTGGAAACCAGTATCTAACCAGTTAGATTCATCCAAACATCCTACAAAGAAAGTATGGCTCAATATCTACAACGCTTCTGATAACTTCTTAAGCTCAACATATCAGCCACTTTTACAGAACTATGATGATCTTTTAAATCTTGATGTAGAGTACATCGGTGGTGATGGACAGACAGAGTCTAACGTTACAAACCGTCTTGGAAATCCAAACCAGTACGATGCATTTGCAATCAACATGGTTAAGACAGATAATGCAGCTTCTTACACAGCTATTTTAAATCAGTAATCGCAGCCATTTAAGGCAAATAATTTACAGAGGGATTTATATGTAAGCTATATAGAAGGAAACTGTATAGAGACTCATATGAAGATTTATAGAAAGCTGTATCAGGCTTACATAAGACTGTGAATTAGAATTGTGCTTATATGATGAAAAAACTTTAATAGTACAAACAAACCATTTTGGGGCTGCCGAGCTAAGAGGGCATAACAACATAGATGCCGGAGAGTGAGACAGCCCCATATTTAAGAAGCAAAGTAATAGTTAATATCTTAATTATAGGAGCAGAAAAGTATGGAGGATAAGAGAGAAGACATTATCTTATCGATACGTGGTATGAGTAAATCATTCGGACGTAACAGAGTACTTGATCACATCAATCTGGATGTGAAGAGAGGAACCGTTATGGGTCTGATGGGAGAAAATGGTGCCGGTAAGTCAACAATGATGAAGTGTCTTTTTGGTACATACCAGAAAGATGAAGGAAATATATATCTGGATGGAAAGGAAGTAAACTTTTCCGGACCGAAGGATGCCCTTGAAAATGGAATCGCGATGGTACATCAGGAATTAAACCAGTGCCTGGAAAGAAACGTAGTGGATAATCTTTTCCTTGGAAGGTATCCGGTCAATTCACTTGGAGTCATCGATGAAAAGCGGATGAAGAATGAAGCTTCCAAGCTATTCCGAAAATTGGGAATGACAGTAAACTTAGAACAGCCGATGAGGAATATGTCTGTATCCCAGAGACAGATGTGTGAGATTGCGAAAGCGATTTCCTATAATTCCAAAGTAATTGTATTAGATGAGCCAACATCATCTCTTACAGTACAGGAAGTAGATAAACTTTTTGAAATGATGAGAATGCTGCGTGATCAGGGAATCTCACTGATCTACATTTCTCACAAGATGGATGAGATTTTTGAAATCTGTGATGAAATCTCCGTTCTTCGAGACGGTAATCTTGTTATGACAAAAAGTGCAAAAGAGACAAACATGAATGAACTGATCACGGCGATGGTTGGACGAGTTCTTGAAAACCGATTCCCACCAGTAGATAATCAGCCTGGAGATGTTGTTTTATCTGTTCAGCATTTGTCTACAAAGTTTGAGCCGTACTTACAGGATGTTTCCTTTGATGTACATGAAGGCGAGATTTTTGGACTTTATGGTCTGGTTGGAGCTGGCCGTACAGAATTGTTAGAGACAATCTTTGGTATACGAACAAGAGCGGCAGGGCGAGTATATCTCAATAATAAACTTATGAACTTCAGTTGTGCAAAAGAAGCGATGGATTATGGATTTGCTCTTATTACGGAGGAACGAAAGGCGAATGGTCTTTTCTTAAAAGGAGATTTAACCTTTAATACCACAATCGCAAACTTAAATGCATACAAAAAGGGAGTTGCGATTTCTGACCCTAAGATGGTAAAGGCAACTTCAAATGAAATCAAGATTATGCACACGAAATGTATGGGTCCTGGAGATATGATCTCAAGTCTTTCAGGAGGAAATCAGCAGAAAGTTATTTTTGGAAAATGGCTGGAGCGAGGCCCACAGGTATTCATGATGGACGAGCCGACTCGTGGTATCGATGTTGGAGCAAAATATGAAATTTATGAGTTGATTATCCAGATGGCAAAACAGGGAAAGACAATCATTGTTGTTTCTTCAGAGATGCCAGAGATTCTTGGTATTACAAATCGTATTGGTGTTATGTCTAACGGACATCTTTCCGGAATTGTAAATACGAAGGAGACGAATCAGGAAGAACTTTTGAGACTGAGTGCAAAATACCTATAATTAAGGGAGAAGATAGATATGGCTAATGGTGCAATTCTTACGGCTGAACAGGAAAGAAAACTGAGACAGCCTATTGATGAATATGTTGGTAAAATCCAAAAAGAAATTGATGAGTTAAGAGAACATGGTACGGCAGAAGTAATCGAGTACCAGAATCTTATCGCAAATGTAAAAAGAGATAAGACACTCTCTAAAGGAGAGAAAGAATCTGAAATTAAAGAATTTGAAGCAAAGTTAAGTCAGGCAAAAGCGGTAGAAGCACAGAACAAAGATAAGGTCGCAAAACTTATCTCTGATGCGGAAAGCTATTTGAAAGAGAACTTTGAAAAACTGTATTATAATGCAGTAAAAGAAAGCTGCGAAGCAGAAAAAGCAAAAGCTTTAGAAGATCACAAACAGCGTCTTGCTCAGTTAGAGAAAGAGCATAAAGAAGCATTGGCAGGTATGTCTGACCAGGTTGAGATTAAGAAGAGAACTACGTACATAAAAACCGTATTTCCAATGAAAAGTTAGAGCTGGAAAAAGAAAAACAGCGAATTAAAGACAGAAAACACGATGCCTTTACTTATAAGTATCATCTTATAGATTTATTACGGTTGTCAGAATTCACATTTGCAGAAGAGGTGGCACAGAAGTGGGAAAACTACAAATATACCTTTAACCGCAGAAGCTTCCTTTTACAGAATGGATTGTATATTGCCATTATTTTAATCTTCGTTGCCTTATGTGTAATCACCCCAATCAAAAAAGGAACCCCGTTACTCACATATAATAACGTACTGAACATTCTCCAGCAGGCTTCACCTAGAATGTTCCTTGCACTTGGTGTTGCAGGACTGATCCTCCTCACAGGTACAGATTTGTCTGTTGGACGAATGGTTGGTATGGGTATGACAGCAGCAACCATTATTATGCATCAGGGTATAAATACAGGTACTGTATTTGGACATACCTTTGATTTTACAAATATTCCAGTTGGTGGAAGAGTTGTTTTGGCATTAGTTGTATGTATCGTTTTGTGTACGGTATTTACAAGTATCGCAGGATTTTTTACAGCGAAGTTTAAGATGCATCCGTTCATATCAACGATGGCGAACATGCTTGTAATCTTCGGTTTAGTAACATACGCGACAAAGGGTGTATCTTTTGGTTCTATCGAAGCAACCATTCCAAATATGATTATTCCTAAAGTAAATGGATTCCCTACGATTATTTTATGGGCATTAGCAGCAATCATAATCGTATGGTTCATCTGGAATAAGACAACATTTGGAAAAAATCTGTACGCTGTTGGTGGAAACCCAGAGGCAGCAGCTGTTTCCGGTATCTCTGTATTCGCAGTTACACTTGGAGCATTCATTATGGCAGGTATCCTTTACGGATTTGGTTCCTGGCTTGAATGTGCCAGAATGGTAGGTTCCGGTTCTGCAGCTTATGGACAGGGCTGGGATATGGATGCCATTGCAGCCTGCGTAGTTGGTGGTGTATCCTTTACTGGTGGTATTGGTAAGATTTCCGGTGTAGTTACTGGTGTATGTATCTTTACAGCATTAACATACTCTCTTACCATTCTTGGTATTGATACAAACCTTCAGTTCGTATTCTCAGGTATCATCATTCTTGTAGCAGTAACACTTGACTGTCTGAAATACGTTCAGAAAAAATAAAACATATACTCTCCTCTATAATGAAAAA
>OGOT01001878.1_pt1 | contig 11264 bp, 9 predicted proteins | sample 1552791 | NCBI WGS metagenome assembly OGOT01 (sample SAMEA2580160, study PRJEB22360) | human gut metagenome | biome: human gut; feature: human-associated habitat; material: faeces | place: Denmark | collected 2008/2010
CACCTCCAAAATCGTAATTCCTATTTGACACATTAGACTGTGTCCCATAAATACTTCTCCGTCTGCGCCAAAGAGCATACAAATTCCCTGCATAATCGCTTTTTGTATAAAGGTAATTAATACTGACATTTCATTCTCCCTCCTTATGCGCTGTGCTTTTTACGAAATTCCAGTTTATAGTTAATGAAAAATTCACATCCGATTACAAAGAACAAAATAATTCCGGTAATTACCTCTGATGCATTTTCATTCAGGTTATACTGTGTTGCAATCTGGATTGCTCCCTGCTGCATAAATACGAGAAGGAATGCAATGACTGCCATCGCCCACACATTAAACTTCGCAAGCCATGCTACGATAATCGCAGTAAAACCACGGCCGCCTGCTGTACTTGTAGAAATTGTGTGGGAAGAACCGCTTACAAGAATAAATCCGGCAATTCCGGCGATTCCGCCAGAAATTCCAACTGTGCGGACGATGACCTTTCCTACGTTAATTCCTGCATAACGCGCGGTATTTTCACTCTCACCTACAACAGCGATTTCATAACCGTGTTTTGTTCTCTTCATGTAGATAAACATTAATACTGTCAGTAATAACACTATAGCAAGATTCCATCCATAATCAAGGCCAAACAGCTGTGGAAGCCAGCCTGCTCTCGTTGGCGCATTAATGATTCCAACAGAGTTAGAACCTGCCGGGTTCTCCCAGTATACAATGCAAAATGTTACGACCTGCATTGCGACATAATTTAACATCAGGGTAAATAATGTCTCATTTGTATTCCATCTTGCTTTAAAGAATGCAGGAATGATTCCCCAGATTCCTCCAGCAATAAAACTACATACAAACATAAGTACAAGCAGTAAGCCTGTTGGGAGGGCATTGCCCGCATAAATCATCATAGCCGCAGAAGCAACACACCCCATAAGGATCTGTCCCTCTGCACCAATATTCCAAAACTTCATTTTAAAGGCAGGAGTTACCGCAACAGCAACACAGAGCAAAGTTAATGCATCTCTTGCCGTTACCCAGAAACGTCTGCCCGTTCCTACCGCTCCTTCTACAATTCCTTCATAGACCTCTACTGGATTCATTTTAATAATTATGAAAATAAAACCTGCACATACAATAAGAGAAAGAAGAATCGCAATAATTCTTACCAGCCATTTCTTTCCAAATGACATATCCTCTCTTTTTGAAAGATGTATCAGTGGCTCTTTCACTGTATTATCCATTATTGTTCCTCCTTATGGGATGTCATCAATCTTCCCACTTCTTCTTTTGTTGTCTTTCTCGCATCTACGATTCCTGTTACCTTGCCATCACAAAGTACCATGATTCTGTCACAAAATTCCAGAAGCATATCTAAGTCCTCTGCGACACAGACAACTGAAACTCCTCTTTCTTTCTGCTTATTTAACAAGTTATAAATCATATAGGAAGAGTTAATATCAAGACCACGTACTGGATAGGCTACTAAGAGAACCGCCGGAGAAGATGCGATTTCTCTTCCGACAAGAATCTTTTGTACGTTACCTCCAGAAAGTCTTCTTACTGGATAGTCAATATCCGGTGTCACAACATCCAAATCTTCTTTAATCTTTTCGGCAAGTTCCTTCGGTGCTTTTAAGCTGGTAAAGAAGCCTTTTCCCTTTCGAAAAGAACGAAGCAGCATATTTCCTGTCATACCCATGGAGCCGACAAGTCCCATACCAAGACGGTCTTCCGGAACAAATGAATGGCGGACACCAAGTTCATTAATCTGCGCCGCATCATATTTGGCAAGGTCAATATCTTCTCCTTCTGGTGAGTGGAAAATGACACTTCCTGATGAAAGCTTTGTAAGACCAGCAATGGCCTCTAATAATTCTTTCTGTCCACTACCGGAAATACCGGCAACTCCAAGCACTTCCCCGCCAAATGCTTCAAAGGATACATTCTCCAGGACATGCAGCCCATCTTCATTCGTGCAAGTAATGTTATTGATTGTAAGACGTTTTTTCAAGTCATGTGGCATTGGACGGTTAATATCAAGAGAAACTTTTTCTCCCACCATCATCTCTGTAAGGGATTCTACCGTTGCCTCTGAAGTCTGCAGCGTTCCAATATATTTTCCCTTTCTAAGAATAGCAACACGGTCGGATAACTCTAATACTTCATTCAGCTTATGTGTGATAATAATAATTGCTCTGCCATCATCTCTCATATTTCTTAGAACTTCAAACAGTTTATCTACTTCCTGCGGAGTCAGTACCGCTGTCGGCTCGTCAAGAATTAAAATATTTGCTCCGCGGTAGAGCATTTTAACGATTTCTACGGTCTGTTTTTGTGATACAGACATTGTATATACTTTCTGTGCCGGATCAAGATCAAAACCGTATCTATCTACAAGTTCCTGAATATCTTTGTGCACCTTTTTCATATCAAGAACTGCATTTCCTTTTAAGCCAAGAATAATATTTTCGGCAGCAGTCATAACATCAATCAATTTAAAATGCTGATGAATCATTCCGATTCCAAGATCAAAAGAATCTTTTGGAGAACGAATGGAAACTGCCTTTCCATCTACTAAGATGCGACCCTCATCCGGGAAATAAATTCCAGAAATCATATTCATTAATGTGGTCTTTCCACTTCCGTTCTCTCCAAGCAATGAAAGAATCTCTCCCCGCTTTACTTTGAGATTGATTCCATCATTTGCGACAATTTTGCCAAATCGTTTTGTGATATTTTTTAATTCTATGGCATATGTCTGTTCCAACTTTATATTCCTCCATTATCTGATTTTATGTACTCAAAAAATATTTTTACTCCTTATTCCGTGAGTACATGCATTTGTTTATAGGCAAGTCAAAAAAGACCGGCTACTTTCTTCTTTGATTTAACTGTAAACAAAAATTCTGTTTTATTCCATGACTGAAAATCGGGCAGAGCCGCCATAATGACCGCTCTGCCCTTGTCATTGATTGTATTGTTAAATTACTTTGTAATGGAGTTAATTCCATCAATGATAAATGTGAATGCTGGTGCTGAAGGCATTCCGCTTTCTACATCAGATTCGTGGAAATATCCATCTTTGATATAATCTTTTAATTTTGTTGCGTCCTTGTCACCAGATTCTACGAGTTCTTCAAGAGTCTTACCGCCAACTGTGAACTTAGAAGTATCAAATACATGAAGAGTTCCATCTTCGATTCCCTTCTGTGCTTCTTCTACTGCTTCCTTTGTTCCCTCAGCAACTGTCTTATCGTTAAGCTCTGTGATTGCATCTGCTCCGTCTTTTACACCTTTTGCCCAGTCTGTCTCGATGGCCGTTCCATCAATAACACTCTGAACTGCATATGTGTAATAAGGACCCCAGTTGATTGTTGCAGAAGTAAGTGCTGCATCTGGTGCTGTAGGAATCATATCAATGTTATATCCTACACAAGGAACTTTCTTTGCTTCACAAGCTGTAGGTGCTCCTGTTGTATCTGCATGCTGGCTGATAAGTACGCAGCCATCTGCGATTAACTGTTCTGCACATTCTTTTTCAAGGTCAAAAGATGCCCAGCTATTTGTATATTTTACTTCCATTGTAGCGGAATCACAAACAGATTTTACTCCAAGATAGAAAGAAGTAAATCCACTGATAACCTCTGCATATGGGAAAGCCCCTACATAACCAATCTTACATTTATCTTTTGAAACTTCGCCATTTTTAATCATCTCATTTAACTTCATACCAGCAACAACACCGGATAAATAACGGGATTCATAGATTCTGGTAAAGAAGTTATGCATGTTAGAAAGTCCGCTGCTCTTTGCCTGATATCCTGTTGCATGACAGAACTGTACGTCCGGATAATCTGCTGCGGCCTGAAGAATATAACTTTCATGTCCAAAACTGTTTGCAATGACGATGTTACATCCCTGTTCTGCTAAGTCAACTGCTGCATCGTAACAGCCTTCGTCTTCTTTGATGTTTGTCTTGATAACTACCTGATCATCAGAAAGTCCAAGATTCTTCTTCATCTCTTCTACTGCTTTTAAATGTGCCTCAGTGTAACCTTCATTCTCATCACCAATCATGATACATCCAACCTTAATATCGGATGCGGCTACTGCCTCTCCTGCTGCCGAACTTCCTTTCGCTGATGTGGAACCTTCTGCTCCGCCTTTGGAAGATCCGCAGGCACAAAGTGATGCTGTCATTACAGCGGCTAAAATAAATGCCAGTAATTTTTTCATTTTCTCTCCTCCTATATCTATTGCTTATGAAAAAATACATTTCTATATTAGACTACATTTTTTCAGAAGTAAAGTCGAAATAGACAGAAAATAATTTTTTTCTCACAATTCCTTCATTTTTTAGCTTTTGTAATACAACTTTCGTTCTCTTTATTTCCTTTTTCTCTCCCTATCTGCCATAGCTTCCATTATTTCCAAGTTCTTCTTCAATCCGCATTAACTGATTATACTTTGCGGTACGTTCTGCACGGCACGGTGCGCCTGTCTTAATCTGTCCGGCATTTACTGCTACCGCCAGATCTGCAATGGTTGTATCTTCGGTATCTCCGCTCCGATGAGAAATAATCGTGCGATAGCCCTCTTTCTGTGCCATTAAAATCGCATCTAATGTCTCTGATAATGTGCCAATCTGGTTTGGCTTTATTAAAATTGCATTGGCGATTCCCTTCTCAATACCGTCCGATAATCTCTTTACATTAGTTACAAACAGGTCATCCCCGACAAGTTGTACTTTCTCACCCAAACGGTAAGTAAGTACTTTCCATCCAGCATAATCTTCTTCACTCAGCCCATCTTCAATAGAAATTAATGGAAACTGTTCTACAAGTTCTTCATAATACTGCACCATTTCTTCTGCATTCCTGCAAATTTCTTTTTCCCGCATCCGGCTTTCTCCCGGAAAATAATACCGCTTTGTATTTTCATCATATAATTCAGAAGCCGCCGCATCCATCGCGAAAAAGATATCTTCTCCTGGCTCATATCCGGCAAGTGTTGTTGCCTCCTGCAAAATTTCCAATGCCGCCTGTGCGGAATCTAAATCTGGAGCAAATCCACCTTCATCCCCCACACCGGTAGAGTAACCTTTTTCAGAAAGTGTCTTTTTTAACTGCTGATAAATTTCTGCACACATCTGAATTCCTTCGGAAAACGTTTCTGCTCCTGCCGGCATAATCATAAATTCCTGAAAATCAATTGAATTTTTCGCATGACATCCGCCGTTAATGACATTCATCATCGGCACCGGCAATACTTTGCCGTTTACTCCGCCAACATAGCGGTAAAGCGGGAGACCAAGCCCATCTGCTGCCGCTCTCGCTACAGCTAGAGAAACACCTAAAATAGCATTAGCACCATATCGACTCTTATTCTCTGTGCCGTCTGCCTCCCTTAAAATACGGTCAATTTCCCTCTGTTCTAAGGCATTACAGCCACATAGACGGTCACAGATTCTTGTATTTACGTTGGTGACGGCGCGCTCCACGCCTTTCCCTCCGAAACGCTTTTCCTCATCCCGAAGCTCAACTGCCTCAAAACGTCCTGTCGAGGCTCCCGATGGCACAATAGCCTTTCCCATCGCACCGCTTTCTAATCGCACTGTAACCTCTACCGTAGGATTTCCTCTCGAATCTAACACTTCGAGTCCATGTACATCTTCAATATTAAAACCTTTTTTCATAAAAAAATTCCTCCTTACTGAATCTTGAAAATATTTCCTTTCTTCAGTATGGGAGGAATTTGTTTTTTTATACATGGAAATTAAGCATACTGTTCAATATATGCTTTTACAACTGCCACAAGCTTTTCATAGCTCATGCTTGCAGTATTTAAACAGAAATCATAGTTTCTGGAATCATTCCAGTCCTTACCAGTATGATATTTATAATAGTCTGAACGATATTTATCTGTCTTTTCAATCTTGCGGATAATATCCTTCTCTTTACCGCCGTTTTGTGTCTTTACACGGGTAATACAGTCTTCTCTTGGGGCATAGAAAAATAAGCGGATTACGTTCGGATTATCTTTTAAGATAAAGTCTGCACATCGTCCGATAATAACACAAGATTCTTCTGCTGCCACTTCTTTAATTACCTTGGCCTGATAGTTAAAAAGATTATCGTCAGATACAAAGTCATCGCTTTCCGGCGGGAATACTTCACCCTTGTAAATCTTCTTACTGATACCAAACAGCGGAAGAGACTTCACCTTCTCGTCTACCTGTCCAAACAAAGCTTCATTGATGCCGCTCTGCTCGGAAGCCATACGGAGCAGTTCCCTGTCATAACAGTGAATACCGAGTTCCTTTGCTAAAAGCTTGCCTAAAGTTCTTCCACCGCTTCCATAACTTCTTGCAATCGTAATTACTGTATGTTTCATTGTAACACCTACTCTCCCAAATATGCCTTTTTAATAGACTCATTATTCATAAGTTCTTTTGCATCCCCGCTAAGAGCAATCTTTCCTGTTTCTAAAACATATGCTCTGTCTGCAATTGCCAATGCCTTTTTCGCATTCTGCTCTACAAGAAGGACGGTTGTTCCCTCCGCAGAAATCTTCTGAATAATCTTAAAAATCTCATCTACAAAAATTGGGGACAGACCCATAGAAGGCTCATCCATTAAAACAATTCTTGGTTTGGACATTAACGCTCTACCCATGGCGAGCATCTGCTGTTCTCCACCACTAAGAGTTCCGGCGGACTGATTTCTTCTCTCTTTTAAACGAGGGAAGCTTTCATATACCATTTCAAGAGACTGTGCGATCTCGTTCTTATCTTTTCTTGTGTATGCGCCTAACTTCAGGTTCTCATATACAGAAAGGTTGGCAAATACACGTCTTCCTTCCGGCACATGAGCCATTCCCATTGTTACGATTTTATGTCCTGGTACTTTTGTAATATCCTGTCCTTCAAACAGAATATGTCCCTTCTTTGCCTGAAGCATACCGGTGATCGTCTGAAGAGTTGTTGTCTTTCCGGCACCGTTCGCACCGATAAGAGCGATAACTTCTCCCTGATTTACCTCAAAGGAAATCCCTTTGATGGCCTGAATCATCCCATAATATACTTCAAGGTCTTTTACTTCAAGCATTGCCATAAAGTTCTTTCCTCCTATTCTCCAAGATATGCCTTGATAACTTCCGGATTATTTAAAACATCTTTTGTCTTACCCTGTGCAAGTACCTGACCAAAGTTTAATACGGTAAGTTCCTCACAGATTCCTGAAACCAGTTTCATATCATGTTCAATTAATAATACTGTCATATCAAAATTATCACGAACGAAACGGATAGTATCCATAAGCTCGATTGTCTCATTTGGGTTCATACCAGCCGCAGGCTCATCTAACAGAAGAAGCTTTGGATTTGTCGCGAGTGCTCTGGCGATCTCTAACTTACGCTGTTCTCCATATGGAAGATTCGATGCAAGAAAATCTGCCTTATCATCAAGTTCAAATACTTTTAAAAGCTCCATTGCCTTCTCGTTCATTTTTCTTTCCATCTTGCGGTACTTTGGCAAACGTAAAATACCTGTCAAAGTGGAATATTTGTATTGATTATGCAATCCAATCTTTACATTATCAAGAACGGACTGCTGAGAAAACAGACGGATATTTTGGAATGTTCTCGCAATACCTGCTTTGTTAATCTCAATCGTTTTCTTTCCAACTAAGTCTTCTCCATCTAACTTGATGATACCATCTGTTGGTTTATATACACCAGTCAGCATATTAAATATAGTTGTCTTTCCGGCACCGTTTGGGCCAATGAGACCGTAAAGCTGGCCTTTTTTAATGTTAATTTCAAACTGATCTACGGCACGAAGGCCACCAAAAGAGATACCTAAATTCTTTACTTCAAGTAATGCCATCTTTACTGTACCTCCTCTGCTTTTTCTTTTTTGCCAAACATTCTCTTAAAGGAGTGTTTCTCTCTCCACTCAATTGCCTTTGGTGCCCAGTTAAAGAGCATCATGATAATTAATACAATAGCGTAGATCAACATACGGTAATCAGCAAGTCCACGAAGAACTTCCGGAAGCATTGTAAGAACAACGGCCGCGATAATAGAACCACGGAAACTTCCCATTCCACCTAAGACAACGAATACAAGAATCATGATGGACATGTTGTAACCAAAGTTTGCAGGAAGGGCTGTTAATGTAGAAAGATTGTGTGCATAAAGAACACCACCTGCACCAGCAATAGCTGCAGAAATAGTAAATGCCATCAGTTTATACTTTGTAATATTAATACCTACAGACTCTGCCGCGATACGATTATCACGAATTGCCATAATCGCACGTCCTGTTCTTGAATTCACAAGGTTAAAGGACACAAAAAGGCTGATTAAAATAATAATAATACCCACGACAAAGGTAGACTGGTTTGGTGTACCAACGATACCTTTTGCTCCGTCAATAATCATTTTTCCATCTGCCTGCATATTTAAAGATGCACTATCCTTAATGGAAAAATGGAATCCCTTGCTGTCTCTTCCAAGATACATAACGTTAATTACGTTCTTGATGATCTCGCCGAATGCCAGTGTTACGATAGCAAGGTAGTCACCGCGAAGGCGAAGAACCGGAATACCGATTAACCATCCAAATACCGCTGCAACAACGGTACCAATAAGAAGTGCTAAAATAAAACGAAGTGTCTCGTTCATTCCTGAAGTCATCATGCATTTGGAAAATACCGCACTGGAGAATGCACCAACACACATAAATCCTGCATGACCAAGACTCAGCTCACCAAGATATCCTACACAAAGATTCAGTCCGATTGCTACGATAGAATAAATACAAAGCGGAACTAAAAGACCCTGCATCAGACTCGACATCATTCCTGTAGATATCATAATCTCTACAATAATAAATACTGCGATTACCATAGCGTAGGTAATCAACATACTTTTTGTCTGTTTGTTTATACTTTTCATATTTGATTTCTTCATTTCTTACGCCACCTACACTTTCTCCTGAACCTGCTTGCCAAGAAGTCCCGTAGGTTTTACTAAAAGTACGATAATCAATACGGCAAATACGATTGCATCGGATAACTGAGAAGAAATATATGCTCTTCCTAAAATCTCGATTACTCCCAATAAAATACCACCAATTAATGCTCCAGGAATAGAGCCGATACCGCCAAATACCGCTGCGGTAAACGCCTTAATACCAGGCATCGCACCCGTGTAAGGAGACAGGGTTGGGTAAGCGGAACATAATAACACCCCTGCAATAGCTACTAATCCGGAACCGATAGCAAATGTAAGGGAAATTGTCTTGTTTACATTCACACCCATGAGCTGTGCTGCGTCTTTATCTTCAGATACGGCAAGCATTGCCTGACCGGATTTAGACTTTTTAATAAAAATCATTAACGCTGCCATGATAATAATACAACTGATAACAGTTGCGATTGTTACACCAGAAATTGTAAGGTCTCCACCTGCAAGCTTAATTGTAGGGATACTTACAACCGATGTAAAGGACTTTGTATCTGCACCAAATAAAATTAATGCGAAGTTCTGCAGAAAATAGCTGACACCGATTGCTGTAATTAATACGGCAAGCGGAGAAGCCTTTCTCAATGGTTTGTACGCAATTTTCTCGATAACTACACCAAGTACTGTACAGCCGATTACCGCTGCAATAATACTTACGGTAGAGTTTAAATGAAAGCTGCCCATTAAAACGAAAACGATATAGCAACCAATCATGATAACATCGCCGTGAGCGAAGTTCAGCATCTTAGCGATACCGTATACCATCGTGTAGCCAAGGGCAATAATTGCATAAATACTACCCAGACTGACACCATTGATCAAATAGGATATAAAACTCATCTTTACCTCCATGCCGCTTATGCGGCGTTTCTAGAAACTTTAAAAAGTTCATGTCTTTTTTATATCACAGAGAAATCAGCTCGTAATCTTTCTGTGATATAAAAAAGGATATAACCTAATACAAAAAAGGGTTACCCGCAGGTAACCCTTCCCTGGGCTATATATTATTTAAATTACATTGCTTTGTAAGCACCGTTCTTAATAATAACAGCCTTAGGAGACTTAGTTACTTCTCCGCTTTCATTCCATGTAAGACCATCTTTCCCACCTGTGAGACCCTGCATCTTAATCTTAGTCATAGCACCTTTTAATGCATCACACATATCAGAAGCACTCATATCTGTAGTTGCTTTAGATTCCTCAATTGCTGCCTTTAATGCGTAAACAGCATCATAAGAGTCTGCTGCGAACTGGTTAGGAGTATCTTTATATTTTTCTTTGTAAGTCTTTACAAAGTTCTGAACTGTCTTATCTTTCGCATCTGCTGCGAATGGAGTTAAGAGCATGACATCTTCTGCTAACTTAGTATCAAAGTTCTCTACTGTAAGGATACCATCCATTCCGTCTACACCAAAGAATTTAGGTTTGTATCCCATAGTATCTGCCTGTTTTAAAATAATAGATGCTTCCTGATAGTAGATAGGTAAGAACAATAAGTCTGCTCCTGCATCTTTTGCTTTCTGAAGCTGTGTTCCAAAGTCTGTCTTGGAATCTGCTGTAAATGCTGCCTTAGAAACGATGTTAAGCCCCTGTGTCTTAGCTTCTGCTTCAAATTTTTCTTCGATACCTGAAGAATATACATCAGAACTATCATAGATAATACCAATCTTAGTTGCAAGCTTGTTCTCTGCAATGTACTGAGCAGAAGCAACACCCTGGTTAGGGTCTGTGAAACATACCTGGAATACATTTCCGTTTCCGCTGGAAAGTACATCTGGTGAAGAAGCAGATGGTGTAATCTGGAATACATTATCGGATGCTGTCTTACCAGCTACTGCGATACATGGAGCAGTTGTTGTTGTTCCAACTAACATCTGCATACCCCAGTCTTTTAATGTATTGTAAGCATTAACTGCTTTCTCTGCATCGTTCTGGTCATCTTCAAAACGGTATTCAATCTGCTTACCGTTAATACCACCTGCAGCATTGATTTCATCTACTGCAATCTGTGCTCCGTTCTTTACGGCTGTTCCGTAAATCGCTGTTGCTCCGGTAGTCGGTCCAATACCGCCAATATAATATTTATCCGCATCCTTTTTCGATGAAGATCCTGAATTACTTCCACATCCTGTTAATGCAGTTACTGCCATCGCAGCGACTAACATTACACTTATAAACTTTTTCATTATTTCTTCCTCCTTTATAATATATAATGAAAAATATATCTTTAATGTATCAAC
>OGOT01001883.1_pt1 | contig 11229 bp, 20 predicted proteins | sample 1552791 | NCBI WGS metagenome assembly OGOT01 (sample SAMEA2580160, study PRJEB22360) | human gut metagenome | biome: human gut; feature: human-associated habitat; material: faeces | place: Denmark | collected 2008/2010
TGAACTGGACAACTTCTGGCGGGTCAATGCGGGTGCAGGAGTAAAAAGCCTGATGCTTGACCCCTGCTATGCGGCACAATTCAAGAGACACGATAGAGTCTTTACCGCCGCTGAATCCCACATAAAAGCCTTCCGGCGGCTCGTTCTCCCGCAGGAAGGCTATACTCTCGGCTATATAGTCACCTGTATCATATCCGGGTAATGATAACTGCCGGATGGTATTTTTCATTCTCTGATACCTTCACCTGGGAATATACCGACAGCCACAATATCCCCGTCTTTTTCCTCATTCAGACCATACACTGTGGCGTTTGAAATCCTATTGCCTTCCTCGTCACTGAAATGCTGAACAGGGAGATGACGATCATATTCCCGCAGAATTTTGATTAATTCACCGACAGTCATTTACATATTCCTCCATATTTTTGATAGGGACGAAATTGACAAATCGAGCCTTTCTCCTATCCAAACACAATACCTCATATTCACCACGCCGTAGGAACAATGCTAAAATATCCGATCGCTTGATCCGGTATTCATGAACATCTGAAACACCACGGCGTACACCTATGCACCCGGCAGTCACAGCATCGAGTGTATAAGATATCCAATCACGTTCGGCAGATCTATGGATTCGGAAACACGCCACATAGGGAGGGAGTTTTTTGAAATATTCTAGCTCAATAGGTTTCATTAAGCATTCACGCCGAAAAGGACGTTGCGCCCTAAAAAGTTTCTTCCAGAGGGATAATTCCGAAAATCCTGTATAAAGTACCCAAAGAGTTCCAAGAATAAACCAATATCCATAATCATCCAGTTCGCTGCATAGTTCGGAGAACCGCACGATGGCTTCTGGGGTACTCGATAACTTTTCCAACTCTAATGTAATCTGTTGGAGCCGTTTATTTGGTACAAAATGAGGACAGATATCGTATTGAAGCCCTTCATACCAAACGACACTAGGAAGCAAAGGAATCGGTATATGCTGAGGGTTCCTTATTAGCTCCATTTATTACCTCAGTAATCAACTAAACCGCGTTGTCTTTTTCGTCACACGTTACGGCTTCTGTCAATTCAGTAATCTTTCTATCAACGATCTGTTCCATACCCTTCGCTTGCCTGAGCAATTCACTGCTTCTGCGTCGAAAATAGCCTCTCTGGTATTCACGCATTTTCGACACGCAACGGAACAAAGATTCAAGCTGTTCCAATCGATCCATTTCATGCCTCCATATTGATAGATTCATTCCGCGTGGTGACGGATGCGCGGCCCCCGATAATCGTTAGTTTTGTGCAATGGCCGTGTCAGTGACGGCATTCTGCGGCTCTTCGGGAGAAACTATCTCCCCAGACAAAGAGGCAGATTCAGGGTTTCCTTCCGAGATGGTATCAGTCCCCCGGCGGGGGAGAATCGAGACGATAGTTTCCGTAAACGTGTTGCCCTGCTCATCTTTGCAGCCACATTCGACAGGCATGACTTCAAGAGCAAACATCCCAAACCCTTCTCTTCCGTCGAGTGTGAGGAAAATTTCCTTGTCAGGGTTGTAGACTTTCAATTTTTCGATTAATTCTTTGACAGTCATTGATTTTTTCCCATTTCCTTATTTCGCCTCTGCTCGGATCAACACAGCCTTTCCCCTCTCGGGGCGCCAGTCGCCGATTCCAAAGGAATTGCTGGCAACATCGGCAAACGGTTGATCCGCCCAAGCACAGCCCGCGCCTTATTCAGCGCAGCCTGTTTCTTTAGGCATCCTTCGGTATGCTGCCCTTCACTGGGCCAACACCCTTCCTCGTGCTTGTAGCCAATGTTCACCATCTCAGAGAGTACAGCGTAAAGCTCCGGAGCGGCCATGGCCAATTGCATCTGCCGGAAGTCCGCAAGGCAGGCGTAGAACAGGTTCCGGCCACGGGCATCGTTGATATACAGGCCCCCCTGTCCGAAATGCCACTCCTGTTCGATCTCGGTGGCCGGAACGGGGCAATAGGCATCATTGAACGCCTCTGGCGAACAGGGGAAAAATTCCCCTGCCCCTTTCAATATCCACCAGCCCACAGGGATGTTCACCATGCCTATCCCGGTCTTGATGACAAGTTCCGGGCCGGAGTTACCCGCCGCCACTGCCGGTTCAATCCCCATACCACTGAGAGCTTCAAGGCATTCCACCGTATCGTCGAACTGCACCGCTTCAATCGGTATCGGCAACCTTACATACTTGCCCATCTTCTTCTCCTTTTTTCCAGTCGTCACAAATGGCGTTTGCCAGTGTCCGCCAACCGTGTAGCCCGCATATATGCCCTTCCGTGTATTCCCTACCCATAAACGTTATTTTTCTGCCTTTGCGATGGGCACAGTTCAGACAGTTCCGTGTAGGTGCTTTTTTGATCCAATGCACTGCGGCTTTAGTGATTTTGGGCATCGTCATCATTCTCCAGTTGTTGCACCAGCGGAAAATACAGTTTTCCCTTTCCGCGTGGCGTCATTCCGGGAACGTGGACGATATAGGAATCACGTTCTCGAGGAAGGCCGAATCCAAAATCCGGGTACTTCATCCCCATCTCTTCGGCGCACTGCGCAGCGTATGTTGATGCCTTCTCCCCTTTGGGCACGATGCACACAACGACACCGTGCTTTTCCTTGACGCATCCGCCCGATGCGCTTTTCCAGCGTACCCTGTCTCCGACACTGAACCTGTGCATCGTCAACACCTCACCAGTTTTTTACCGTTGAAAGAGGTAAAGGAGTATACATTCCGCACCTTCTGGGACGGCGTACCGTCTTTCTTGAACGGTCGGACTGTCGCTTGCCAAGTATTGCCCTCCCCAACGAGGCCAATCCGCTCGATGATTCCCTGCGTTCCGGCCAGATCGAATCCCGTCACGCGATCTCCAATGGCGAAGGGGCACAGTGCCGCCGCATAGTTCTGTTTGGCTGCATCCAGAGCCTCCTTTGCGGCCATAAAATTGGCCTCCGCCTTTTTCCAAACATCGCGTCGTAGCTCGATAACTTCCTTAGATTCCATGTTGTTTTCTCGTAGGTAATAAAAAAGCCGCCAGGTCATGATGACTTGGCGGCTTGGTGTTTAGAATGGCTGAGGGCTATTCCGCGTCAGGGGTAGGCGCACTGGCACTTGCCCCGCGGCGCCTCTCCCAGAGGGCCATATCCTTCATCTTCTTGCGGCGTTCGCGCTGGAGCCCCTTGCAGACCAGCGGAGTGCCCTTCTTGAATCCCCATTTTTCGCGGTATTGAGCAGCATCAAGGCCATGGGTGGCGAGGTGCTTTCGCGTCAATATCTTAAAAGTCTTGCCGCACTCCAGGCAGGTAATGGACTTTTCCTTGATCGACTTGCGGGGATCCTCATGTGTGGCTTCCACTTCGCAAGCTTCAACGGCAGGCCCCTCAGCAATCTGCCCAAGCTCAACAGTGAGCTTTTTGACCATAGCCATAATCTCGTCTTCGCTCATCACGCGGACGCTGGCCTGGGCGCGAACAAGTGCCAATGCTTCTTTCAGATAATCGTTCATGTTTTCCTCTATCGGTTTGTCGCACTCCCCTGCAACAGTTCCCCAAAACTGTACGCAATGGCTTGGTTCTTGGCAATGGAACGCACCGTTATATTACAAAAAGGCTTAAACCTCCGGCCCGCATGTCCATACGAGCCGGAGATATGGGAGGTGTCGCCGTTCTACGTTTCTCCATTGCTACTCTGTACGAAACTGGGAAAAGGAACTTCCTTTTCCATAGGGATTGCAGCCCCGCACAATTCGCAACGGTCCCCACGGCGTCGGGGGACAGCAGGTTAATTTGATTCCATGATCCAATCCGACATTTTCCGGCAGATGTCGCGCCAGGTTCGGGCATCCATACGGAGGGTCATAAACTCGGTAAACAGGCATTCGAACATGCCATACAGCAATTCTATCAAGTACATCCTTTCGAGGAGCACTGCGTCAGGATCAGCGTCGGGGTCAGGTTCAATCCGGGGTAGACGCACGCTGCACAGGGTAATGTCCTCGGCGTGCAGCATGGTTTGGAAACCCAAGTTATCGCGGGAGAAACTCACCAGCTCGCGATGAACCTTTTTCCCGGCCTTGAGTCCTCGTCGGGCTTCGGCAAGCCGGGCATTTGTTCCCGAGCAGGTCGCCGTTTCGGTATTTTCGCCCTCCCCGCCCATGACGGCGATTTTCTGTTCGACCTCAATAGTGAACGATACGCCGTCCTTCCCCCTGAACACGCGGTCATTATCGCTTCTGAACCACAGCCATGTCAGGAACTCCTGACCAAGCATCATGTCCGTTGTCAGAGCAGGCCCCTCAGACATGCTCACCCCCGTCTCGCCGCAGGCGGAATCCGAGTTCCTGAACCAGCCGTTCAAGCGGGGTGGCATCCCCGGTTGCCCGGATAATGTCCATAAACGTCTCGACGCCGAGCTTGGCGCCACTGTCCATAGGGTTGATCTCGCGCAAAAGCGTCGAATAGGGCTTGCCGATGGTGGCAGCCACCTTTTTCGCAGAGATTTTTCCCTCAACCACAGACATATGGGTGGCCTTGAGTACGTTGCTCATTTTTGCTCCTCTGATTGTATTCTGGATGAAAAAGCCCCGCCTGTTTCCAGACGGGGCTGTTGTTGCAAAATGAAAAGACCATGTTGCTGGCGACAGCAATATGGTTAAGGGCAGGAGGTCATTACACCCTCACCCCAAAGGCTCGGTGGATTTCCTTGACCAGCCGCACCGGATTGATTGACCATGACTCGTGGATATCCGCTCCTCCGCTCAAAAATCTCTCTATTGCAGGCCAGAGCATATCGGGAAGTTCCGCCAGTAGCTTGCCGGGCACCTTATCCCTGTCTGCCCCCGCCAGCCGTCCGAGTTCTCTATTCAGCTCTCTCTGGACACTTTGGAGATTCTGCCGCGCTGCCTCGAACTTGTCCTCCAGTTCAGCGTAGCGATCCTTCGCCGGGGGCAGTTCCTTCTGCGCCGCCTGGGGGAGCGCGTCGATCTTCGCCTGCACCCACGCGAGGGCGGCGGGAAGCTGCCCCTTCCTGATCTGGTCGATCCGGAAGATGCCGAACTGCGCCCGCACCTGTGGCCAGAGGTCGGTATGGGGGATACCCGTCATACGGGACCAGACGCTCACCAAAGACTTGAGCGGCTTTCTGTCCTCCACCGTGGTCTTCTCCTCCTGCGTGAACGGGGTGAGCGTCGCCGGGCGTTCCGCCCTGCCCTTCATCCAGTAATCCCACAAGGCGTCGTCACACTCGGCTTGATACAGTTCGATCTTGGGGCGGAGTTCGGGGCGTACCTTCTTCGGGTTGATGCTGGCGAGAAAGGCGGGGAGCTTGCGGACGGGGATGCAGAGGGTTTCGCGTTTTTTACCGTCTTGGGCAACTGTCACGATCATCGTGACACTCCACCTGTCCTTGTTTGCAGACAGCTTTGCCGCCTGCGCTTGCCAAGCAAGCCCAAGGTTTTCGACAATGGGCTTCGCGGGGGTGTAGGGTTGTCCTTGATAGTCGATCCAGAAGATGGTGTCACCGTGGAAGGTAACGGGAGAAAGCTGACTCATACGAGCCTCCTGTGATTAGTAGTAGGCATTTTGATTTATGAGCAATGCCGGGTCTCAACTACGTCACAGGACGCTGCTCTTATTCCCCTTGCGGGTATTGTATTAGGAGCTATTAACCCGGCAAAATATATGCTGAAAGACGTGCCAATGGCACAAAAGAACCCAGCAAATGCCGGGCAGAGGATCGCGCGTGGTTTAGAAACAGCGGCGCGGACACTGCCTGTGAATAGTGAAGGCAGTGTTGCCGAAAACAGGCGGGGTTGTAAAGGGGCATGAAAAAGCCCGCCGAAGCGGGCAATAGTTAAGGATTACAGGACACAAGGAATAGGAGAAAAATTACTTTTTAAATAGTCTTTTATCTTCATCAGGAATCTTTGGTAAATTATGATATTTAACTTTAGCAATTTCTGCAAATTTTTCAATATCGGGGTTAATTGCATTAATAAGTTTATTAACTTCATCAACATACTTTTCCCCTGATTGTATTCCTCTTTCTCTCTTTCTACTTTCCATGTCTATATAATGTAGTAGCCGGGTATGTGTTATAGAAAGCACAGTATTGTAATACTGTGCTTTTATGTGTAATTCAGCAATTTCTACTGCCGTTTTCGCAGCTTTTGCCGCATCTTGATTAGCTTGTGCAGACCTACGAAGCTCTTCCCTTGTCGCTTTAAGTTCAAATTGTTGTAAAAGGATAGTACAAATAAGACCTGCAAAAGCTAGCCCTGAAAAGAGGGCACTCATTGCATCAAACTTTGTATCACCTATGGTTCTAACTTCATCCCATCCGCCATATACCATCCAAAATTTGATAATGACTATTGCAGTAAAAACAAATAAAATGAACACACCTTGACCAACTGTCAAACGACGCCAACACGTCATTATCATACATTCTTTCTTATCTTCTTCCATGTATCCTGACCTCAAAAAACATTCGACTACATTCCACATCGAATTTCAAATGTTTCCTCAGCAAAGTCTTTAGCATCAAATGGGCAAGTACAGTTTCCGTCAGGGATCACGATTGTGCAGTGTTCGCACTGCGGTTCCAAGGCACGTTTTTGGCCTGTGATGACGCGTTCATCCGTCATAAACGTGACATCCATATCGCCTTCACAGTCGTCGCAGAATCCTTCCCAGTGGGCCTGATACGTATATATCCAGTCACCCGCATCCGGATCAATAGAGTCGACAAAGTACAGCTTCCAGCCGAGTTTTTCCGTATCGAAGGAGTGTTCCTTTCCGCAAGCTGAACAAGCCACCGTGATGAGCATATCTCCCCCTAGTTTGGAGCGACAAAGAGATCCTGACACTGACGGACAGCCACGGCAACATCATCTCCGCTTGTGAAACCAAGCAGCATCACCGCATGAGTAAATGTATCCGTGACAATATCCTCATACTGGATTCTCATATTTTCATTTTCATGAATGATGCCAGCAGAATATACCATACAGGCAAAGGCTAACTTTGCTGCGGAAATTTGATACCCCCGCCGTTTTGCAGTGGCAGAGACTTTGAGGGCATCATTTGCTTCCGCAAGCAGCCTTTCAACTCCGCCCTGCTCCACTCTATCAAGGACAACCTCGGCAATTCTCTTGTCTTCCTCGCTGGAGGGGGAAAATAAACCTATCATTTCCGCGTCGGCGGGAAACACCGCACAAAGGCTTAGTACCAAAACAAACAGGCCAATCCCCCAGTATGTACCTTTCCTCATCGCATTTCCTCCTGTCCGATATGCATTAACGCATATCAGAGGAAATGTCATGAGGAGAGGCCATTACGATTTGAGGTATTGCGTCAGGGAAAACAGCACCAGCCACATGATAGACATCAACATGAACAGCCAAGACAATATTTTAAATATTTTCTCGTGCTTATCATTCGTTTTCTTGATTTTCTCAAATGCTTCTTTGAAACCGTTAAGGGCTCTCTGTTGGGCTTGCGAGAGTTCCGCCAAATACGCCTCATGAGCTATGGACGTACCTGCGGTCCCCACTATCGTTGAAAGCCGTTCCTTCTGCGTGTCAGAAAGCAGCCCGTGCTTATCCCGGATCTCGACGAAGGCTTTTCCTTCCTGTGGAATGATCCTCATCTTCACCGTGGCGGCATACCTTCTGGGATTGGAGGAGTTCGGTTTATCCTCTTCGATCATCAGAAAACTCCGGCGATAAATGCTGTGGGCACCATCCCATCCAGAGCCCGTTCCAATGACGGGTTCGCCTCAAAATCAAAAAGCCGGTCGGCAAGCGCATAAGCCGACAGAGGTTCAAGCTGTAGTCCAAAGGACAGCGTGAACTGGTTCATGAAAAGTTGGACAACCCTTGTCGAAGTCGATGTGAAGTAAACGATACTCGTATTGGTGTTCCAGACCACCTCGAAGGACGCAGGCACGGGCATGGCCCGCGCCAGCAACCGTAGCTTGACCTGAGCCCGCAATTCGTTTTTGCGCTCACGCGAGACAAACTTCCTGCCCTGTTCCTTGGCGCGCTCTTCCTCCTCTCGGAGTGCTATCGTGACCTCTTTTTTCATGATTGCCGGGGGAATCCGCCGCCGATCAACCCGGAGTGTGAACGCGAAGAATTCTCCTTTTTCCGGTGGAGAAGCCTTCCATTCCGTATCCAGCATGTCGTCGATGTTTGCCCACCCCCACCCCCGTTCCTCGGCGATGTCGTCTATCGGCAGGAAGGCGAACTGCTTCAGCCGCTGTGGAACCTCGTTCAGCAAATCCCGCGTGACCGACTCCGCGATCCTGAACCGCGTCATACTGACGGCCCCCGATGAAAATTTCCCCATATTATCCTCTCTGTAATGAAAACGGGCGGCTCGTTTCCAAGCCGCCCGGTAGCATCAAACCGTGTTATTCCTGACATGCAGAAAAAGCACTTGCAGTATCTTGTCCACATCTTCCGGCGAGTATCGCCTTGCATCGCGGAGCTCTTTGACGATAGCCGCATCCTGATGCTGTCTCGGCGATACTTTCGATACAGGGAAAGATCGACGAATTTCGAGACGATCATGACACCAAGGGCTGCGAAGATGCAGAGCAGGAAAAGGGAAGCGAGGAGCATGGCGATGATGCCCGCGGCGTTCATGCTTCACCCCCTCCGGCATCCGCCCTGCCGTCCTCCTCTTCCCAAGCAGGACAACCTGTCCGTTCTCGGCAATGATCGCATTGCCTGATGTACACAGCTCTGGAGATGGAGGGGCACATCTTCGTTTTGATCTCCTTATCGTATATAGGCGTGTTCGGGGAACCTTCGGTGCCCTCCCCGCCATGAATACCGGGATCGGGACCCCACGGCGTCAGCGCGGGCCGCGGTTCAGCACTCGGCTTGCCTTCAGCGGCGGGTTGCGGCTCGGGTTCGGCGGCGGAACCGCCATCCCTCGGTTCCGAATCGTGTTCGGCGCCACCTTCCTGCGGTTCCGACTCGGCCACCTCGCCGGTTTCGGCGTCAACCGGCGCGCCCTGCTGCTCCGAGAGCTTTTCGGCGGCAAGCTGCTTGACCTTCTTACATGTCGCAGCGTTCCAGTCGCGAGCGTACTGATTGACCGCTTCTTCCACTTCGGAAAGTGGGCATCCCGTAGCTTCCCACGCTGCAAGCGTCTCCTTGCGGAGCGCTTCCAGTTCTTCCTTCGACAGCCTGCCCCGGCGGGAAGCCTTTGCCGTTGCCTGTTCGCCAGATACGGCGCCATCGGATGAGGGCGCTTGCCCGGTGGACGAGGTGCCCTTGCTCATCTCCGAAATGCTGACAGAGTAATGTCCATCTTTTTCCGGTTCCGGCTCAAGATCGTAAACGATTTCTTGGGCCTCCTCCGCAGAAGGGAGCCCCATAAGCCGCTCAGGGACATACATCTTCCCAAAAAAACTGGCTGCACGGTAACGCAGCATGACTTCCGGCATGGTTTGCCATTTGCTTCCGTTCTTGCCGTACCAGCCTTCCGCAACGGCCATACCGATGGAAACCGGTGGGGATTCAATGCGTTCGCCGGTGGCCTTTTCTATCGCCCATGCAATGCACTCCTTGTCCTTGATGCGCGCTTTCTTCGTGATCTCGCGAGAGGCGCGCTTTCCATTCGGTGCGTCATACCATTCCTTTATCGTCCACTCCATATCGCGCTCTTCAAGCTCACGTATCTCAAAGTGGAGTGGACCATACTTGTTACAAACATTGATCGACGCAATGACGTAGGACGAAGACCACGAAGGACGTCCTTCCACAACGTACAGATTTTGCATTACCATAAGTGGATTTATATTAAGGCGTGTCGCTATATCCAATGCAATGATGCAATTCGAAAGGGCTGCCGGATTGGGATATTCCTGCTCTCCTCCACCCCTTAATTTCTTCACAATAGTATTCCGATACTGTTCGGGAACCATCGTCGATTCGGAAAAAGCCCTTGCCATACGCTGGATAAGCGCAAAGCCGCCTGCCGTATCAAATCCAGCTACGGTGGAGGGATCCATGACGGAAAGGCCGCTTATCTTCGCCTGCTTCTGGCCTTCTTCGGGAGAAGGCATAGAGGATTGTGACATCGTTGTACCTCGTATCTACTTGCGCCACTTGCAAATATTGAAAATCGGACAATATTTTTCGCCGCAGAATTGTGCCTTGGGGTTGCCGAAGAATGTCCCGCTGTGGATCAGGCGGGCGGCCATGGTCAAAAGCCCCGGCTCATCGAACTCACTGTCGAGAAGAATGGAACGGAGTCCGGATATCTCACCAGTGGCCACACGCTGGCCCTTCGGCGTCTTCGCCACCTGCAACCCCACAACCTGGGCAGGTTCAGTCATTTCTACGCCAAAGGACACTTGTGCCAGCAGCTCATACACAGCGAGCTGTGCGCCGTGCCCCTGCGTCTTGCAAACGCCGTCTGAGCTGACGGCCTGTTTCCCCGTTTTCAGATCGGTGATCCCATATCCAACTCCAGTGTCTCGAATACGGTCGATAGTCCCGGTGAGCGATATGCCGAGGTCGGTCAAGTCCAATCGGTTGCACGTCAGTTCGACGGCAACATAGGTTTGCTTAGGTGCGATGGTCCTGCAGTAAAGCCCAACGAGTTTTCGCACGATAGGCTCGGCGTCGTTAGGCCCTAAATCATCTTCCCAAGCCACGAGCTCACGTTTCTCCCAAAGTGCCGAAATTGCCGCGTCAACGGCATCGTCGATACGGATCGGGGTGCCGCCGAGTTCAGCGGAGTCATAGGCTGCGGTCCCGGCATGTATGGCAGTCCCCATCCGCGCCGAGGCACTCTCCGGCATCCATATCTTGCGGATATGCTTTGCTTCCCAACAGGCTGGACATGAAAAAAGTCCGGGGAGCGAACTCGCCCGGACTACAATCTGCGGGGAATGGAACAATGGTTCAGCGGATTGTGTCATTGCATCACCTCATGAGCAGTACCAGCACAGCGCCAAGGAAAACCCATCGCCCTTTTGCCATAATGAACCAGAAAATGTGTTTACATACGGACATGTTTCCTCCCGTTGTTGCAATTTGATCCGCAAAAGGGCACGGCGTCTGCAACCACGTTTCCGCCGTACCCTTTTTCCACTTTCGCGGGGGCCTCTTTTTACGGGGGTTGTGCTGTCCCCGATGATGCCGGGGAAAACCGACTCTGGTTGAGAGGGGGAGCACGACCTTCACGTCTCCCCC
>OGOT01001886.1_pt1 | contig 11227 bp, 13 predicted proteins | sample 1552791 | NCBI WGS metagenome assembly OGOT01 (sample SAMEA2580160, study PRJEB22360) | human gut metagenome | biome: human gut; feature: human-associated habitat; material: faeces | place: Denmark | collected 2008/2010
CCCGGTAATCGGGTACCCGGCTGCCGACAACCCCGACCAGTTCCGGATACACTGGTGGCAAGGAAATAACCAGCTAACATAAAGAGACAATGCGAAGAAAGAACTCTTCCATCGCATTGTCTCCATATTTTATGCAATTACAATTTTTGGAAAATTCTTTCACGAAATAGTACTTCTCTCGCACAGGCAATTCACCTGTAAAATCTTTGAATATCCTCAAAATGTCTTCTTTTAAATGTTCTACCGGATATGGAAGTTCAATAGCAGCATAGTAGTTTTTTAAATACTTCCATAACAACGGGTCTCCACGAAGTGTCCCCATTGCTCTAGTTCGACAAAAATCTCTGATACAAAATGCTTCAAAGTTTCGCTTCCTCCTTCTTCCATTAAGTTCATAATTTTCACCACGACAAACTGTAATTTAGACATTTACTCTATACTTGAAATTTCTTCTTCAAAAAGGTTTCGTTGGGAAGATGATTTGTTTCATATTCACCATGATAAAAGACAGCACAGTTGTTAAAAATGCAAGGGAGATTTTTGGCTTTATCTAAAGTATCTACGGCTATCAGATGGAACGGTATGTTGTTTTTTGTACAGTATTCTTGCACTTGCTCGATGCAGTTCGGAATGTACGGGCATTGTAAGCCGTAATAGATCGTCAGTTCTTCGCTGCTGTTCTTCATTTCTTTTACGGTTTCAGAGAAATAAGGCTTTTCTCCATTGAAAGACAATGCCAGCAATTCATATTCATCTTTTACGGTATCAACGACTTCAAAGCCATATTTGAGTAAAAACTTCTTGTCTGCTAAAAACGGCTTTTTCTTTTTGGAGCTAAGAACGCAAATGCCCGATTTTCCTTTTTCTTTCGCGTCATTAATACAATACTCAATCAAAAATTTTGCATACCCTTTTCCCTTGAAAGAACCCGATACCCAAAGGCAATAAATATACAAATAATTATCTCCATGAACAGGCACCCACGCCGTTTCCAATGGGGCATATTCAATGAACACTTTTCCTTTTTCATCAAGTTTACGGAAAATATGTCCCTCCGCAATCCGTTCCCTCAACCAGTTCTTTTTTGTAGCTACTCCGACTTGATGTTTTTTATCGGAAATTGCACAACACAAATGCTCTTTATCTATATTGTCGATTGTCAAGTTTATAAATTGTTCACTCATATTTTTTCCTTTATTTTATTGTCAAAATCGTCGTAAGGTTATCTGTATAACGGTTATTTTATTTCCATTGGGCTGACTAATTTTCAATATATCAAATATCTTTTTCGCTTTTTCCTTTAGAATGTTTCTTGCTTCCACAGGCTCAATAATTTCTACATACTCGCCAAATGAAAGCAGATAGAGAAATGTGCAGTCATTAAGCTGGTATCTGAAAGTTACTTCCAGTGTACCATCATCTAATTTTTTAATATATTTCTCTTGAAATTCATCATGTACTTTATACGCTATTTTTACATAAATACATATTTATGGCTTGGCACGGATGAGACAGCGGACGTAGATGTGATCCGGAGCTGTCTCTACCTCCCCCATGTAATCCGTGGGGGCTCCACCTCCAGCGCCAATGGTTCCGGTCACAGTTCCGTAGGTTCCCTGAAACTGTACTGGCATTCGCTATACCGGAGACTGTGCCCCTAGGCAGTGTCGTCACAAGATTTTGCACCATAGAGCGATGCAACGCACCTGGACTGCTGCGAGGAAAGAAGAGCTCCTTTTGGCATAACGCGTGGCAACAGCTCGCCACTGCTTGAGAGACAAAAAAGTATTCTCGATGATATGACGCATCTTGTATAAATATTTGTCGTATTCAATGAGAGAACGATTTCCTCGCTGAATGGGCGGTATTACGGCCTGCACATCGTTTTCCTTCAGCTGTTCACGAAATCTATGGGCGCTATAGGCCTTATCCGCAAGAACGAACCGGGCATCTATACCTTGAATGAGTGGGAAAGCCTGACCGATATCAGAACAGGACCCCGCTGTAATAATGATTCTGACCGGCATACCATGCGCATCCACGGCCAGATGTAAGTGTTGAGCCCCTTTTGTGCGGCTTATGTCCTGATTACCGTCTTTTGCCCCTGCTGCATGGGCATGTACCTTGCAATAAGTGGAGTCAATCATCAGCCACTCGAAATCCGGCATATCCATCGGATTCGCAAGGACATGTTCCCATGTACCTTTATCACGCCAACGACAAAAACGACGATGAGTATTTTTCCAGCCACCATATTCCGGTGGAAGGTCTCGCCATGGAGCGCCTGTCCGTAAAATCCAAAAGATTGCATTGACAAAAAGGCGATTGTCTTTGGCTCGTCCACCCCAAGCGCCACGTCTTCCGGGCAAAAGCGGAGCTAACAAACTCCATGCATGATCCGAAATATCATGACGATGCATTGCAGAATCCATAAGCTCCTCCATAGAGAAGAATACATGAATTCAATATGTTAATCAACTTATGACGACACTGCCCAGTTTTGTGAATGATAATGCCAAGAAAAATCGCTTGAGGTTATTTGTCGTTATGGCTTGGCTCGGATACCGAGCGCATATAAATGTGATCTGGGTTTGTTCGCACTCTCCGGCATAATCTGCCGGGGTTCCAGAGCAACGTTCTCGGCGTAATCCACGAGTGTTCTCTACATGTCCGTTTAATCATAACTCCTATTTTGACAGCCCTTCATCGTTGTTATAAAAACTGTTATAGATTTATAGATAGAGGAATAGCTTCGATGATCGGTTCAAGCGCTGACTGGAAACTGACGACGACTGCCTATGCCCATCAACGGGCGGCGATAGAAAAGCTCTCGCAGCTCAAGGTCGGAGCCCTGTTTATGGATATGGGAACAGGAAAAACTCGTACGGCCCTTGAGCTCATCTGGCTTCGCAGGAAGCGTATTGTAAAATGTGTCTGGTGCTGTCCCGTATCCCTCATGGAGGAAACCAGAAGGGAAATCCTCCGGCACACGTCCTGCATCGATACAGATATTCACATGGTGGGTCCCCGGACACGAGAAGAGAACATACCGCAGGCCATATGGTATCTTGTCGGCCTGGAAAGCCTCGGGAGGTCTCCCCGTGTGGCCTATGTCCTTGACAGGCTGATCGACGGTGGAACTTTTCTTGTGGTTGACGAGTCAACCTACATCAAAGGCCATCGGGCGAAACGGACACGGCGTCTTATAGGGTTCGGTACCCGGGCACCGTATCGGCTGATTCTTACCGGAACGCCGATCCAGCAGGGAATCGAAGACCTGTATACGCAGATGGAATTCCTTTCTCCATTGATTCTAGGGTATCCCTCAAGGCATGCCTTCCAGAGTGCTCTTGCTGTTTTTCAAGACCGAAAGCAGGCTTTTCCAGTTGAAGGCGTCAGCCTTGATGAAGTCTGCCGCGCCATAGCCCCCTATGTCTATCAGGTCAGCAAGGAAGATTGCCTGAAGTTGCCGCCGAAACTGTATCGTCGTATTTTGTGCAGTTTTTCTGAAGAGCAGACAAGCCTTTACCAGGCAGTAAAGACCCGTTTCCTGGACGAGATCAATCGCTATGGGCTATCCGATCTCAATATGGCGATTTTCCGTTTGTTCAGCGGACTGCACGCCGTTTCCTGTGGCGTTTTGCCATCCGGCTTTCTAGGCGTAAGGCGTCTGAGGAATCGGAGAATAGATACTTTGTTCAATGAACTCAGGCAATTCAGAACCAGCCATGTGATCATCTGGGCCAACTATCTCGAATCAATCGCTGCGCTGAATGAGGCGCTTCCCACGGCGTTTCCGCAGATACCGGTATATACTCTTCACGGCAGGGTTCCGGCGACGGAGCGAGCGGCGAAGATTGATCTCTGGAAAAAAAGAGGCGGCGTACTTGTGGCGACGCAGGGGACCGGAGGGTACGGGCTGACGCTGACGGAATCGCATCAAGTCTTTTTCTATTCCGAAAATTGGCGATATGCGCTCAGACTTCAGGCTGAAGACAGATGCCACCGAATAGGCCAGAAGGACAGCGTATGCTACGTGACCCTTCAGGGTGAAAGCCGGTTTGACGAACGCATTCGTTCGGCGCTTGCCCGAAAAGCCGATGCGCTTGAGGAACTCAAGAGGGAAGTCAGGAGGCTGAACGGGAACCGGAACGCCATAAGGAAACTGATGGAGCATGCGGTATGAAGCGTTGGCTCGGCATGGATGTGTTCACTGCGGCACGCTCTCGGCTGGCGGAAGTCTTTGACGCTTTCGAGCGAGTATTTGTTTCTTTTTCTGGCGGAAAGGATTCCGGGGTCGTCGTCCAGCTCGCACTGGACATTGCCCGTGAAAAAGGCCGTCTTCCGCTTGACGTGCTGCACATTGATCTGGAGGCGTGGTACGCACATACCGATGCCTTCGTCACCCGCATCATGACCAGACCCGATGTCCGTCCGCACTGGATATGCCTGCCTATTCATCTGAGGAATTCCGTATCACAAATTCAACCGCACTGGCTATGCTGGGACCCTGATGCAAGGGATTTGTGGGTTCGCAAACTTCCCACTCATCCCGGTGTCATCGCAGACGAAACATACTTTTCATGGTTCAGGCGGGGAATGGAATTCGAAGAGTTCGTCCCCCTATTTGCAGAGCATTTCGCGGAGGGGCGTTCCTGTGCCTCAGTAGTGGCCATCCGGTGCGACGAATCCCTGAATCGCTTTCGGACCATTGCCTCTACGACCAAACGCCGGTGGAACGGAAGAAGCTGGAGCACTGTAACTCCTTCCGGGGTCGTCAATGTTTATCCGATTTATGACTGGAAAACAGAAGACGTATGGACGGCCACAGGCCGGCAGGGATGGGACTACAACAAGATTTACGATCTTATGCACCTGGCCGGCGTGGGCATCCACCAAATGCGCCTCTGCCAGCCGTACGGTGACGATCAGCGCAAAGGGCTCTGGCTGTTCAAAATGCTGGAACCGGAAACATGGTCCAGAGTGGTCGGGCGTGTGCAGGGGGCCAATTTCGGCAATCGTTATGTGGAACTTTCCGGAAACGTGCTCGGCAACATCCGTATCCGTCTTCCGGAGGGGCACACATGGAGGAGTTATGCCGAGTTTCTGCTCGACACCATGCCTCCACCCACGGCGGAGCACTACAGAGAGAAAATCAACACCTTTTTGAAATGGTGGGCGAAGCACGGTTTCGAAGAAATTCCGCAGGAGGCCGATCCGAAACTGGAGTCCCGCCGCAAGGCCCCAAGTTGGCGGCGTATCTGCAAGACATTGCTGAAAAATGATTACTGGTGCAAAGGGTTGAGTTTTGGCCAGACGAAGCGCGATATGGAGCGGCAGGCGCAGACCATTATGAAATACATGGAGCTATGATGGAATTGCTGGAATTCAAGCATGAAAATGATCCGGCAAGGAACCGGGAACTCTTCGGGCTGCTGGGAGAATACGCGACAAATTCTGTTATTTGGGAAAAGTTGGGAGGGACCATCAGTTCCGAGCCGGGACGCCTCTGGTTCATCGCAACGGATGGGGAAACAAGGCACGTTGTGGCGTTCGGATCAATGCGCTTCGGGCGGACACGGACCCACATCCTCCATTTATACGCGCTTGAGGAGGGAGCAGACATTCCCGTGCTGGAACATTGCCTTGAGTGTGCCCGGAAAAGCGGTACGGCACATCTGACAACCACGGATTATTGGACGAGAAAGGAACTGTATCTGCGATATGGTTTCGCCCCTGCCCGAAAAATCGGACGCTTCGTGCGCTTTGAGAAGGACCTTACGTGTGAACGTTGATGAACTGTTGACCGAACTGGAGTGTGCCCTTAAGGCAGAAGAAAGCGATCTGGATAGACGCGTTGACGTGTACAATCGTATCGTTTCTCTGGCTGCGTCTTATCTTCATATTCCACATCCGGTGGTATGTCCGCAGCTCGTTCCGGTGGATGACGTCCGAGGAAATGACTACAATCCCAATAAAGTGGCACCTCCCGAAATGCGGCTGCTCAAGTTGTCAATCCACAAGGACGGTTTCACGATGCCCGTTGTGGTGGCCCGCGACGGCAAGGGGCATGTCGTGGTGGATGGTTTTCATCGGCGGCAGGTAGCGAAGACGGATGTACAGATACGGGAAAGCCTTGGCGGATATTTACCCGTGGTCAGGCTCGACAAGAGTATTGAGGATCGTATCACTTCCACTGTGAGGCACAATATGGCGCGGGGTACGCATCAAGTAGAGCTGACGGCGAGGCTCGTGACGCTACTCCGTAATCACAGTTGGACAAACGAAAGGATAGGCACAGAACTCGGTATGGAACCAGATGAAGTACTGCGGCTGAAGCAGATGCAAGGCCTTGCCGAAGCCTTTGCCGACCGGGAATTCTCGCGGGCATGGGATATGTGTTTTCAGGATACGGCAAAAGAGCAGGAATGAACTGTACGGTTCAGCCGTGTGCCGATAAAGGCCGCTGTGGGATTGCCGTTGCCGAGCGCTCAACTGATTGAAGGACGAATTTCTGGGTTAGAAAACAGCCTGCTGGACAGCCATTAACACTCTTCACGGCTGTTTTCAACTTTAACAGTAGAAAAAAACACGCAATGCAAACGTACATTCTGGTTTTTCCCCGTATCGGGCGAAACCGCGAACTCAAGAAAGTCCTTGAGGGGTATTGGAAAGGAGAACTTTCCGAAGGACAGCTCCGCAACACGGTGGACGAGCTGAAAAACGGCATTGGAAGATTCAGCATGGCACAGGGCTTTCCTTCGTCACTGTGGGCGACTTTTCTTTCTGCGATTTTCTTGATCTGACTATTGCACTGGGAACCGTTACGTATATTTTTCGGAATGTGGGCTCCGCTTTCGACACCTACTTCGTCATGACGAGAGGCGATGGCAGCCGCAACATCCCGGTCATGGAAATGACGAAGTGGCTTAACACCAAGTACCATTACATCGTCCTCGAACTCTCCTCCAATCAGACCTTCCAGCCTTCTCTTGAGTGGCTGGAGAATGATGACGCCCTCGCAGGGCAACTTGGTTTTCATGCTAAGCCTGTTCTACCCGGTCCCATTACCAACTTGCCACTCTCCAAGGACAAAACAGAGGTTTCCTAGTGGGAAAGCCTACCGCAGCTTGGAAATCTACATCAGTTTTCTGGAACGGCTCACTCCACAGTGCGGCTGGATACAGGTAGATGAACCGATCCTGTGCACGGATATGGCGGATAGGCGCTGGGTTTTCCGTCCGGAAATGCGCGAGAAGCACAATTATCGCGGTGTACCAGATGGAATGCAGTGAAAAATTCGCAAAACGCCTTTCGAACTTCCGGCAGACTATAAGCAGCCATGATTTATCATTTTCTAAACTTGCATTATCAATTTTTTATAGCTATCTGAGTTTACATAAATTTTATTTGCCTTTGCTTCATAAAAAATACGTTTTCGCATTTTTCTATCATTAGAATATTTCTAAGTACAGTTTCTTAAAAAATGCTCCTCTTAGTCAATAAAAAGGAATTATTTGTGACAAAAAGGAATAGAGCGACAAATGTCCTTTCTTCATAAAGCAGAGATATGTCTTCATATTCCACAGTTCCATAGTGTGTGCTCGTCTGGGAACCATGGCCACGTAAGAAAATTTCCCGGTAATCCTGCACTGTTGCCCCCCCACGAGCGCGACCTCTTTCGGGTACACAGAGAGGAAGGCAAAAAGGGCTTGCCGTGCCTTGATTTCTGGGGAGTAGTCCGTAGGGTGACGAAGTCCCGTAAGGGACAATACGGGGCCTCCTCTCCGCAGACAGGCAGGGATGGAAAGGAGGCAAGCTGCCAAAACGACGGATGTACCATCTGCTCAGGCTGGTGACGAAAGCGGCCCTGTGGGGCGCGTTCTCCCGTCTGGCAAGCTGGCTCATGGGTAAAATCCTGAGCTAGAAGGCACGCCCGATGGAATAGAAGCGACCCCCGACAGTGCTGCGAGCACCGTTGGGGGTCTCCATCGGATAAAGTGGTCATAACCCTTTAGCCGGAGGGAGGCCCTAAGAGAACCATCCCATGCCGGGGGCCGAGGTGTTTACCGCACCTTGGCCCTTTCTGTTTTGGAGAATAAGGAGTTCGGAGAGATTTGACAAGTCACCTAGCCCGGATGAGGTAGCGAACTGCGCGGTTTACCGGACGATTTTCATTTGCCACCGGTAAAGCCTTGGAAGCTATGAATTGCAATCGTCGAAATTGGACTTGTGTTTTACCAGAAGAGGTTAACCATGCGATTTCCGTGTCGTAATGAACTGAATTTAATACACCCGAATAGAGCCCATTTCCTGTCCCGCCAGCCATAACTGCTTCACCCTTCATTTCTCGTATGGCATCTCCCTGAAGCTGGCCCAGCCCCGCACTGGTATGGGCCACGGTTCCGTAGTGGGTACTTGTTTGGGAGCCGTGGCCACGCAGGAAGATGCCCTGGTAATCCGGCACCCTTGTCCCCACCAGTGCGACCAGTTCCGGATACACTGGATGGAATCTGAAAAAGTGTATTATCGTACACGGATAAGATAACGTACAGCTCTGTTTTTAGGTCGCGTTTCATTTCCTCCCGTATAGCTGGACTCTCCCGACACGGCATATGGTTCTAGCCCTGCTTCTTCAAGGCTTGAATCGTGCTTCAGCCCTTCTCCCGGAAGAATCATGCGTCGAGGAATTTTATGACTGTGACTTTTGATTTCGTCTTCCTGAAGAATACCCAAGGCTGCGCTATTCCCACCTACTCCCCGTAAGAAAAGCCCACGATAGTCTGGTACTCTGGAACCTATGAGTGCGACCAGTTCCGGATATACTGGTATTGAAATGCTAATATGTTAAAACAAAAGAGTAAAATTGCAAAGAATGGTAGAGGCAGGACTCATTAATTAAGATAAAAGATAACGTAACAGCAAGGCAGATGGCTGAGAAAAAGGTATGGTCACAGCGGTCATACCGGGTCGCGATACGTCGCCAGTCCTTCAACCTGCTGAATGTATTTCCAATAAGATGCCGCCGCTTATACCGCGTTTTACCAAAGGAAAATGCTATATTTCTGGTCCTTCGGGGGGTATGCAGACTGTCGTCCCCTTGGCTTTCAGAGATTCCCGCAGCCAACTCGCGTCATAACCTCCGTCTGCCAGAAACGTACAGATATCGGGAAGGAGGTGCTGGAGAATGGCTGTACCTTTGTAGTCGCTGACCTGCCCTTCAGTCAGCAAAAGGGGCCGCCCATGCCCGTCACAAACGGCATGAAGTTTTGAATTCAGGCCTCCTTTTGTTCGACCGATGAGACGTGGAGAACCCCTTTTTGAGCAGGCTTGCCGCCGTGCGGTGAGCCTTGAGGTGGGTGGAGTCGAGCATCAGGGAGCCATCAAAAGTCGTCTGATTTGCCAATTTATTGAAAATTTTGTTGAAAATTCCGATTTTGCTCCACCTGACAAAACGGTTGTACAGGGGTTTGTGCGGGCCGTACTCATCAGGTGCATCCTTCCACTGAAGTCCGTGCTTGATGACGTAGACGACGCCGCTGACGACACGCCTGTCATCCACACGGGAGCACCGTGAGAACGGGGAAAGAACGGTTTGATACGCTTCAACTAGCTTTCGGAAAGATAACTTATCCGCCGGTTAGCTGGCTAATGGACGAGTTCCTGAGCTAGAAGCAACCCAATAGAAAAACAACGCTCTTGACAGAGGTTGAAACTGTTAGGAACTATCAGTCGAGAATACATACCTATTAGAGGAACCCAAAAGAGGGACGGTGTTGGTCGCACTTACTGTCCCTCTTTCGTTTCAAGATAAAGCTATCCGGGGAGTCTAGCAAATCATTTGGCCCGCTTTAAAACCATCCATTCTTGCCAGTCTTGAAATAACTACACAAAGCATGAGTATGACTACTGCGCCTGAAATATCCTGAGTTGATAGTGACGGGTTCAATCAATTAGGATCTAGGCAATTACACATGCCATATTTCACCTATTTCCATAGAAGGAATAAAAAACACAGGGATGTTTTTAGAAATATTGTTAATATATCATTAGAAAACGCATGCTGCAACAGAGTTATAATAATGGTATACTGATTCACAATTATTACGATTTAGAAACTGCTTTCACTCATTTAAACTAGGAGATATAATAATGGGAAGAACTTATGGATACATTCGGGTATCCAGCAGTGATCAAAACGAAAGCCGACAGTATATGGCTATGTATGAACAAGGTATTGCTGAAAATCATCTCTTCATCGACAAATTATCGGGCAAAGATTTTCGTCGTCCTCAGTATAGAACTATGCTCAGACAACTGAAACCCGGAGACATACTCTGTGTCACAAGCATCGATCGATTAGGGCGCAATTATGAAGAAATTCAACAGCAGTGGCGTATTATTACACGGGATATGAAAGTGGATATTTTAGTACTGGATATGCCACTACTCGACACCCGGCGCGACAAAGACCTCCTTGGGACGTTCATTTCAGATTTAGTCTTGCAGGTACTGTCATTCGTTGCCCAGAAAGAACGAGAAAACATTCGGAAACGACAAGCGGAAGGTATTGCGGCCGCAAAGATAAACGGAATCCGTTTTGGCCGCGAACCAAATCCACTTCCTTCCATGTTCGCACAAGTATATCGCCTGTGGAAAAAGGGAGAAATAACAACGGCAGAGGCTGCAAGACGCTGCGGTATGCCACGATCTACATTCCGTTATCGGACTGTCATATTTGCAAAGAACGAAACATAACATGGCAAAAAAGTGTACTTTTTTGCCATGCTTTTTTTGGCGCTCGCTCTGAAAACAAAATTAACAGAAAACCATTCCTATTTCCAGTAAAAAAAGCAGCCATCTTACCATCCCTTCCACGGTTTTCTCCCACAGGCGAAAAAGTACACTTTTTCGCCACATCTTTTTTTGTCGTCACCCCATCTACCCTATATCCCTGCAAGATGTTTTTTGCAGGAAGCTTCAATCGGTTTCTTGGGGGTCGCACGGTGTCAAATATTGTTGAAGGCGGGCTGGCTTGCGCTTCAGCTTTATGAAAGCTCTGCAACTCATACCGCTTATTTGGAAACTCAAATTTTTAGGAGCAAAGTTTATGATGTCGAAAGGCGCAATGGGGAATTTGATAAACAAATACCGTGCAGTATTAAAAAAATGCCACCTATTGAATGTATTTGGATCATTAGCTATGGCGGGAACTCTTGTTGCAACC
>OGOT01001890.1_pt1 | contig 11210 bp, 9 predicted proteins | sample 1552791 | NCBI WGS metagenome assembly OGOT01 (sample SAMEA2580160, study PRJEB22360) | human gut metagenome | biome: human gut; feature: human-associated habitat; material: faeces | place: Denmark | collected 2008/2010
CCACGCCCGCTGATATCTCACCCACACGAGACGTATTCGATTTCGGCTTGGTTGCAAAACGACACCGGTCACCGGATATCATGAACGCTGTTCAGGCGCACTATAGTAAGCTGTATCCGCACCAGCCCGTATCAGTGACAACATCGACCTCATTTTCCAGGAGACGCCATGACCCAACCAGTTCGCACCGCACCTACGCTTGCCGAGGTTGCCGCAGCTGCCGGCGTATCGCGCTCCACGGCATCGCGTGCCCTCAACGATTCGCCCCGCATTAGCGAGGAAACCAAAAAGCGCGTCCGCGCGGCGGCCAAGGAAGTCAATTTTGTCCCCAACGCTCATGGCCGAGCGCTCGCTGTCGGGCGCACGGAAATCATCGCCGTGCTCGTGACCGAGCCCCTGAGTGAACTCTTCAGCGACCCCACCTATAGCGAGTTTTTGAGCGGCATTACCGAGGAGCTGTCGGAGTCGTCCTACCTGCCCGTTATCTTGCAGGCGTCTTCTACGCATGAGCGCAACCGCGCACGCGAGCACTTTGAGCGCCGCTCGTTCGACGCCGTGATCGACGTCTCCCCCTACAAGGGCAGCGAGCTGCTCGAGGTGCTGCGCGAGCTGGGCGTACCCACCGTGTTGTGCGGCCAGCTCGAGGGCCACCCCTATCGTGATGTGTTCTCGACGGTCTACTCTGACGACGAAGAGGGCGGACGCTTTGCGGCACTCGCCATGAAGGAACGCGGGCGCAAAGATATCGTCGCCGTGTTGGAACCGCAAGACAACCCCGCTGTTGTCGACCGCCTGCGCGGCTACCGTGCCGTCTTGGGCGAAGACCTCCCAGACGCAAACGTTATCTATACCGGCTGGAATAACGGAGACGGCTATCAGGCCATGCACCAGATCCTCGCGCGCGAGATTACTTTCGATGGCGTGCTCTGCGGATCGGACCGTATCGCGGCTGGCGTCATCACCGCACTCAACGAGGCAGGCCTATCCGTTCCGGCGGACGTTTCTGTCGTCGGCTTCGACGATCACGAGATTGCGACGCGCTGCGTCCCCGCGCTCACGACCGTCCGCCAGCCCCTGCGCGAAGAAGGCCACATGGCCGCCAACATTGCGCTCGATATGATCAAGGGTGCCGAGCCCACCACCTCCGTGATGCACATGCAGCTGATCCAGAGAGACTCGCTATAAGAAACTGGGCCGGGCTTTCCGCCAGACAGTTGTTGCGGAAAGTCTGCCCCGTTTTGAGCGCTCATTCTGGGGCACAGTTTCCGTTAGACAGCTCAACCGGAAACTATGCCCCATTATTTTGCCGAATTCTGGGTCGCACTTTCCCAGAGGACCCCCTTTGGGAAAGCGCGACCCCTTCTGGACGCAGATTCCGGGTTGTAGTTTCCCGGCGCACGACGGCAAGCCTCCAAACCATGACGGCACGACATAAAAAAAACGAGGGAAGGCACGCGTCCTTCCCTCGTTGCGGGCAATATGTAGCCGCTCGCCTACATCAAGCGCAGGCTGACGTCCTTGAGCTGGGCGCCGCTAACGGCACTCGGGGCGCCCGACATGAGGTCGGAGCCGCTGGCCGTCTTGGGGAACGCCATGACGTCGCGGATGGAGTCGGAACCGGTGAGCAGCATGCACACGCGGTCCAGGCCCAGAGCGAAACCGCCCATCGGGGGCGCACCAAACTTGAGTGCCTCCATGAGGAAGCCGAACTGAGACTCGGCACGCTCCTCAGTAAAGCCCAGGAGCTTGAGCATGGACATCTGCATCTCGGCGTTGTGGATACGCATACCACCGCCGCCGGCCTCAAAGCCGTCCATGACAAAGTCGTAGGTGCAAGAACCGGCTGCCAACGGGTCGGCCTCGATCTTGGCGATGTCGGTCTCGGTCGGCAGGGTAAAGGGCTGGTGCTCGGCAGCATAGGCCTTGCGGTCCTCATCCCAGTGGAACAGCGGGAAGTTGACGACCCACAGAAAGTCGTGACCCTCGCGCTTTATCTCGAGCGCATTGGCCATGTGCGAACGCATGCCGCCCAGGATCTCGTCGGAGAGCAGGCGCGGGCCGGCGGCAAACATCACAAGGTCGCCGGGCTCGACGTCCATGCGCTCGCGCAGAGCCGCCATCTCCTCGTCCGAGAAGAACTTGACGATGGGGCTGTTGATGGAACCGTCCTCGCGGAAGGCGATCCAAGCCAGACCCTTGGCGCCAAACGTGGAGGCCACGCCGGCAAGCTTATCGATCTTGGCACGTGCCCAGGCACCGGCGCCCTTGGCGTTAATGGCCTTGACGACAGAGCCCTCCTCGTTTGCGGCAGTCGCAAAGACCTTGAACTTGGAGTTGGCAAAGATGTCGGTCAGGTCAACCAGGTGCATGCCATAGCGGGTATCGGGCTTGTCGGAGCCATAGGTGTCCATGGCCTCCCAGTAGTCCATGCGACGCAGCGGCGTGGGCATCTCGACACCCATGCGGCCGAAGGCATCGGACAGGACCTCTTCGAGCGCGCTCATGACATCGTTCTGGTCCACGAAGGACATCTCGATATCGACCTGGGTGAACTCGGGCTGACGGTCGGCGCGCAGATCCTCGTCGCGGAAGCACTTGGCAACCTGGTAGTAGCGCTCGACGCCACCGACCATAAGCAGCTGCTTCAGTAGCTGCGGGGACTGCGGCAGGGCGTAGAAGTTGCCCGGCTGAATGCGGCTGGGGACGATGAAGTCGCGGGCGCCCTCGGGCGTGGACTTGAACAGGGAGGGCGTCTCGACCTCCATGAACTCACGGTTGTGCAGCGCCTCGCGAATGGCAAAGGTAAAGTCGGAGCGCAGCTTGAGGTTGGCCATCATCTCGGGACGACGGAGGTCCAGATAGCGATAGCGCAGACGGGTGTCCTCGCTGGTCTCGATGCCGTCCTCGATCTGGAACGGCGGGGTGACGGACGTGTTGAGAACCTCGGCGTGGTCGGTCAGGACCTCGATCTCGCCGGTCGCGAGCTTGGTGTTGGTGGTCTCCTCGCCACGGGAGCGCACGACGCCGTGGATCTTGATGGGCCACTCGGGACGCATGGTCTCGGCGATCTTAAAGGCGTCGCCGTCGGAGTGCTCGGGGTCGAAGGTGAGCTGCGTGATGCCCTCGCGGTCGCGAAGGTCGCAGAAGATAAGGCCGCCGTGGTCGCGGCGACGGCTCACCCAACCGGTGAGGGTGACCTCTTCGCCCACGTTCTCGCGGCGAAGCTCGCCGCAGGTACGGGTGTGCATGGAATGCTCGTCGATGGGACGGGTCTGGCTCATACCAGTGATCCTCCTTTATGGATCTGTGCCGCCCCGTGTCGTTCCGGGCGGCGTCGTACAGATTTGCCCAGCCTGCGTAAACCGCGCAGCCAGACATGGCGTTCTATCTTATCGCACCTGTGTCGATGTGCCGCGGAAAAGTAGCTCCTGCCCAAAGACTTGACGGAGACGAAACAATTGACGCACCGCGGCACCCGCCCGTGCTCGTCACGTGCGACAATATGCCCCAATAAAACAGCACTTGGAAAGGCCCGTCATGACTGCACGCCTCATTGTTATGGATATCGACTCCACGCTCATCAACCAGGAGGTCATCGATCTTTTGGGCGAGGAGGCAGGCGTGGGCGAGCAGGTGGCGCAGATCACCGAACGCGCCATGCGCGGCGAGCTGGACTTTAAGCAGGCGCTCGAGGAGCGCGTGGGGCTGCTTGCCGGCTTGGATGAGAGCGTGTTCGAGCGCGCTTTTGAGCGCGTGACATTTACCCCCGGCGCGTTAGAGCTTGTGCGCTCGGCACACAGCAAGGGCTGGAAGGTCGGCGTGGTAAGCGGCGGCTCCTCGCCCACGGGGCCGCAGAAAGACTCGTGCCCGCCGCGGGCATCGATTTTTGCCTGGCCAACCGCCTGGAGGTCGTGGACGGCAAGCTTACCGGTAAGTTGGCTGCCGAGATTGTGACCAAGGAGTCCAAGCTCATCCAGCTGCTGGACTGGGCAGTTGAGTGCGGCGTCGACATGGCCCACACGGTCGCTATTGGCGACGGGGCAAACGACATCCCCATGATCCAGGCCGCGGGCACGGGCATCGCGTTTTGCGCCAAGCCCAAGACGCGCGAAGCCTCCCCGTTTGCCATCGACGAGCGCAACCTGATGCTCGCCATGGACATCATCCTGCGCGACTAGCCGATCCGTCTAACAATTGAATCAGTCCGTCCTATAGTTTCCGAACAATTTTGTCTTAGTGTTCGGAAACATACCCTTTGAGTGCTAGACTTTGCGCCGTCGAAGGGAACATATATGGATAAGCGAGATCTTGAGCAGCTGCTGAGCGATGTTGCCGGCGGATCAGTCACCCCTGCCGACGCCCTTACGCGCATCCAGACGGCTCCGACCGCCGATTTGGGCTTTGCGCAGCTCGATCTTTCGCGCGGAGTGCGCCAGGGAGTCGGCGAGGTTGTCTACGGTGCCGGTAAAACCGCCGAGCAAATTGCCGCTATTATCAAAGCATTACTCGATGCCGGCCAGGAGCGCATCCTGGTCACACGCTTGGATGCCGAAAAAGCCGCGCGCGCCGCTGAGCCTCTCGGCAACGACATCGACCTGGGATATGTCCCGGACGCAAAGCTCGCCCTGGTGGGTGGCAAGCCCTCCCCCACCGGCAACGGACGCATTGTCGTCGCCTGCGCCGGCACGAGCGACCTGCCCGTCGCCGAAGAGGCGGCACTGACGGCCGAGTTCTACGGCAACGAGGTCGATCGCCTCTACGACGTAGGTGTCGCCGGCCTGCACCGCCTGCTCGCTCATTCCGAGGAACTCGCCCAGGCGCAGGTGGTCATCGCCATCGCCGGCATGGAGGGCGCGTTGGCGAGCGTTATCGGCGGCCTGGTGAGCTGTCCGGTCATCGCCGTCCCCACCAGCGTGGGCTATGGCGCAAGCTTTGGCGGCGTGGCCGCACTGCTCGCCATGCTCAACTCCTGCGCCAGCGGCGTTTCGGTCGTCAACATCGACAACGGCTTCGGCGCCGCTTACCAGGCAAGTCTTATCAATCATCTGAGTGCCGGCACGTCCTGCGCCCGCTAAGGAGCATTTCATGTCCAACCATCAGCACACGCTTATCATCGACGGCACCTCGGGCATCAGCGGCGATATGACCGTCGCGGCCCTGCTCGACCTGGGCGCCAGCGAGGAACACCTGCGCGAACAGCTCGCCACGCTGTCGGTCGACGGCTTTTCGATCTCCGTGACGCGCGTAAACAAGCATGGCATCGACGCCTGCGACTTTGACGTTCAGCTGGCAGAGGAGCTCGAGAACCACGACCACGACATGGCCTGGCTCTACGGCAACGAAGCAGCTGCCGAGCACACACACGAGCATGAGCACCACCATCATGATCATGGCGGGCATGAACACGAGCACTGCCACGAGCATGACCATGAGGGCCACGGTCATGGCCACGAGGGTCACCATCACGCCCACCACCACCGTTCTTTGGCGGACGTCACCGCCATCATCGACGGCTCGCAGCTAAGCGATGGCGCCAAGCGACGCGCGCTCGCCATCTTTACCGCGCTCGCCGCCGCCGAGGCCAAGGCTCACGGCAAAACACCCGAGACCGTCATGTTCCACGAGGTGGGCGCCGTCGACTCCATCGTTGACATCTGCTCGGTCGCCATCTGCCTCGATGACCTGGGCATCGAGGATATTGTCGTCGAGTCGCTCTCCGAGGGCCACGGAACCATCCGCTGCGCCCACGGCCTTATGCCCATTCCCGTCCCCGCTGTCGTCAACCTGTGCCAGGCGGGCAATATCGCCCTCACGCCCGCACCGGTCGCCGGCGAGCTCGTGACGCCCACGGGCGCCGCCATCGTCGCCGCACTGCGCACATCCGAGCACCTGCCGGCCCGCTACCGCATCGAGGCCGTCGGCTACGGCGCCGGTAAGCGCCCCTACGAGGGTTGCTCCGGTACGCTTCGCTGCCTGCTCGTTCACGCGGACGCATAGCCATGGATGCCCGCAAAGAAAAAAGCCGCGCTGCCATCGTTGCGGCGTTCTCCGAGCTGCTACGCGAAGAGGACTACGGCAAGATTACCGTCGGTGACATCATCGCGCGCGCCCACGTAGGCCGCGCGACATTCTACGGCCTCTTTAAGAGCAAAGACGACCTACTGTCCGAGCTCGTGAGCGACATCTGCACCCACGCCCTCGACGACGATGGCACGCCGCTCGACGACCCGCTCGTGCAAGTCGAGCATATCCTCAACAACCTCTGGGAGCGCCGTCAGGGCGTTCGAGCCCTCGTAGCCGGCGCCGGCTCACGCGTCTTCGCCGACTGCCTCCGCAAGACCATCATGTCGCGCGCAGCCGAAACCGTCCCTACCGACCCAAACGGCCCCGCCGGCACCATGGACCGCAGCTTCTTACTACACCACATAGCCTCAAGCTTCGTAGGAATGGTCCAATGGTGGGCCTGGCACAACTTCGAAGCCCCAAAAGAGGACGTAGCCAAAGACTACCTATTAGCCATAAAACCCCTCTTCGGCTAAGCAACTATCCCTTCCCAAAGTGCCAACAGCAGCCCAACGCCCCTATCAGCAACAAGCCCCTCCCATCCAAATTCAGATTTATATGTTGGATTGCTTGCTCGAGCGCAGCAAAGACCCCGCAGCCGTCCGCAGGGGGTAACTTCCCAGCGCACTCCGCAGGACGCAAAAAGGCTCGCCGCACGAAGTGCGCAGCGAGCCTTTTTGCATGTCCGAGGACGCGCTGGGAAGTTACCCCCTGCGGACGGCGGACGACCTATGTAGCCTTGGACTAGAACATGCCCAAGAAACCGTGCACAAACAGCGCGGCCAGAGCGGCACCGACAAACGGAGCGATGCCAGGAACGAGCAGGCCGTACTTCCAGTTGTTGTCAGCCTTGTTCTTGATCGGCAGCACCTGATAGGCCATGCGAGGACCAAGGTCACGGGCCTGGTTCATGGCGAAGCCGGTGATGCCGCCCATGCCCATGCCAACGGCCCAAACGATCAGGCCGACGCAGATGGCGAGCATCAGGACATTCTCGCCAGCACGGTTAGCAGCAGCAAGGATGGCGCTGATGAACACAAAGGTGCAGATAGCCTCGCAGAAGAAATTACGGGCATAGTTGGTGCCCTCGGTGGTGGGGTTGGTCGAGAAGATGTTGCGCTGGGCAATGGGGTCGACGACACCATCGGAAGCCTTGAACTCATCGGCATACATCAACCACGCGATCACGGCACCCGCAAAGCCGCCGAGCATATCGGCAATCATGAAGGGAATGCAGCTGCTCCACGGCACCAGGCCTACGATGCACTGGGCAAGCACCATGGCGGGGTTCATGCACACGGCGCCGCCAAAGATAAACAGAGCGACCGAGATGCCAAAAGACCAGGTGGTGATGGCAAACATGTGGCCGGAGCCCTGATACTTGGTGCCCTTGAGCACCGTATCGCAGTGCACGCCCACGCCAAAGATGATCATGAGGGCAGTTGCGCCGAATTCGCAGAGGAGTTTGGTAAGCATAAAACCTTATCTTTCTTGTCGGTTATAAACGATTCGTTTAGGCCGCATACTAGTGCTGAGCGACGACAACGCCCAGGCCATCGGGAATGACGGCCACCTTGGCATCGGCACCCTTCATCTCAAAGGCGAGCTTGAGCGCCTCCTCGATAGTGTTGACCGGCGTCATGTGCATATCCTTGAGCATCTGGTGATCGCACAGGTCGGTGACCATGATCACGGGGTGATGCGCCAGGATGCGGGCAAAAATCTGGCTCGTCCACTGGTCGGGCAGGGTCTCGTCCTTAGGACGGTCGATGCAGGCGCGCTCAAACTCTGCCGGATCGTTGTCGGCGATGTTGTGATAGAAGCCCTCGCCACCGTGACCGTCGGCGCAACCGGCAACGTCGATGATCACACCGCCCTCGGGAAGCGTGGCCTCGGCAGAGCACATGCCCTTCACGGCCTGGTAGATGTTCTGGTCGAGCGGGTAGCCGCCGTTGGTGGTGATGGCGATCTCGCATTCGACGGGCTCAACGCCGGCAAGGCTCTTCACGAACTCGCAGCCGGCCTCGTGCGCCTTGTGGATATCGCCGGCAAAGGAGCCGATGACCTCGTGCTTGCCGTTGAGCACCACGTTCAGCACAAAGGCAAGGTGAGCCATCTCGGCAGCGGCGAACATGTCCTCGCTCACGTGGTTGTGGCACAGGTTGCCGGCACGCGAGTGGGAATCGTTCACAAACTGACCGTTGTGGTTGTACATGATGGTCTTGTAGCTGGCAATGCCGGGCAGGACGGACTTGCGGCTACCGGAGAAACCAGCAAAGAAGTGCGGCTCAATAAAGCCCTCGGCAAGCAGCAGATCGCAATCGGCAGCAATCTTGTTGATGATGCACTCGCCACCAGAAGGCAGGGTGCCGATCTTTTTCATCATGCTGTCGTCAGTCGCGACATGCATAACGATTTCCTCGTTGGCAACGATCTCCTCGCCGTACTTGTTGACGAGCTCCTCGTGCGTCGACGGACGATGCATACCCGTAGCAACCAGAATGCGCACGCGAGCCTCGGGCGCAGCGGAATGGATGTGATGCAGCAGAATAGGCATCGTCACACGCGAGGGGACGGGACGCGTATGATCGGAGCTAATGATGACAATATCCTTCTTGCCAGCACAAAGCTCCTCGAGCGAAGGCGAGCCATAAGGGTTGGCAAGCGACTCCTCTACCAGCTCTTCCTGCGATTTCGTAGTCTTAAACTCGTTTTGGTGACCTTCCATCACACCCGCGAAGTTCTTATCCTCGAGCTCCAGATGCAACGTCTTGTGGTCAAACGGCAGTTCACATTCAAACAATGACGAGCGCCCTCTTCCTTTCAACTGACACACTAGATAAACCGTTGGAAGGATACGCCGCTCACCGAAAAACACCACCGTCCACCGATTCATTAACACAACGTTCATATTTGACCCACCACAAAACGGCCGCGATCCCAAACGGGACCGTGGCCGCCTGTCAAAGACACTATAGACAGGATGACTTACGCAGCGCCGAGGCAAACATCTACCCCGATGGCATGCGCGCGTAAGTCATATTGCATAAATACGTCAATAATTTGCATATAATGACGCATGGATTTCTAGCCGTAACAGGGTAGTACCCTCCGGAGCGTGCATTTTTGCGAGTATTCAGCATCGCGGGATAAGATTTTGGTGTCAAAAGTCTTTCAAAAAGTAGATAGTCCTCATGACTCGACCCATCTGGATAGCATGCGGCGAGAAACCAGCCATATACGGGCATCGCCAAGGCCCCAATTAGCGTGCAAAGGCATCAACAAAGGCAGCGAAAGCCGGCTATGGCCTTATGCATCAATCTTTTGCTGCTGAAAACTCCGTTTTTTGCACGTCGCCCCAGGCACCACCCTCACCCAGCAGCTGATCCGCCGAAGACCGGACATCGCAGGGCCCGCCATTAGTTTACTTTTAGGCACACTCCGCAGGACGCAAGAAGCCCTCGCCGCACTCCACATTAGGCGCGAAGCGCACTTTATTTTCATCAGCTTTAATCCCTGAAGACCGAGGACGAAGGGACCCGACGGGTTTCCCTCTGAATGCATTCCGCAGCACGAAGCCCCCTTATCCGCAGCTCCGAAGGAGTAGGATAAGGGGGCTTCAAGTGCGAGGACGCATTCAGAGGGAAACCCATCGGGTCCCGGTGAGAGCCACAGGGCTATCGATTACCCCGTGTTCTGCAGTCCTGCCGAGACGCCGGTCACAGTCGAAAGGATCAGGCTCATGTACTCGGCCTTCTTCTCCTCGGCCATCTCGTCCTGGTTCATACGCACCTCGCGAAGGGCGCGGACCTGGGCGATAGACAGGGCGTCGACGTAGGGGTTGCGCACACGAACGGCGCAGCCGAGCACGCGACGACGCTGCAGCGGCCACTCGTCACCGACGATGGCAAGGACCCACTTACGCGTGAGCTGCATCTCGGTGAAGACCTTCTCGGACAAATCCTGGCGATCGCCCAGGTGCAGATACATCTTGGCGATGCGCTGGTCGGTCTTAGCAATCGACATCTCGATGTTGTCGATAAAGGTGCGGAAGAACGGCCACTCCTGGTAGGCAGCCTTAAGCTGGTCCAGATCGCCAAACTGCTCGCAGGCGGTACCCAGGCCGTACCAAGCGGCCAGATTGATGCGCGCCTGGCTCCAGCTGAAGATCCAAGGAATGGTACGCAGGTCGTCGAGGGACTTGGCACCCAAGCCGCGCTTGGCGGGACGCGAGCCGATCGGCAGCAGACCTACCTCGGTCAGCGGCGTCACGGTCGAGAACCACGGTGTAAAGTCCTCGGTGTTCAGCAGGTCCAGATAGCGCTCGTGACTTGCGGCGTTAAGCTTCTCGGCCATATCCCAGAACTTTTGCGTGGTCTCGGTGTTGGTCTTCTCGACACTCGGGGCCGACTGCAAAAGCGTTGCGGCGGCAACGGACTCAACATGGCGCTGAGCCAGCGTGCGGTTGCCGTAACGGGCAAAGATGACCTCGCCCTGCTCGGTGAGCTTAAAGAAGCAGTTGACCGAACCCTTGGGCTGCGCCAGCACGGCCTTGTTGGCCGGGCCGCCGCCACGGCCCACGGCACCGCCGCGACCGTGCATGAGCACCAGGTCGATATCGTTCTTCTCGGCCCACTTGGCAATGCGCTCCTGCGCGGAGTGCAGCGCGAGCATGGCCGTGGTAGGACCGGCATCCTTGGAGGAGTCGGAATAGCCCAGCATGACCTCCATGCGGCGGTTGGTCTGGGCAAGGCGCTTTTGCACCACAGGCAGCGTAAGCATCTGATCGAGCACGTCGACGCAGCCCTCGAGGTCCTCGAGCTGCTCGAACAGCGGGATCACGTCGAGCTCGGGGACATCCTCCTCGTGTGCAAAGGACAGGTGGGCAAGCTCAAAGACGTCGGCCACATGCTGGGCGCTCTTGGTAAACGAGATGATGTAGCGGTGCGCCATCTTCTTGCCGTAGCGCTTTTGGATGGAGCCGATAGCACGGAAGGTATCGATGACTTCGCGCGTCATGGGCTGCAGGTCGCCATGGATACCGTTCTCGTGGATATCCTTGAGGGCGCGGGCATGCACCACGGAGTGCTGACGGAACTCCATCTCGACCATATGGAAGCCGAAGGACTCGACTTGCCAGATGATGG
>OGOT01001894.1_pt1 | contig 11204 bp, 9 predicted proteins | sample 1552791 | NCBI WGS metagenome assembly OGOT01 (sample SAMEA2580160, study PRJEB22360) | human gut metagenome | biome: human gut; feature: human-associated habitat; material: faeces | place: Denmark | collected 2008/2010
ATTCCAGAGGATTTCCTATTGCATAAAAAACAATAGTCTGTTGTTCTCGCAACGACTATTATAACTCTGCCTGTAAGCCGGTCTTCTGACTCACAGATCATAAGCAATATCCGCCTTCCCAGAACAGCTTATATAAAGCTTATTCCAGTGGCATATATGGATATCGCCTCCCTGTATACAGCAGCGGAACTGTTCAGGATTCACACCTGATTCCCTGAAATACTTATCGTACTTCGCTTACAGTGATTATTTCGTTATCATCTGGATTTATATCCAGCGTTCATTATTTCATATTATTACTAGAAATGCAATTATTAATTTCAATTGTTTTTCTTTTTTCTTTTTACTATAACGGTTGTGAGATATACATCAGCATTTTCAAGTTCTTCAAGGCTGTGATATACTTTTTCACTATCCATTCCACAGTTAGATACTGCATTTATCTCATACATTTCTCCTGCTTCCTGTCGTGCACGCAGTGCCTTAACTAACTGCTTAAGACCTCTTCCTGACTTCATATATATAAGTGTTCCGTTATATGAAAATGTATTCTCTATATTATCTGATGATGGAATAATATGTATCTCTTCGCCCTTCTCGCCTAAAGATATGCCAAGCCTTGCCGCAACAGCACAAAATGACGGAACTCCGCTTACTATCTCAGCCCTCCATCCATTAGCCCTCGCACGCTTATGCATATACATATATGTAGAATATATGCTTGGGTCTCCGATTGTAATCATTCCAATCTTCTTACCCTGATAAAGATATTCTTCAATTGCTTCATATATCTTATTATGTGAAATTTCAAGCTTTCCTTCATCCTTAATCATAGGAAACGGCATACACAAAACTGGCTTCGTGGAAATTTCACTACAAGCCTGCTCTGCTATGCGGTACGCATAACATTCTTCCTTGGATACTGCTGGAATAACTATTAAATCGCACGACTTAATCACTTCCAGTTCCTGTAATGTCATCTGCTTAGGATTGCCTGTACCCACTCCAATGCCATATAATATTCCACTCTTTTTATCAGGCAAATTATCTGTATCTGATACATTTTCTAATGCTTTCACTGCCTTTTGCAAATGTGATAAATACACCTGACGTACTGCTGGATATTCACCTATACCCTTTATAACACATTGTGGTGTGTATCCATTAGCTTTTAATATAGTGGCAAAGGACTCATCATCTCCTGCCATATCATTATTAGCGTGGTCACCTGCAACTAACATAAGCGGTGCAAGAAAAACGCCAGTATTGACAATTCCTTCTTCTCTCATATCGTTAATTACATCTTGAATTGTTCTCTTTCCCTCGACTGTCGCAATATAGACAGGCTTTCTGGCATATGCCCTTAATGCTTGTTCCATTACCCTGTAACTGCTGTCAGCCATATGCTCTGTTCCGTGTCCCATAAATATCAATACTGAATTACCAGTAAGCTCTTTTAACGACTCCCACAAAGCCTTGGCAACATCTGTATAATCATCAGCATTTGCCAAAAGTGCATCAGCTACAACTATCTTATCAAATAAATGCCTGCACTCCTCTACTGCATTTTTCATCTGGTTATTCTCAATTCCGTCTATTACGTGTGTTGGAAATACAACAACCTGTGTTACGTCCTGCTCTTTTAAGCTTATAAGTGCCTCAAGCGGACTTTTCGCATTAATATATTCCTTCTCCTGCATATGCTTTCTTACAATTGTGCTTGATACTGCCTCTTCTACAATTGTATCCGGATAAAGCATACTTACCTGTTGCTTAATAGCTGTAATATTCTTAGTTCTTGTATCTGTATAAGTTGTTCCAAAACTTACAATTAAAATAGCTTTCTTCATCGTCTTTCTTACCCTTTATCTCATCTTTTTTGATAAAAATTGTATTATATAATCATAATTTTCAGGAATATGTGGAAATGTACAATTCGTACAATCCTTTATCCGTCTGCCACTATCTCTTGTTATATAATTAGGCGTACCAGGACAGTCGTCATAACAATTCATAGGACAATAACAAAAAAGGCAGTTAAAATCCTGCCCTTCTTCTATCTTATGGCAAGGGTAATACTTACACTGGTCATTCTTAAAATACCTGTAACTGTTCTCCATTACATCTGTCTCCTTATGTATTATGCTTAATACTATACTCTGCCACGCTATTTTAATGCAATACCATAATAATATTTTATTGCTGGTTACTCAAACTGTGCATTTCTTATGTTTTAATAATACCAGTTCTTATATATCAGCAAACCTTTCTAAAAATGGGATAAAACAGCCACGACTTCTGTTAAGTCAGATGCAAAATATATATCTTTCTGACGTTCATTAGTTGACAATCCCATTGCAATCATATGAGACAGAAATTCTTTAATACTGTCATAATATCCATTAAGATTGTAGAATATGCACGGTGCAGAAAGCTGGTTAAGAGATAACTTTGACATAACTTCCGTTATCTCTTCAAGTGTACCTGTTCCACCCGGAAATGCTATAAAAGCATCACCAAGTTCTATCATCTTTGTCTTTCTCTCTGTCATATCTTTAGTTACAATCAGTTCTGTTATCTCGTCATACTGAACTTCTGCCTCTACAAAGAACTGTGGCTCAACGCCGGTTACTCTGCCACCTTCCATAAGCACACTTTCTGCAAGTTCGCCCATAAGTCCTGTCTTAGAACCACCATATATTAAAGTGTGTCCATTTGCTCCTATCCATTTTCCAAGTTCCCTTACAGCTATTGAAAATGTATCATCTATGCCTTTGTTAGCTCCTAAATACACTGTTATGTTCACTTTGTTATCCACCTATTCTTTATTAATTCAGGTTATTTGTTTGGCACTGATATGTAATTATCTTCATTAATATCGCTTCATTTTTTCAGAGAGTGCTTCAGCTTCTATTTTATCTTTCTCCAGCCCTTTTTCTAGCATCATACTTTTATCTCCATTCTGTAAAAATCACGCTTTTATAAAATGATACTTAATAAATTACTTAACGCAAATCTCTATATTCTGCTTTTTACAACAATTATTTTTTTAATTATATCAAGATACATTTATCTTGTCACGGCTTTTTGTAACAAATGGCACGAAATAATAAATAATCCCAAATACAGCTATACAAAGACAAAATGGATGCCACCTGTGCAATACAGGATAGCATCCATGCGTTCAGCCTAATTCATAAATATTGTTCTGGTTTCATTTCATACATAAATTAATTCTACTTTCAGTTTTATTTGTTTTATGAACCTGTTCTATACTATCTGATCATAATAGGCAAAAGCATTTCTCATAAATTTCCTATATTTTCTCGTTTTTAATGTTAAATTCCACCAAAACATTCCCTAATTTTCTTGGAAATATCAAAATCAACAAAACCTTTCTGTGCCATGTCATCGAGCATCTCACACGTTTTTTCGTGCGATAAACCTTTCTTATATGGTCTGTCCTCGGTTAATGCCTGATAAATATCAATACATGCCATAATACGTTCCGGTTCATTTAATTCAGCTGCGGTTTTTCCAAAAGGATACCCTTTTCCATTTAATTTTTCATGATGGAAAGACGCCCAATCTCGTATTTCTTCAAAATCTTCAACTTCTGATAATATAATATATGTATAACCAGCATGATTCTTCATTTTTGAAAATTCATCATCCGTAAGCTTATCCGGTTTTTCTAAAATTTCATTGTCTACTGCCATTTTCCCAATATCATGCAGTGCACCAGCCAGATACATTTTTTGCACATTAATAGAATCAAATCCTATATATTGAGCAAAAAGAGCTGCTTTTTCAGCCACTCCTATAGAATGTCTGCTTGTAAAAGAAGATTTATAATCTACAATCTTCGCAAAAAAATCTGCGACATTTTTACACGTTTTCCAATCGAAAACCTGTTTTTGTCTTGGGATAATCTCCCATAGCTTCATTTCAAAAGAATTATCACTTAAACACGTAAAAGATTCGAAATGTGTGAATGCATGAAAAAAGGCATTCACACATTCTGAATCGAATAATCCATCCTTATTTTTCAAAAGAAACTGACATATAAAATTCCAACTGTTATTTCCAGATCCTGTGTTATTTCCTATAATATCAATGGTATCTGCAAGATGAATAATCCTTGCAAACAACGGAATTTCATTCCACTTTTTTTGAAAAGGACCTGTTCCATCGGCATGTTCATGATGATACAAAATCACATTTGACACATCTGTTTTAAATGGAATTTTAGTAATATTTTTTTCTCCATAAATACAATGAAGATTTGTTTTTTTCTCGGATAAATCTTTTTTACAATTAATGACGGAATCCTTTTTCAGTTCTTCCGAAATATATTGTGTCAAAGCATTATCATGCAGTAAAGCACACATGGCTAAATCTTGTAACTCATCACCTTGAATTTTCCAATATTCTGCCATACGTATACTTATATAAGCCACTCTTTTTCCATGTTTGTTTTTGATATTTACAAACTCTGCTTCTATACAGTCCAAAGCATAAGAACAGGCTCCTACAAGTCCGATGATATCTATACTTAGTTCTTCTTTCATTGGTATAATCCTATCTTAATACATTTATGCTTCTTTAGCGGTCAATATAAACAGTCCATAACTCAACTTATACATTGCTTTCCTATCCATACTGTTCCTCCTTTACCTTCTCCCTGCATTTCGGGCAAATACCTTTAAATGAAATATCATAATCCACAAATTCAATTCCATGAGTGTTATGAATTCTTTCCAGCAAATCCGGTATTTGATCCATATCCACATCAAAAATTTCACCGCACTTTATACATCTTACATGGTAATGATTTTTCAATGTAAAATCAAATCGGTTTGGTCCATCCGGAACTTCAACCTTTCTTAATGCACCTTCCTCTACCAATATATCAAGATTTCTATATACAGTTCCTTTTCCAATTGTTGGATATTCTTCTTTTATAAATTCATACACTTCATTTGCCGTAACGTGTCTTCTCATTTCGTATACGGTATTTCTTACAAGATCTTTTTGAATGGTATTTCTCCTACTTGTCATTCGTCCTCCTTATTAGGATTAGTTCTTAATAAGGATTATATACCACTATTATCCTGTTGTCAATAAAAATAGTAATAATTATCATTATTATAAAAGCTGCCAAACTGAGCATCTTTTACCTGAATAACTATTTTATTTTGCGTTCAAATACATATTCTGAATCTGAAGATAAATCAGACCTAAACGAATATCCGAGTCTGTCAAATTTCTGAATCTCCACTGGATTTTCAATATTATTTTCCGCTATGAATCTGACCATTTCACCACGAGCCATCTTGGCATAGGTACCTTTTGTTACCAATTTATCTCCGGATTTCCGATATGGAAAATTCTGTTAAAGCGGTTGATCAGCGGATTGAAGAAATCAGTGCAGAACTGGGTACTCAGAGACTCATCCAAAAGCATTGCGATTCTTATCGACTCTGCCGTAAGGTAATTGAAGATTGCAAATCTGCTAAAAATCCAAAAGCATACCGAACCAAACATCAGGCAGAATACCAGCTCCACGATTCACTAAAAAAAGAGCTTCAGGATCTGGGCGTTACCAAAATCCCTAGCTCTAAAAAAGGGAGTATCCCAAAGAACACTGACTGCAAAATCAGTGTCCTTCTTTCTTCCTTTACATATATTTCATAATAGTCGGCAATAATACATTCATATCTATTGGTTTTGCAACATGATCATTCATGCCACTTGCAAAAGCCATCTTCTTATTTTCTTCAAACGCATTTGCTGTCATTGCAACAATTGGAATCTGCGATTTGTTACCGTCTTTCAGTTCTCGAATTCTCCTGGATGCTTCATATCCGTTCATAATCGGCATCTGAATATCCATCAGAATCAGACTGTAGTAATTTTGCTTTGCTTTGTTAAACATATCAATACATGCAACGCCGTTCTCCGCTCTTTCTATCATGATTCCCTCTTCCGTCAAAAGTTCCGTTGCAATTTCTGCGTTCAAGTCATTATCTTCTACCAGAAGAACCCTTTTTCCTTCCAGTTTTTTGATATTCAACTGACCGTCTGCATGTTTCGGATTCCTTTCTTCCTCATTTGCTATTTTTAATGGAAGCGTGATTGTAAAAGTAGAACCTGCTCCCGGTTTGCTCTGAACTGTGATCTTGCCATTCATTAAATCCGCCAGTTTCTTCACGATTCCCATGCCAAGTCCGCTACCTTCTATTCCGCTGTCTGACGAAGATCGTTCCTGTGAAAATGATTCAAAAATATGTTTTTGGAATTCTTCTGACATTCCGATTCCGTTGTCTGCTATGATAAGCTCTAATACACTCCAACCTTCTTTTTCGCCGGGATATTGGTTCAATGTACAGCTTATGTTACCGCCTTCACCCGTGTATTTCACAGCATTACTCAAAATGTTAATCGTAATTTCAGATGATCTTGCATCATCCATATACAGGTATGGATATCGAATGTTCTTATTGACTTTCAGTGTTTGATGTTTTTCTTCTATCGGTTTCCTAAACATATCAATACATAAATCAAAGTTTTTAGAAACATCTGTTATTGTTTCATCCAGCGTTGCTTGGTTGTTTTCGATTCGTGCTAATTCAAGAATGTTATCAATCAAATGCAGCATTTTCTTTCCGCACAATAATATTTTTTCAAAGTAATCCTCTAATATAGTTGGCTCCTTTAAATGTTTCTCTCCCAATTCTGCATATCCAATGATTGCATTCATAGGGGTACGAATATCATGAGACATATTAAACAGAAATGTTGATTTTGCTTTATTAGCTGAATCGGCCAGTCTTGCAGCTTCCTGCAACAGTTTTTGCTGTTTCTGCTCATTTTCTTTTTGCTTCTTATATACAGAATATCCACAGGTACATAATATTAACAAAATACACGCTGTAATGCATCCCAGTACAATACTTAACTTATTCGTCTTCTCAACCATTCCATACGCTTTCTGCATATCCATTTCTATGCAGAAAGCACCTATCACTTCATTAGATTCATCATCCGCTGTCACAGGATAACAGGCTGTAAAAATAGGTCCCCATGTTGTATCAACAATATCCTGAGAATATACTGTTTTTCCAGAAAGTGCTTTTTCTATATAAGGAACCATCTCCTTTTCAATCGGATCTCCTGGATGTCTGACGTCACCAGCCGATGGATCCAGTCCGTCTACAACGTAAATCAATCTACCGTCTTCATTTCTGTTTGCTGTGTAAATATATCTCGTAGAATTCAACGTTCTGATTTCATTCATATATGTCGATATATTCTTGAATAGTTCTGTATTCTCATCAGCTTTACTTTTTATTTCATTAAAATCTTTTCGTCCCAGTCTGTCATTTACTAGCTTATGAACCGCATCTGCACTGGAAATATCTCGTTCAATTTCTGTTTTCAGAGCAGTTTGGGTATATGCTTGTTGTAAAATAAAAGTATATGCAACAACAACCAAAATCACCATTGCCAGAAGGAATACCAACCGTCCCTCAAAAATTTTCCAATGATTTACCGGATTTTGATCTTTTCTTTTTTGTTTTATATAGTTATTTTTCATCATCGTATTTCACATGCCTTTTACCTAATTTTAATTTAATACAAAACGCCTCAACTCTTCACGTATTTTGCAAACATGGGTTACATTTCCAGACTCATCCCTTTTTTTACAGTAAAAAACATCCTGTGCCAACTGCCATCACATATACAGTATTCTGTGGAAATGCATTCTTCCGCCTTCAATCAATTCATGCTGGTTCGGATTCATTTTTTTACATTGGTCCCGTCATTTATATGGAGAATTTCAAAGGAACTGGTATTTAATTCAACATAATAGACAGCCGTAAAATCTGCACATATCTTATCCAAAAGCCGTCTTTCCGCCATCTGTTCTTCCAACGTACTTTTCAGTTTTCTGTTCCTCATATGTACCATTACAGTCAGGATAAGAAGCAGAACGATCAGCACAGTTATAAAAAACAAAACAGTCACAGACTGCGGTTGCCTCATAATCATTTATGACAGGCATTTTGCTTTCTCAATTCTTCGCATATAGTCTGCTTGATTGTTTTATCATCTAATGGCTTTGCAAGATGTGCGTTCATTCCTGCTTCCATACACTTTTCTGCATCTTCCCTAAATGCATTTGCAGTCATAGCAATGATAGGGATTGTTTTTGCATCCTGCCGTTCCAGGGATCTTATTGTTTTTGTGGCAGTAAGCCCATCCATCACCGGCATCATGACATCCATTAAAATAACATCGTATGTTCCTGATTCGCAGGCTTCAAAGTGCTGAACAGCTTCTAACCCATTTTTCACTGTTTCTACTTTAGCCCCATTTTCCGTCAGTATAAATTCTGCTATTTCCGCATTCAGCTCATTATCTTCAACCAATAATATCCGGACACCTGATATATCTGCATTGAAATCTTCTTTTTCTTCCGGCCGTGCATTCGTATCAATTTTAAATGGAAGTACTACAGTAAAACAGCTCCCTTCACCAAGCTTGCTTTCAACTGTTATGGTTCCGCCCATCTTTTCTACAAGTTGTTTCACAATAGGCATTCCCAGACCTGTCCCATTATAATCAGAACGTGGGGAATTATCTGCCTGTACAAATGGAGTAAACAATTCATTTTTTATAAATTCTTCTGACATTCCAATTCCATTATCTTTTATTTTAAATTCACATGTCATGTGATCTTCTGATCTTTCAATCGTTCTCATACTCATGTAAATAGAACCATTCACCTTATTGTACTTCATACTGTTTGTAAACAGATTCATCAATATTTTTTTCAGATGAACTGCATTGCTCCAAACATATATACCACTGTAATCATCATGTTCTCCTATAACATGAAGTCCTTTTTCTTCTGCCTGAAAAGATAGTGACTCCGTGATTTCCTGACATACCTGATCCAGATTGATGGATTCATCACTAAAAACAACGGTATCCGATTCTAACTTTGCCATATCCAAAACATCATTTACCAATGATAATAGCAGTTTCGAAGACTCATTTATTTTATTCAGGCAATCTTTTGCCCGCTCACCATCATTTCCGCTTTTTTCAAGAATTGTAAGCATGCCCATAATGCCATTGATCGGTGTCCTGATGTCATGAGACATGTTATTTAAAAAGGAAGTCTTAGCCTTATTGGCACTCTGTGCTTCTACAAGTGCATTTTGTAATTCCTGCTGTTTTTCTTCAAGCTCCTGATTCAGCTTCAATGCCTGCTCAGCAGACTTCTTGGATTTTTCTTCCGCACGTTTTGATTTTTTCAAAGAATCAAGAATTATACACAGGACAACGAAAAAAGAAATTCCAGCGATAAGTAATACTGTCAGTAAATTGTCCTGAATAAAATCCTTCGCTGTAACTTTTCGTGAGGAAGCATTATACGAAACTACTGCACCTGAAAATTGAGTTGTAGGCATAGATGTCAGTGTTTTATTCAGAATGGACAAAAGAACCGGTTCTCCCTGCTGAATAGCAAATGGAACATCAGCTTCTTTTGTCAGGAAAACACTATGAAGCTTATTATTTTTCAAATAGTCTGAAACAGTACCTGAATTGCTTACAATACAATCCGTCTCCCCTTTCTGCATTGCTTTTACTGCTGCATCTGATGTTTCATATTCCACAACCTTCCATTGCGGATAATTGTATGAAAGATATGCTTTCAATGCAAAATCATCTTTTTCAACGGCAACTATATTCTCTTTATTTTCATCAAAAGAATCCTTTGCCGTAATTGCTGCCATATTGAGAGTCAATAGCGTATCCGACAAAGCAAATCCATTTGTTTCTGCAAAGTATGGATTCTGGTTTGCATGAAAAATCAGGTCTATTTTTCCATCCTGCAATGCCTGAAGCAGTTCACTTCTTGTCTCATATCCATTTAATTCAAATTCCAGAGTCTGACCTTGCAGACAATTTTCTGCAAGATCCACATAATCTGTGATAACACCTGTCAGTTTACCTGTTGATGGATCTACACTGCTGATACCTCCATCCTGATTCAGATACCCTATCCGGATTGCACCATGCTGCCCGATCCACTCACTTTCTTCTTTTGAAAGAAACGAGCTGCTCTGTGCAGAAAGATAACGCCTGTAGAGATCATCTGTGTAAAATGGGTTGTCATCCTTGATTCTGCGCATAGCACTATCCAGTGATTCTTTGATATCCGGACGTTCTGGATTTATAGCGAAATAGATTTCTGTCTCTCCAATACTTGTAAGCGGTGAAATATCCGATTCTTCCCAACGGGGGTCTTCTTGCGAAACGAAGCAGTCAATTTCATGGTTCGACAGTTTGTCCATAATTTCTGTGTTTGTAGAAACATTGATATGCTTCGTATACAGACCATATTTTGATTCCCATTCATTAAGCACATCCTCCACTATATTATCTTTAAACACACCAATATTTTTTCCCTCAAAAGAATCCAAATTTCCTGCTGTAAGATCCATATTGGATGCATCCGTATAGATGTAATATTTCTCTTCCCCCATAGGCATATCGGAAAAAAGCATATTTTCAGCACGTTCGTCTGTATAGGAAATGCCACCAAGAATATCAATCTCTCCATTTTCCAACTGTGTAAAGCAGTTTTTCCAATCACTTGTTATGTATTTATATGTCCATCCTGCATAACCTGCAATATCTTGAAGATACTCATAACCATAGCCGCTTCTTTCTCCCTTTTCATTGACTACATTATAAGTTTCCTCAAAAGATCCTACCCGGATAACATTGTCAGAGTTTTCTTTGGCAGATGCAGGAACGGATAAAACAATAAAACATATAATTGTGCAAAATATAATGTAACAAAATTTGAAATTCATTATATTCTGTACTAATTTGCACTTCTTCATCTTTCTCCCCTCCTCTAGGCTACAGTTGCTTGCTTGCTTCCAGATTTTAATTTTACATTCATTAATTATCAATAACCTCCCCGCTATTTTTCACAATATTTTTCCAAACAGCTTCTGTATTACTTATTCAAGTGCTCTATCATAAAAAAGCACTGCCAAACAGACAGTGCACCTCATTTCATGCAACTGGCTGCCATTTTACAGGCCCTGTAGCTTTGCGTCCCAGACTTTCATCTGGTTTGCCGATTTCCTTATTATAGCTTTTAAACTTATGCAAAA
>OGOT01001897.1_pt1 | contig 11159 bp, 9 predicted proteins | sample 1552791 | NCBI WGS metagenome assembly OGOT01 (sample SAMEA2580160, study PRJEB22360) | human gut metagenome | biome: human gut; feature: human-associated habitat; material: faeces | place: Denmark | collected 2008/2010
ACATGATCGCCACCGTAGACCAATACGGACGCGACGGCGCCACCGCCATGATGGAGGCGCGAGGCCATATCGACGTGCTCGTGCCGCGAGGAGGAGCGGGTCTGATCCAAGCCGTCGTGCGCAACTCCAAAGTGCCGGTCATCGAAACCGGTGCCGGCAACGTGCATATCTATATCGACAAGTCCGGTGATCTCGCCAAGGCCATCCCGATCATCATCAACGCCAAAACCCAGCGCGTGGGCGTGTGCAACGCCGCCGAAAAGCTATTGGTTCATAAGGATGTCGCCGCCGAATTCCTGCCGCAGATCGCCGCCGCTCTGGCCGAGGCGAACGTCGTGCTGCAGGCCGACACCACGTCGTACGACATCATCTCCGGCGCGGCGATCGAGGGCCTTGACCTCAACCACGCCACCGAAGAGGATTGGGACACCGAATACCTGGCCCTCAAAATGGGCATCAAGGTGGTGTCGGACCTGGACGCGGCCATCGACCACATCAACACGCATTCCACAGGCCACACCGAATCCATCATCGCCGAGGATTATGCGGCCATCGAGGAATTCACCAAGCGCATCGACTCGGCCGTGGTCATGGTCAACGCCTCCACCCGCTTCACCGACGGCGGCGTGTTCGGCTTTGGTGCCGAGCTTGGCATCTCCACGCAGAAGATGCACGCACGCGGTCCCATGGGATTGCGGGAGATGACCACCACCAAGTGGATCGGTTACGGAACAGGACAGGTGCGCGCGTGAACGAGGACGGCAACATGAACATTACGGCTGACACGGCAAACAAGGCAAGCGAACTGCGGCCCGACATCGACCTCAACGATCCCAAGCTCGGCCTGAAGATCGCGGCCGAACGGCTCAGCATCGTCCGCTACGTGTTCCTTGTGCAGATCGAGGACGGCATCGCCTCCGCCGCCCAGCGTGCGTCGCTCGAATACGCGGACGCCGTGCTCATCGGTTGGCCCGAGACCGATTCGCCCGAAGTCGCGGACCTCGACGATGCCCAGCTCAAGATCGTGCGCGAACACATGGAGCTCATGGAAGGCTACATCGGCAAATACAGCCAGATGGAGCACGACGGTGACCTTGACGGCATGACCGACACGCTCATCCGCATCACCGAGCGTGTGGCCGAGGTCCGCCGCCTCTACCAGCCGGACTTCCCGCTGCCCACCTTCGCCGAAATTCGTCGCGTGGTCCAGGACGAATGGGATGAAGACATGGGCAAGATCGATCCCAGGGAAGACAATCCCACCGCCGGCGAAATCGAAGAGGAAACCGAATCAGCCGATGACGCCGCCGGCGAGGGCGACCAGGCATGAGGGGTGTTACCGACAGCCACAAAACGGCTGCGTCAGTTCAGTCCGAAAAATCAGTGGAATCCGCCGAGCCCGCCGAAATCGTTGCCGTCACCCAAGGCGAAACCGAACGGCGCATGTCTGACCTGTCCGCGCCGGCCGGGGCCAGCAGCCACGGCAAAGGCAGACTTTCCGCACGCGGCAACTGGCATACACGCCTGCGCGTCGGCATCATGGGCGGCACGTTCGACCCGATTCACAACGGCCACTTGGTCGCCGCCTCCGAAGTAGCTTGGGTATACGACCTCGATGAGGTGATTTTCGTACCCACTGGCCGACCTGTGTTCAAGCTGGACAAGCACGTCACCAACGCCGAAGATCGGTATCTGATGACTGTGATCGCCACCGCATCCAACCCCAAATTCACCGTCTCGCGTGTCGACATCGACCGTCCGGGCGTCACCTACACCATCGACACCCTGCGCGATATCCGCGCCCAACATCCCGACGCCGAGCTGTTCTTCATCACCGGCGCAGACGCCGTGGCCGAAATCATGCAGTGGAAGGACGCCGACCTCATGTGGGACCTCGCCCACTTCGTGGCCGTCACGCGCCCCGGCTACTCCAGTCCGGACGGCGTGACCTTGCCCGAAGGAAAGGTCGATACGCTTGAGATCCCGGCCTTGGCCATCTCTTCGACCGATGTACGCCGCCGCGCCGAACACGACGAGCCGGTCTGGTATCTGGTGCCTGACGGCGTGGTGCAATACATCGGCAAGCATGGTCTGTATTCATACGAGGACTGACGATTCGTACGAGGACTAGTGTGCATTTGTACGAGGGCTGGTGAGGATTAGCGCGAATCAGTGCGCATCAATCCTCACCAGTGCAAAGGATAAGCAGTCAGGCCAGTCCCATCTTGATTTTCAATGCCATTACGCGAGTCGCCGCCGCCGTCACTTTCGAAGCGAAAGCCGGATCGGACTTCGCCCGTTCGTTGAGGCCGTCCACAATTGGCTTTACGTAATCCGTCTGACCGATGCAGGACATGTCGCCGCCCGCCTCGACAAGCTTTACTCCCAATTGGCTTACATCGTAGCTGCTTAACGCTTCGGCAGACATCGAATCCGAAATCACCACGCCCGTGTACTTCAGGGCGTTGCGAATATGACCGTCGATAATCGTAGAAGAAAACACCGCCGGATTATTCGGGTCGATGGATTGATACGTGGCCAACGACATCATCACCATTGCAGGATCGGTCTTGGTGATCGCCTGGTCAAAGGCACCTGCCTCGGCCCCGCCCAACGTGGTGGTCGTATCCAGAATGCCTTCGGTGGTGAAGTCGGTATTGCCGCTTACCGCGCCCAACCCAGGATAATGTTTGACCGCCGCGCCGACCTGAGCGTCTCGCAAACCTTCAATAACGGCGATGCCATGTTCGGCGTTGCCGGCCGCATCCAATCCGAAATCACGATCCAGCGCGCCAATCGGAGCATTTGAGGCACGATCGCCCACCACCGTGCCGAGCACCGGTGCCAAATCGACATTTATGCCAGCAGCAGCTAATTGCGAACCCCACGTGCCTGCCGATTGACGCAATGCGTCAGCGGACATTGTGCCCTGCTCAACGGCACTGGGCATTGTGTCGAAACCGGTACCAGTCAGATGCTGCACCTGACCACCCTCCTGATCGGTGGCGATGATGAGACGATTGCCGGCCGGCGCATATCCTTGGAGTTGCGCGGTCGCGGTCTTGACCGTATCGGCGCCGGTATTCCAATTGCCAATGAGAATGGCCGAGCCAATGTGCTCATCGGCGATTGTTGAAGCCAACGAGGAGGGATCGGAACCGGCAAGCAACGGCACCATCACTAACTGTCCCACACGTTCCTCAAGCGTCATGGCGGATACCGCACGTTGGGCTTGTGCGGCCGGTTCGTTCTTCTTCGGGGAAGGAACGTCGGCGCGTGGTAACGCACTTGTCTGGGAGGTCTGGGGAGTGGTGGTGTTGCCGTTTGATGTGGATTTGGCGAACCATCCGACATGCCATCCGTAGGCTGCCACGCCGGCCAACACCACTGCCAAAGCACATATTGTCGCCACGATTGGAGTGCTCCTGTGCCGAAGTTGGCGTGTGGCGTGTGCTGAGGGACGCAGATGTTGTGGCCGTTGGCTGTTCATACCGGCAAGCGTAGAACGGAGCGTAGAACAGAACGCTGCCTCATTCTGTGCTCAGGGCATAACCTACCTCCCGCCCTTTCGATAGGCTTGAGTTATGTCTTTTAACGATCCTTTCTCAGTACTGTTCGGCAATGGCGGCGATTCACGACGCAATAATGCGAACAATGACGATCCGATCATCCTCGATGTCGAGGCCGATGGGGACGGTCCGGCCCGCAACACCAACGCCGGCCCCTCTGGGTCATCCCGCCCTCCACGTGGCCCGGCCAATCCGCGTATCACCCGTAAGCCAGCGTCCGGTGGCTCAGGAGGCAGCCGTGGCAGCAAGATTCTGATCGGCGTGGTGCTGGCCTTGGCCATCATCGTCGGTCTGTTCTTCGGCCTGTCCCGATTCATCACCGATCTGATGTGGTACGGCCAGCTCGGCTTCCAGTCCGTGGTCTGGACCCAGCTCGGGGTGAAGATCGGCCTGTGGGTGGCCTACGCGCTGCTCATGGCCCTGACCGGCTTCGTTTCCGCCTGGCTGGCTATCCGGGCACGCCCTGATTCGGCCGACGGTTCCACCATTCGCATTAACGGCGATGTGGTCGAGGTCGGCAAATCCGTCAGCTCGAAAACCGCTCGCCGCGTGGCCGTGGTGATTTCGCTGATCGTCGGCGTCATCTTCGGCTCTCAGTTCAACGCGAACTGGAGCGAGATTCTGCTCATGTTCAACGCGCAGTCGTTCGGCACCACCGATCCGCAGTTCGGTCTGGACAACGGCTTCTACGTGTTCGTGCTGCCGGGCCTGAAGCTCGTGCTCGCCGCCGTGGCCATGCTGCTGGGCGTGGGCCTTGTGTTTTCCGTGGTCACTCATGTGCTGATGGGTGGTATCCGCATTACTATGCCGGTTAACGGACGCGGCCTGTTCTCCATCACCAAGCGTTGCCGTCGCCAGCTTGGCATCTGGCTGATGCTCAACATGTTCGCTTGGGCAGTGCGCCAGATGATCGGCGTCTTCGACCAGCTCACCGTGCAGGGTTCACGCATCACCGGTGCCTCCTACACCGCCGTGCATGCCAACATCCCCGTCACCTTCATCATGGCCGCGCTGACCGCCATCCTCGGCGTGGTGCTGGGCATCTGGCTCATGCGTTCCCACACGCTCGAAGGCCAGGCGTCCATCGGCGTGCGCGCCTCCGCCGCGCTCAAGGCCTGGCGTGTGCCGGTGACCTCCATTGCCGTCGTGGTCGTGGTGGGTCTTGTGCTCACCGTGGCATGGCCGGTGCTGTTGCAGCGCTTCCGCGTCAACCCGAACGCACAGGAGATGGAATCCACCTACATTCAGCGCAATATCGACGCCACCCGCGCCGCCTACGGTCTTGACAAGCTCAAGACCGAGCAATACAAGGTAACCGACAAGGGCGAGCAGGGCGCTCTGGCCAAGGAGGGCGACACCACCGCGCAGATTCGTCTGCTCGACCCGCAGGTCGTCAGCCCCACATTCAAACAGCTGCAGCAGTCCAAGCAGTACTACACCTTCGCCGACACTTTGGCAGTCGACAAGTACGAGATCGACGGCGTCTCCCAGGACACCGTGATTGCCGCCCGCGAGCTTGACCTGGCCGGCAACGACAACCGCAATTGGGTCAATGACCACACCGTGTACACCCACGGTTACGGCGTGGTGGCCGCTTACGGTAACAAGGTGACCGCCGACGGCCAGCCTGAATTCTTCGAATCCGGCATCCCCACTCAGGGCAAGCTCACTGAATCCGAAAAGTATGAGCCTCGCATCTACTTCTCGCCGAACACCACCGAATACTCGATCGTCGGCGCACCGGAGGGCACGCAGGCTTGGGAGTTCGACTACCCGACCGGTTCGGAAGGCGCCCTGACCACGTTCAAGGGCGACGGCGGCCCCTCGGTTGGCAACCTGTTCTCCCGTATTCTCTACGCAATCCGCTTCGGCTCCGATCAGATTCTCTTCTCCGACCGTGTGACCAGCGAATCGCAGATTCTTTACGATCGTTCCCCCAAGGAGCGCGTGGCCAAGGTGGCGCCGTACCTGACGCTTGACGGCCGTGTGTATCCGGCCGTGGTCGATGGCCGCGTCAAGTGGATCGTCGACGGCTACACCACCTCTGATGCCTACCCATACTCGCAGATGACCGACCTCGGCTCCGCCACCAAGGATTCCACCACCGTCTCTTCCGCAACGGTCTCATCCTTGGGCTCGCAGAAGGCCAACTACATCCGCAACTCGGTCAAGGCCACCGTGGACGCCTACGACGGTTCCGTGGATCTGTACGTATGGGATCAATCCGACCCGGTAATCAAGGCATGGGAGAAGATCTTCCCCGGCCAGTACCACCAGCTCTCCGATATCTCCGGCGACCTGATGAGCCACATGCGCTACCCGGAAAGCCTGTTCAAGGTGCAGCGCGAGCTGCTCTCCAAGTACCACGTGACCTCCGCCAACCAGTACTACTCAGGCGAGGACTTCTGGCAGACGCCGGTCGACCCGACCGAATCCCAGTCCCAGCAGGACCAGGACACCCTGCAGCCGCCGTACTACCTGACCTTGCAGACCGGTGGCACCAAGGAACCGGTGTTCTCGCTGAGCTCCACCTACATTCCGGCTGGCCAGTCCACCCGTGAGATCCTCACCGGCTTCCTGTCGGTCGACTCGGATGCCGGCAATGAGAAGGGCAAGATAGGCTCGAACTACGGCACCATCCGATTGCAGGAGCTGCCCAAGGATTCGAACGTACCGGGCCCCGGTCAGGCGCAGAACAACTTCAACGCCAACGCCGACGTGTCCAAGGAACTGAACCTGCTGCAATCCGGCGACACGCAAGTGGTGCGCGGCAACCTGCTCACCCTGCCGCTCGGTGGCGGACTGGTGTACGTGCAGCCCGTGTACGTCAAGTCTTCGGGTGCGACTTCATTCCCGCTGCTCAAGAAGACGCTGGTCGCGTTCGGTGATCAGGTAGGATTTGCGGATACGTTGGATGAGGCCTTGGATCAGGTGTTCGGTGGTGATTCCGGCGCGGCCGCAGGCGATGCCGAGAACGTGTCCGGTGACGGATCGTCTGGTGACCAGTCGTCCGGCATATCCGGTGACCAATCTGGTTCCGATACCAATGGTGGCCAGTCCGGCACCACGGACGGCAAGTCGGATTCCGGCTCGTCTTCCGACCGTAGCCCCGAACTCCAGCAGGCGCTGAACGATGCCGCCCAAGCCATGAAGGACAGCCAGTCCGCCATGAAGAACGGCGACTGGACCGCCTACGGCAAGGCGCAGAAGGAGCTTGAAGACGCCCTCAACAAGGCCATCGAGCTCGACAAGTAGTTCCGACAGGAATTGGCTCCCCTCAGGGTGAGGGGAGCCATCGCCGAAGGCGACTGAAGGGAGTCGGTTACCTCAACTGACATAGCCCGTCCTTATCATAAGGACGGGCTATTTGCGTATTCAAAGGAACCTCATGCCATACACCTTCCGTCCGGCCGTCGAATCCGACGTCCAAGCCATCGCCGACATCTACAACGCCTCAGTGATGGCCGGCGGTGCGACCGCCGACCTCACCCCGCGCACCTTCGACCAACGCCGCGCCTGGGTCGAATCCCATACGCCGCCCTACGGCGTTTTTGTTGTGGAATCGGAAGACGGTTCAATCATTGGCTTCGGTGCGCTCTCCGTGTTCTATGACCGCGCAGGATATGACGGTGTCACCGATTTGGCCTATTACATCGATCCGGCATGGCAAGGCAGGGGAGTAGGCACGTTCATGCTTGACAGGCTGCTCACCGAGGCGCTGGCCCGCCACATGCGCAAGGCCTGCGGCATCATTTTCGCCGATAACGCCGGCTCCATTGCCCTCATGCACCGCTTCGGCTTCACCCAATTCGGACTCATGCCCGCCGCTGCCACCGACTCCACCGGCACCATGCGAGACATGTCCTACTGGTATTTGGACCTGTAGCACCGAGGCGGTTTACCCTTGCTCTCCATGGATTCCGGTGTCCTATAACACTAAAAAGTTGTATCGGATCAGCTCTTTTCCTCGAACGCCATATATCGGACGCGCTTATCCCAGATAACGGCAAACTGCGGGACAGCACGCGATTTTCGTCCGTTTTGACGTGGCGTCCCGCAATCACGTGGGATGCCACACACGTCAAACGATGCACATAGCTAGCGTCCCGCAACTCTGCCTGCGAAATCATTGGAATTCTGCCATTCTTATGATTCGTTGCAGATAACGTGCGATAACGCTTGCGGGATGCCACGCCAGAAACGCCCAAAATCCGCTGCCGTCCCGCAATATGTCATCCGGTTGCAGGGAAGCGTGGGGCGTTGCACAATCAAGGCTCGTCGCCGATGCCCGATATACGGCATTGGCGGACATATCAGTCCAACTGTTTGCCGCAGTTTGGGCAGAATCGTGCGGAGACTCGGCAAGGCGTGCCGCAATTGGTGCAATAGCGCTTTGCAATATGTTCAGGTGACGGCGCAGGCAGGGGAGATACGGCTGATGTCGCGTTGAATCCATCGCTAGTTGGTTGCGCAGGTGAAGACACCATCGGGAATCCTCTATAACCTGTCCGCAGCCACGCTCGGCAATATCCTCGGCGGCCCTGTTCGTGGCGCTGGCCTACTGGTACCTCAACGGCAAACAGCGCGAAAAGGTCGCTGGCGGCATCTCCTAATAGACGTGATTCACCCGTCCCCATCTCTTGTAATACTGGTATTACAAGAAGGCGCGATATGACTATGGCCATGGTGACGGCGCGCGTCAATGCCGAACGGAAGCGCGACGCGGAGAAAGTGCTTAAGCGTAATGGGCGCACCTATTCGGACCTGATTCGTGATCTGACCGACTACCTTGCGGATACGGGGGAACTGCCGGAATTCGAGCGTCTGACGCTCTCCCTGATTCAGGAGCGGGAGCGTAGGAAAAAGCAGGAGTTGATTCAACGTTTCGCCGACCGGAATTTGCCGGAGGCGGAAGGCGATCTTTCGGATGAGGAGATTCTCGCACAGGCACGTATGGAACGATTTGGGGGACGGGATGAAACTGCTGTTTGACACGAATATTCTGCTCGATTTGTGCAATGACAAACGAGCGCCTTTCCATAAACAATGTGTTGATTTGCTCATGGAAGCCGTTGCACAGCCAAACATTGAGATCATGGCGCCGGTATCGTCATTGAATGACGTGTATTGCGTGTTGCGCAAGCATTATGGCGAGGAGCGGGCGGCGCGAGACGATATCGGTGGACTGATGGAATTGTTCGACATCCGTCCACTTATGGAACGCCATGCGTGTATGTCGTACCGGTCCGATGAGCCCGACTTCGAGGACGGGCTCATCCGTGCCGTTGCCGAGGACAATGACGCCGACGTCATCGTGACTCGTGACGTCGAAGCGTTTCACCATTCATCGGTCCGATCGATGGATGCCGAGCAATGCCGTGCCCTGCTGCTTGCCGATTCCAAGGCTTGACGGCGGCGTTGAGTACAATCTTGACGGTTGGATCCGGCCGGGCATGGGCCAGTGCGCGAGGCGAACGCGCGCATGACGTACGGAACGTACAGAACGTGCATACGGGAATAAAGGAAGACGGACGAGGAGCGGATTATGGCATCGGATTTCTGGCTGATTGCGGGACTGGGCAACCCCGGCAAAAAATATGAGGACACGCGGCACAACATGGGCTTCATGACCGCCGACGTGCTCGCCGAACGTTGGACGGTGAACTTCGCCGATCACAAGGGCTTGGCCATGCTCGGTAAAAGCGTGATGAACCTGGACGGCCGCACCGTCAAGTTCTTTCTGGCCAAGCCGCTGACTTATATGAATGATTCCGGCAATGCGGTGGCTTCCATTAGCGCCTATTACCAGATCGAGCCCGACCATATTGTGGTGATTCACGATGACATGGACTTGGAATTCGGCCGTATCAAGGTCAAGGCAGGCGGCTCCGCAGGCGGCCACAACGGCATCAAGTCGATTGACCGTTCCCTCGGCACGCCGAAATACGCGCGTGTGCGCATGGGCGTCGGTCACTCCAAGCGCGGTGCGAACGCGCATGACAACACGGTGAACTGGGTGCTGGGCGGATTCGGTCCGGACCAGCGCAAGCAGCTGCCCGAATTCCTGGCTGACGGCGCCGACGCCGCCGAGGACATCATCTTCCACGGTCTTGCCAAGACCCAGGAGAAGTTCAATGGCCGGTGAGGCGACGCACCCGGACCTGATCAACGGCTCACTGGTAGGCATCCTGTCTGAGCTGGAACAGGACAAGACCTTCCTGAAGCTCGCCGCCGGCGACATCGAGGCTTCGGACGACGTCGACAACTCCGTCCTGGCCGGCATCCCCGAAGGCTTGCGCCCGGCTTTGGCCGCCGCCATCGGGCAGGGGGTGGCCGGCCAACCCGGGAAAGCCGGTCGTGCTGGTCGTGGCCTCCGGCCGCGAAGCCGAAGAGACCGTGGGCTCGCTGCGCTCCTGGTATGATGGCGACCCGAACGACATCGCCCAGCTCGAAGCCTGGGAAACCCTGCCGCACGAGCGTCTGAGCCCGCGCGCGGACACCGTGGCCAGCCGCATGGCCGTGTTCCGCAGACTCAAGCATCCGAGCGATACCGATTCGATGTTCGGCCCGATTCGCATTCTCGTCATGCCGATCCGCTCGCTCATCCAGCCAGTCGTCCAAGGACTGGGCGATGTCGAGCCGCTCGTGTTCACCGTGGGGGAGGACCTGCCCCTCGACGAAGCCGCCAAACGTCTGATCGAAAACGCCTACACGCGCGTGGACCTGGTCATGGACCGTGGCGAGTTCGCGGTGCGCGGAGGCATTCTTGACGTATTCCCGCCCACCGCACCGCACCCGGTGCGTATCGAATTCTTCGGCGACGAAATTGACACCATCAAGGAATTCCACGCCTCCGACCAGCGTACCTACGGCGACGGCCTCAAGACCATTTGGGCCACCGCATGCCGTGAACTGCAGCTGACCGACGCCGTGCGCACCCGCGCCAAAGCCTTGGTCGGTTCGATTCCCAATGCTGAGGACATGCTCGAATCCATCGCCAACGCCATTCCGGTCGAAGGCATGGAATCCCTGATGCCCGCACTCGTGGACCATCTGGAACCGGTGGGCTCCATGCTTCCCAAGCACGCCGTGATCCTCCTGAGCGACCCGGAGAAACTGCGCCGCTCCGCCGAAGACTTGGCAAAAACCGCGAACGAGTTCCTGGCCGCCAGCTGGCATGTGGCCGCCTCCGGCCACGGCGCCGGCGCGCCCATCAGCTTCGACGAAGCCAGCTTCCTCGACTATGCGGAAACCATCAGCTCCCTCGAATACTCCGAACATCCGGTGATTCGCCTCACCAGTTTCGGCGTGGACACCACGTTGACCGGCCATGTGCAGCTCGACGCCCAGAACCCGGCCGAATTCCGAGGGGATGAGGCCAAGGCCTCCCAAGGCATCGAAGGCCTGCTCGATGCCGGCTTCCACGTCACCATCACCGCCGCTGCGGCCGGCACCTTGGCCAGGCTCAAGCGTGCGATCAACACTACCGGCATCGCCAATTTCGACGTCATCCGCTCTCAGGCCATCGACGGCTTCGTGGACAAAGCCGCCAAAATCGCCCTGCTCACCGAACGCGACCTGACCGGCCGC